>ERZ1106939.953-NODE-953-length-23962-cov-92.426444_pt1 | contig 23962 bp, 20 predicted proteins | sample MGYA00403669_ERZ1106939 | MGnify/ENA primary metagenome ERZ1106939 (study PRJEB35170, sample SAMEA104062447) | human gut metagenome | biome: human gut; feature: human-associated habitat; material: faeces | place: Denmark | collected 2012-09-28 ...
GATTATTTTGGTGATGATTCTTTGAGTGTCCAGCAGGCTCAGAAATACTACGGCGAAGAATATGTGAACCAGACGGTTCTGTACAACAAAGTAGGTGACTGGCTCACTGCTCACGCAACGATTGTGTGATTTCATCCCAAAAATGCTTGACGATATATGCGAACTCGATACAATGAATATTGTACGATAGATACCATCTACTAGGCGATATATGCGCTCGTACAATTCACAATCTCGTCGTAAGGCAGACTTCTCATTTGTTTGGGGAGCCTGCCTTTTTTATTTATTAACTGTCTTTTGAAAGGAGACAAAATCATGACTAACGTTAACATTTTCACCATCATCGGTCGTCTTACTGCTGATGCAGAAGAATTCACTATTGGCAACAACACATACGTTGGGTTTCGTGTTGCGGTAGACCGTGGACAGAATAAGGAGACTTCTTTTATCCCGGTTCGCGCTCCGAAGAAGTTTATCAGTGACAATCTGCGTGCAAAACTCGTCAAGGGCGCACCAGTGTTGGCCACTGGCCGCTTTGAATCCGGCTCCTATGATAAGGACGGACAGAAAAAGTACTATTCTTATCTGAGTGCCGCAACGATTCAAGCAGATGTCAGTGGCAACTTTGCCGATGGCATGCTGATGGGTAACCTGACCGCAGATGTTACGACCCGTTCTACTCAGAACGGAAATAACATTGTAAACTTTACGGTTGCCAGCAACCGTTCTTACCAGAAGGATGGGCAGTGGGTTGATGTTCCTTCCTTTGTGGCTGTCGCTGCCTCCGGTAAGCTTGCGGAATTTATTGCAAGTCATTTCCATAAAGGTGACCCTATCATGGTTGCCGGTACTTTGTCCAGCTATTCTCACAAGAATAAGGACGGTGAAAATCGTACGTTCTACACCGTATGGGCTGACAAAGCATCTTTTGCAAGTCGCGGCAAAGACACTACTCAGAACAGCACTCCTGCTCCTGCAGCAACTCCCGCTTCGGCTCCTGCTCCTTCTGCACCGACTTACGGTGAATATGGGGCAGATGAATTCGATGCGGTTGAAGAGGACGATTTGCCCTTCTAATCATCAATTCTAAGCCCCGTGAGCTGTGCTAACAGGCTATACGGGCGATTACACACTAATTTAAGTCGAGACTGGCATTCTTGCTGGTCTCGACTATTTTAATTTAATCGGAGGTAGAAAACTATGAATACGCAAAATATGTGGTGGACCGGCAAGACCTATGACTTGCTTGACCCTGCGCTGCCTGCCATTTTCCATGATGTTCAGCTAGGCATCGGAACGAGGTTTATTGATGACCCTACCGCTGCTAGTGTAAAGCAGGCCGGGGTATACCGGACCAATGGACACTGTGTACCGGGCAAAATAACTGCAGATTTCGCGAAGGCATTGTGCCGCGCTGAGATGATTGAGAATGGACGAAAAGTCGGTGCGTATTCTTGCAACAAAGATGGTCGTACAATGGCCGAGTGGGTAGATAACAATATCTACAAAGAATGTGAAACTGACCATTTGGGGAACACGCTGTGCCTGATTTATGACAGAAGCACCGGCCAGATGTACGCATCTACTGGATTTAATGGTAATATTTTGGATGTTGCAAAGATTGGACTTGCTCCTTTCTTTTTGCTTCTCTGGGGTGATTTTCGAAATCGTGTTGACGGTTTTGAAGATATTTTCCAATCTTATGTTGCAGAAACCGACTCCACAAAGAAGGTCAAATACGCCTGCGCTTTGGCCGGTACTGCGATGGACGCTATGCTGGAGCAAAACACAGAGCTCAAGGCCAAATATCCCAACAACGGTAATTTGAAGAGTGTTACTCAGAGCCTTGCCAAGAGCAAGAAATTTTCCCCCGATTTGGTTTGGGGCACTTTTCAGTTTTTGAGTGACCAAAAAGGCTCCGGAACCAGCAAGTTCAAGTTTAAGTCCGTGAAGGACTTCGTTGGCTATTTTGCGGACAACAACCGTATTCTCTCTGATGAAGAGAAGAGCCTGATTCCTCAGCTGGATGACGGATACATTCTCCCTGAAGAGGTAAAAACGACTTGCTATTTGATTGCTAACACTCGTGACACCAAGCGCCCCATGACTAATATCATGCTGCGTGGCGACCCGTCTGTCGGCAAGACTGCTGGTGCTCGTGCGATTGCAGCCGGTCTTGGCCTGCCTTACACTTTCATTACCTGCAATGCCGGTACTGAAATGTACAACTTGATAGGCGATATGATGCCTGTCAATGCTTCTGATTCTGACGATAGCATCAATGAGGAGCTATTCAAAGACCTGCCGACCGCGACTGATATCAGTATGGACCCCGTGACCGCGTATGAAGCTATCACTGGTGTTGCCAAAGCAGACGCTACCGAAACAGAGTGCATGACCGAGCTGTTCCGCAAGCAGATGAAGCTTTGTTCCGAGGCTTGCGGCCAGGGCTTCCGTTATGTTGAGAGTCCTTTGGTTCGCGCCATCCGCAATGGTTGGGTATGTGAGCTGCAGGAGCCTTCTCTGATTACGCGTCCGTCCGTCATGCCCGGTTTGAATGGCCTGCTGGATGAAACTGGCTGCGTTGTATTGCCGACAGGTGAGATGCTGCATCGGCATCCTGACTGCATCATCATCTCCACGTTGAATGTTGACCTGGAAGGCTGCCGTCCGCTGAACCAGTCGTTCATCGACCGCCACCATCTCATCGTTGACATGAAATGCCCGAATGATGCGGTTATCATCAAACGTATCAAGGGTATGACCGGCTGTGGTAATGATGTCCCGCTGCAGACGATGGTAGATTGCGTTCACCAAATTGCCAAGAAGTGCCAGACTTGTGGCGCTACAGATGGCAATGTAAACTCGATGCGCTCTCTCGCGAACTGGGTTCAGGCCGGTATGCTGATTGGCGATTATGCTAAAGCTGCCGAATGGACCGTTGTGAGCGGTGCAACATCTGACCCGCAGACTCGTGAAGAGCTCATGGGAGTTGTTGCAAACTACAGCTTCGCCTAAATAACAATAAAGCCCCGACCTTTCTGGTTGGGGCTTTTTCTTTTGCATTTTTTGTTTAGTTTCAAAAATAACGAAAAGGGGACTATTTTGCGTTCGATTCGCAACTTCGCTAAATCTCCGTTTAGCGAAATATAGGGAAGCCTTTTAGCTTTTGGAATCTTTACAAAATGAAGGCCGGGAAAGCCCACGGTTTCAACCGTGGGATGATAGGCCGACAATAATGGTTTTCTTCGTATTTGCCAATATAATTGTAATGTGACGATGCTGTGATATAAAGTTCATATATCTGTAACATAAATTTGTCTGAATTGTGATAAAATAGATACATGAAAAGAAACTACAGACGCACAAAAGCAACCGTTTCTATGATAAATTATCACTTTGTGTTTTGCCCACGCTATCGGAGAAAATTATTTCTGGTGGATGGGTTTGAAGCCCGGTTCAAGGAGCTCACAACCCAAATCTGCGAGCAAAATGACATTGTGATACTGGCGATGGAATGTCATATCGACCATTGTCATCTTTTCGTGAATGCTCCGCCTACATTAAGTGCTGCAGAAATCATGAAAATTATTAAAGGAACCACCGGCAGGATACTCAAGCAAGAGTTTTTTCCTGACACGGTTATGCAAATGTGGACACGCAGCTATTTTGTAAGCACTGCCGGAGATGTGTATACCGCTACGATTCAACACTATGTAGAACAGCAAAAAAAGAGAGGAGGGTAACCTTATGGCTTTCGGGAGTAAGAATAGCACGCCATCATTTGTATTGACATTGCCTTTTGATATAAGTCTCAACGAGCAAGACTATCTGTATAAGGAGTTCAAGAAGTGTGGTGTCATCTACAATCAGCTTGTGAGTGCGACTACAAAAATGTGGCATCAATTGCGCAAGACGAGCAAGTATCGTGAATTGATGGCTGCCATTGCGAAAGCCGCTCCCGACAGTAAGGAGCAGAAAGTCCTCCTCAAGCAGCGCCAGGAAATGATTAAAAGTTCCGGCTTTTCAGAAGGCGCTTTTCATAAAATGGTTGAACCGTACGCAAAGCACTTTGCTATCCACTCTCATGTAGCACAGAAAGTTGCATCTGCTGTCTGGACGGCTTGGGAAGGCTTTTTCTTCCGCAAAGGAAAGGCCGTCCATTATAAAAAGCTTGAGGATGTAACTTCTATCTCTGGCAAGAATAACGCCACCGGCATTGTGCTTCGTCCGGCAAATCTCACAACGAGCAATATAAGGTCAGCAAAAAATAAAAAGCAAAAGGCTATTGAGCAGCGATACTATAAAGCATACGGACAGCCTGACCCTGAAGATGATAAAAAGGTCATTCTTCCTGATGCTGTAATACCGCAAATGGAAGCCGATATCGTCGCTGCCGTTGCGAAAGTCAAACTGTCTATTGGGGAAGGCTCTTTGCGCATAGTGTATGGCGACCATGAATTTCCCGTTGTGGTGCGTAATCCTAACACTCAGACGGGAAGATATCAGCAGGAAGCCCTCAAATGCGGCGTAAAGTATTGCCGTATCACCCGTAAATGGGTTCGCAATAAGTGGAAGTATTATGCTCAACTTGTTTTGGAAGGGTATCCTCCCGTCAAATGCGATAGCAACGGCGTCATGAGGCATCCCGTCAATCAAGGCCGTGTGGGCCTTGATATTGGCACACAGACGCTCGCCATCAGCAGCAATGATATCTGCGATTTGAGGGTGCTCGCGCCATCGGCAAGAGCGCAAGCTAAAAGCCTTGTGAACGAAATTACATGCACCATGCGAGCAATGGACCGTTCCCGTCGCGCCACGAATCCGAAATATTATAATCCGAATGGCACGATAAAACGATTGAAGCGCAAGCACGGTCAAAAGCAAAAGCGCGACTGGAAGTATAGCAAACACTCCTATCGTCTGCGTGCAAAATTGCGGGACCTGAACCGCCGCTTAGCTGATATCCGTAAGATGGAGCACAACATCCTTGCTAACGAATTGCTGCAGCATGGCAACGAGTTTGTGGTTGAAGACATGAACTATAAAGCATTGCAGAAACGCAGCAAGGAAACGAAAGTCAATCCAAAAACCGGTAGAGCACATACTAAAAAACGGTTTGGCAAATCGTTGAGCCGCTGCGCCCCCGCAATGTTTATTTCCATCCTGAACAAAAAAGCCAATCGTTATGGCGGCAGCGTTATCAAGGTAGATACTTTTGAAACGAAAGCCTCGCAATTTGACCATACAGATGAAAGTTATACCAAAAAGAAACTATCCGAGCGAATGGCTCGTCTCCACAGCGGAGAAGTAGTCCAGCGTGACTTATATTCTGCCTTCCTGCTTGAACATATAGATATCGAATCCTTGCAGTACAATATGGAAACCCTTAATTCAGCTTTTCCTGCATTTTTAGAAATGCACGAAAATACAAAGCATCGCTTGCAGGCGGTTGGAAGTTCTCTTCCTGCAAGCATTGGATTCTAAACAATAACTTTCTGGGGGCTCGACACTCCCTCATTAAAGAGCTGCCTCGCAAGAGGTGAAACTCCCTTCGGAGGATGCACTTAAAAGAACTGGGAATGCAGACAAGTATGTTGGTCAACCATTTTGGCTGGATGCTCGTCATGCGCTGCACCCGTAGTGTATGATGGGAAACCGCATAACTCGCTGTTTCAGTCACGGTTTGGCGATGAACCTTGCCGCGCCGCCCAGGAATCGCACGATTGAAATCGTGGGAGGTGTCAAAGGCATCCTGCGATGCAACTTGCCGCAAGCCATACAATTCATCCAGAACTCGCATACCTGTTGGTGCAAATTCATTTCTTACAAAAAAAGCAAACAGCGAATGCTCATTCCAAGCGTTTTCTTGGTAGTGCATCCGCTGCATGTTTAGAAATCCTTGTGAATCTGCTTTTTCAGAAGTTCAGTATTTAGGAGCAGCCCATGGATTGCGTAACGATACGATAGAATCTTTTCACTGTCATAGGTTCCGAATACATCCTGCGCATAAACAACTCTATCCAGCTGGCTCACTTCATCCTTGGTCAAGTACAACGAGACCTGTTTGTTTTTCGTTAGCTTTGTTCCTCGTCTACCTTCGTTGGTCGGCATGAAGGATATGATTTCATCAATCTCTGGTAAGAGATAGTACGATTCATCCAGACCTCCGGTAGCTACCAGCTCATCGTATTCAGCAGAACCTTTAGAGATGATGTACTTCTCCCCTACTCTGCTGACCTTTTGAAGTTCACTTCTAACCAATCGGTTTGTCAGTGTTCCCAAGCGACTTCCTTCGTACCACGCCCGAACTTCGAGTATTTCCGCAAAGTCTGAACGGAACCGCACTGAAATCGTGCTTTTTTCACTATTCATTTAGGTTTCCCTTAATCAATCCACGGCTTTGATTTTTTCTTTCAGCTTTGTAGCCATCTCAATCACTTCTTCAAGTGCTGCAATGTCAGAATCTCTCGATTCCTGTGAAACATGGCGCAATGCTTTTTCATAGCTCTTGTTTGAATAGACACGCTGCAACTTCTTGATGATTGTCGGAGTGGTTTTTAATACGGCACTTACACTGATATCTGCCGCTTCCCTCTCCTTCTTGGCAACGTCCTTGGTAGCATCCTTTTGGGCATCATACTCAAAATCTGCTACTTCTTCTGGGGTGTTGCACTCTTTGATAATCCCGAACTCTTCGGCTTTCTTTTTGAGCTCCTGTAATTCACTGTCAAAATACTCGATGGATTTCTTATAGGTTTCTTCGTGCTCTGCTCTGGTACGCTGCTGCAAGGCACTGAACAGGTATTCCCGGAACGTATCGTGAAGCGTATCGCGCATCACTTCGATGTGGTTCTTCCCTGCTTCTTCCCCAGTATCGCCGTGACAATCCACTGCATTGAGCTCTTGATACTTTTGGCCAATCTCTTCCTGCTTCTCATCATCGAATCGCAGATAGCTTTCACACTCGCTGCGGCTCAGGAATTTTGCGTCGAGAAGCTCTTTCAGGGTCCCCCTCAGTTTATCTTCGAGCCGTGCATCTCTGTCGATGGTTTTCGGGTTTACAGAACTCACGCTCTTGATTGCTTTCAGAGCGTCTACCCTATTCATATTATAGGGTTCTTTCTGGAGACATTCGATAAACTCTGATACAGCCTTTCTGCGAACTGCCTCATCATTTAGGCCACCACGCACCTGCAGGTTTGCGCTGTAAAGCAATACCTTCTTTTCGTTATCGGAAAGCTCTGTCGTAATGACATTGCAGTTCCGAACAATCTGCCAGGAGGTATCCCCTTCTTCAACAAGCAGCTTGAGAGCTCGATATCTTCTTTCACCGGAAAGAAGAACATAGACCTCTCTCCCCTCTTCTGTAAACGGGAACAGAACCAGGTTATGCAGTAGTCCGTTGCGCTTGATGTCATCCGCAAGAATTCGAATGTCTTCGTCATCATCTATTTCGCGGAATATCTCATTATCAGGATTTGTCCGGATATTATAGAGGGATATGTCTCGACTCTCATATTCAATCTTGTGCTTTGCATTGAGTAAGTCGTTATAGAATGCACCGGCGCTATTGTTGTTTACCTTCTTCAACGCTTCAATATTAGGCAGCTTGGGTGTAGTTACAGGCCCCTTCTTCTTTGTCAATGCCATTTCACTTCACCTCCAGCTTTGCCAAACGCTTCATCAATTCTTTGTAAACCTGCTGATATGCAATCGAGACAGGCTGCTTTGCCGCATAGAAACATACAGGCTGATAATTTGTCACAGACATACCAACACTGATACTGTTCGGGATTTCATTCTCAAACAAAGCCGGACCTAATACATCCTGGCATTGTGTGCGAATCAATCTGGCTGCCTTAGCTTTCTTAATTACTGCTGTGAGTAAGACTCCAACACCTTTGATGCGGCTTCCAGGCACATTACACAGCTCATTGCACAGCGCAAACGTTCTGAACGCTGACTCTCGGGAGTTAGCGTCACACATCATGGGAATCAAGATGTAGTCGGCTGCACTGATTGCGTTGGTAAGCAGCAATGAGTCACGGGTCGGCTGCGTATCGATAATTATGTAGTCATAATCGTCCAACACCTGCTCCAAGAAATAAAACAGGAAGTCCGACATCTTATCAATGCGTTTCATGGCTCCACTTTTGGCCAGGATATTCGCATCATCAAACAAGTCAGCTAATCTCTGATTGATTTTCGGCGTTTGAGCACTTCCGGGAATCATATCCACGTTATCACCATACTCGGTCGGGACAATGAAATCGCGGGTTTTCGTATACCGGAAGCCGCTGAACATATCATAGAGTGCGTGTCCTTCATACAGACCCTCTGTGATTTCACCTTTTCCATCACTGAGAGCACTGGTCAAATTGCCTTGGGGGTCTGTGTCAATGCACAGCACTTTCTTTCCATCTTCCCCCATCAGATATGCTAGGTTCGAAGCGGTGACGGTCTTCCCTGTTCCGCCCTTTTCAATCGCGACTGTGATGACTTTCGCTGGCATGTTACGCACCTCATTACTCAAGAGTTGAGTTACTCGAGTACCTGTTATTGTGATTTTAGTCTTAACGTGGTGTTTGACCTGACAGCGTGATTTTTGTCTTGCAAGGCCCAATTACGAACTCTGCTTACATATACAAATCGCACAAAATGTCAACACCCACAATCTCAATGATTCAATTATAACATGCTTTAGCTAAATGTCAACGCGAACTTTGGAGACTGCTTCTTTTTGATATTCTATACAAGCCGTCAAGAACTCACATCCCTGTTGGTATAAATCCAATCTTAATTGTTAGAGCCTTGTTACCGCTGCTTTTGGCAGTGGACAGAGTACTATTCATCCCCTGTCTGGAACGCACGTTCCTGTTGGTGTACGACCTGGGTTGGCATCTCATGACATTGCTAATGAAAGTTTCTCTCTGCTCCAGAACTTAAATCCCTGTTGGTGTAAATTCATTTCTGATGTTTGGCAAACAAAAAAGGCCCACCAAATGGTGGGCCCTATTTCATTCGTTTGTGTCCTCATCGAACACTGTAGTAAAATCAATCAGCTTGTTCAGGCCATTCTCATGAGCATTGATTGCCCGTTCACCCAACGCGATTGTGGTTGCCGAGCTTTCAATCAAATCATTGAAGATGACTTTGCGGTAATAGTTGGCGGTCTTTGTTCCACCGTCTGCTTCCAGCAAGGATTTGTACCTCGTGGCAATGCCGAACGTCCAAGTCTTCAACCCGTTGTTATCCTTGATAATACGGTTCAGAGCGTCAAAAGCTTCTTTGTTATGCTCAGGATTCCGAGTGCTGGTAAGGATTTTACCAACAATGGTAAACACATCAGTAAAGATGTTGCGCTCTTCCGGCGTCAGCTTTTCTTCGTAGTCCTGGTATTGAGCTTTGGCTTTCACTTCGTTTCGTGCCATGTGGTAGCTCATACTCATGACAGTTTCAGATAGAGGAAGATTATATTGTTCAAGAGCTTCAAGACTAACTACACGGCGGGACTTGCGCTTTCGGCCAACTTCGGTTTCAAGATTTTGCCGCTCTTCATGGAAGGCACGGACCTTTTTCATTTCTTCCTTTGTCTTGTACTTAATGAAAATATAAAGAAACTCGTACTTTCTCACACCTTTGCGCCGAACCGGTTCATAATCAAACCAGAGGTCCGTCATCTCGTTAATTTCGGCTTTGACAGGTGCAAGGATGTTCTTCTCAAAATCAGAAAAGACCTTGTATTTTTCGGAAACAGTTTTTTCTCTGCTGAATTTAGGCTCAGAGCTGCTTTCCGTCTTTCTGCTCTTTTTGCTGCGAAGTATCTCATCTTTGGACGGCATAGAAAGCATTCCTTTGAATTCTTCCATGTCAAAGACTTTGTATTTGTAACCCTTCAGCTCATTTTGTTTGTCTGGGAATTTACGAAGCACAGCTTCCGTCACGGGTTCGAATATCACACCGTTCGTGTAGTTGTACTCTCTGGAACCATTATCATAGGACAATACAATCTCATAAATGCGCATCGAATAGGTGCTTTGCATTGTGAGCAGATACTCGATGCTATAAGATGTATAATTGCTTGTCAGCTGCGCGATGTCTTTCCAGATATCCGGGTTAAAACGCATCTGGATGGTTTTATCCTTGAAGTTGACACGGGAACCCTTGCTAATCCAGGAAATGGTTTTTAACTGGTCCGGCCCATCGGGGACCCAAAAGGTTCGGTTTTCCAGGTTCTCAACAATCTGCTGCAGATGCGGCTTATAACCGCTGCGCATGATATCTACGCCGGTGAGCTTTGAAAATTCCTGGAATGTGATGGTGTAGTATTTCGATGCATCTCTATCATTTCGCTGGTCGATTTTGGATAGCATAATGAGCAAAATCTTTTGTTCATTTCGTGGCAATGAGTATTTTGTCTTTTGAATCAAGTCATTGCTTTTCGTGATGATAGATTTGTTGAGCGCTTTTACCTCAGGCAGTTGAGCCAATGCCATCTGTTCTTGAACTTCCTCATTACTGATAACTTCACCAACAACTGACTCAACATTATCATTAGCTTTTGCATTGCTGTCTTTCTTTTTCATCGTCGATTTGAGACAAGCCGGATGGCTGCTCAGCCTTTCTTTTAATATGCAGCAAACCATCAAAGAAAGCTCTTCCTAAAAATGGTTACACTAAGAACATTATAATTTAGTTTACAACAATTGTCACATAATGTCAAGGTTCTATTGATTAGAATTACGATTCTTTTATTTCTTTTTAGATGCAATTTATATTTTATTCTTTTATTACTTATTCTTTATTATATATAGAAGAAACGGAGGTTATTTTGCTTGTAAAAAGAGTTTGTTTTGCTCTTCACGGGAGCTTGTTTTGTGTTTCGGAGTAGATTGTTTGCTTTGGGAACAGAGCTTTATTTCGGTTAACTTGCGAAAAGAACCTCTGTTTGACTCGAAAAGAACCTCTGCTTTGAATTGCATAAGAAATTGCAGCTCAAGTAGCAGTGTACTTATAAGCAGATACAAACTGAAACGTAAATAATCTCTGCTCTACAATACAGTGTTACCAAGCAAGTGGGGGAGGGGAGGGCCGTTCTGAACCACAACAGATAATGGAAATCACACCATTCTAAATGTAGTTCTTTGCTGAAAGAAGTATTGGCAAAGCCAAACGAAAATAACCTCTTTTTTAGGTACAGCAGTTAAAGAAGTCCTGCTGCTAAAAACGCAACGAAAATAACCTCTGTCTTGCAATGCATCTGGCATTAACCTTCATGTGCCATGGGGAAAAGCCTTGTCTCAAAAACAGGACGTAAATCATCTCCGTTTGCTACGAAACAACTAAGTGCGTTAATTGAGTAAAAGTCAAACGTAAATAATTTCCGTCTGGAATAGCCGCTATGTTGCTGGAGCTATCCAAAATTAAACGAAAATAACCTAGGGCAAAGACTTTTATCTGATTATAAACGGAAGCAGCTGCTGTAGCATGCTTCAACGGGGGCGCTTACAATATAATAGTTTATTTTGCAGTAAATGTCATCATCCTTTACGTCCTAATTGCATCCAAATTGGACTATTGCGATGGAATTATACAAATAGTAGACATGCTTCATACGTAAAAGTAATAAAGCGGAGGAATCAGAGATTATTTACGTTGCAGAATTGGGTTCGCTAGAACAAAACAAAAGTACGGTGATACGATAATAATGCAAACATGGTAATGATAAAAACAAACATATATGAGAGAAAATTAACGTTGCAGTTTTGAATTTGTACTTACACATGTATTTCGATAAAAAAGCAACGGAACAAGCATGAGAGCTGCACAGCATGAATTACAATACGTTAAATATAGTACAAATTTACGTTCTGTAAACGCCATGAGGCGTTTGGGTTGTCTGTAACTTTAGAAAAATGAACGTAAATAACCTCTTTTTTGCATTGCGGCGAAAACCTGACGTAAATAACCTCTGTTTGAGAAAATAGCTTGTCACTGGCAGAGAGGAGCTTGAAGATAGATGCAAATAACCTCTGCCAAGCCGTTCTCAAGATACCGCCTCTCCAAAAATGAACGTAAAGAACCTCGGGTTGATAACGCAGCCGTGAGAGGGAGGCTCGCCTATCATATTCAGAACGGAAAGAAAATAATCTCCGGTTTGTCTCTCTCGAAAAGGTTGAGCTCACTTGATAGGTAGGGGAGAGGAGGCAAGAATCAAATGATGATTGAGCAGCAAAAGTAAACTAGAAAGAAAATAACCTCTGTTTGAGGTTGACTCTACAATACTTGGTTTGCTTTATCTGAAATAGCCTGACTGTTCTAAAACCGAAATCGAAACGTAAATAACCTCGGAGTAATTTATCGGCATTGTACTCTTGAACTATATTGCTGAGAAAATTGAAACGTAAAGAACCTCTGGTTTAGCTGCTCAGACTCTAAAACACCGCAAACTCAATAAACTGAACGTAAAGAACCTCTGTTTACTTATAGCTTATTGTGAAAGTAAAACTGGAAAATCAAAGCGAAAACAACCTCTGTTAAGACTGAGCTTGGTAAATCAAAATTTGCGAATTGCCCAAATAAAGCGCCGAATGCAAAAAAGAAAGATACTGAATAAAAACAATCTCTGCTTTGTCATTGGGTGAAAAAGCAAACGTAAATAACCTCTGTTTTGATGAGCTGATTGGGGCAATTTGAAATTGAAAAGTAATATAAATAATTTCTGTGTTCCATAAAGGGTAAGAATAATAAGCTCGTGCCAACTCATCTGTACGTTTTCTGAAGATGAGAGCAGCAGAAAAAGCCAATGTAAATAATCTCTGCTAAAGCTGTCCGAAGCAGTTTTTGATTTCAATAACAGGAACGCAATAACAAGGACAAGGAATAAATGAAATACAATAACAGGTACGCAAGGGATTTACGCGTTGAAAAGAAATTGCAATTATGAAAAGATAATTAACAAAACACCAATTTGTTGTGACCAAAGTGCAGGAATGGTATAATTGAAGTATAAGAGTTTTCTTTTTACACCATCATCCGAGGCATCCGAAATGCAGTTGACACAGAAATGGTTGAACGAAACATTGGCAAAAAATCCTGCTCTGAGGATTCAGGTGCAGGGTGGAAAAGACTGTGTCAAGGCCAGTAAACCCAAAGAGCCTAAAGTGGCGCACCCCAAATACGGGAATCATAAGGTATATGCGTACAGGGACGGCTTTGTAGCAGGAAACAAGGATGCGAAAGAGCACGGCGACATCGTGGATGTGTTCGATTCGACGAAGGAGTATTGCCGGTGGTTGGATTTGCAGATGCTCGAAAAAGGTGGGAGCATCACGGAGCTGAAACGGCAGGTCCCGTTGACAATTCAGGAAGCGTTTCAGTATGAAGGAAAAAGAATTCAGAAAATCGACTACCGAGCAGATTTCTATTATCGAGATAAAAATGGCACGGTCGTGGTAGAGGATGTAAAGGGATATGACCAAAAGAACGGGAAGTACATTCAAACCGAAGCTTTTCGCCTAAAGTGGAAACTACTCAAATCAATGTATCCGGATTATCATTTCGTGTTGTATTAAGGAGTATCAAATGGTTGGGGTATTGAAGAATTTTAGTGGAATGACCCCATTCCACTAAGTTTCTTCAATATCACAGGCGGATGTACTTTTGTACATCAAGATGACGAGCTGCACTTGTACGGTTTTCCCAGCCTGCAACCATGCGAAGGCGTCATCTAGCCAAGGGAAACACAACCTCCTGCTTCGGCAGGAGAGACTTATCGTAAAGGAGGTGGCGTATATGTCCACTATTTATGTGCTCAACAAAGACGGTAAACCTTTAATGCCTACGACTCGCGGCGGACATGTGCGCCATCTGCTTAAAGAGCAAAAAGCGCGAGTCGTACAAAGTAATCCGTTTACTATCCAACTGCTGTATGAAACCAACGATGTAGTGCAGCCCCTATATTTAGGCATTGACCCCGGCAGAACCAATATTGGTGTTGCTGTAGTCAAAGCAGATGGCACGGCAGTCTTTGCCGCACATCTGGAAACTCGCAATAAAAAGATTCCAAAACTGATGCAAGACCGCAAAAAAGCCCGCCGCGCAAGGCGCACAAATGGCAGACGCTGCCGCCGTCAGCGGAGAGCTAAGGCAAATGGCACCATTTCTAAGAAGTGTGTAAAGCAAGATACTGCCCAAAGCAAGAATCCTAGCAAACGTGCAAAAGAAATTGGTGTTATCAAACGTCATCTTCCGGGATGCAAGAAAGATGTACTTTGCGTTGGCATCAAAAACAAAGAAGCAAAGTACACCAATCGCGCAAGGCTGGAAGGATGGCTTACACCCACCGCAAATCAGCTGCTCCAAACACACATCAATTTGGTAAAGAAAATTCAAAAGTTTCTTCCTATCAGTGATGCTGTGTTGGAAGTCAACAAATTCGCGTTCATGCGGCTTGATAATCCTGACATTCAGAAATGGCAATATCAGCAGGGACCTCTCTACCAAAAAGGGAGCCTTGAAAATGCTGTTTCCGAAATGCAGGAGCACCACTGTCTGTTTTGTGAAAAGCCCATTGAGCATTACCACCATGTAGTGCCGAAATCCGAGAATGGTAGCAACACCATCGCCAATATTGTTGGTCTATGTGCAGAGCATCATAATCTCGTTCACAAAGATGTCGCCTGGCAAGAAAAGCTTGTTGAAGAGAAAACTGGACTCAACAAAAAGTACGGTGCTTTGAGTGTATTGAATCAAATCATTCCAGCACTGACGAAAGAATTAAGTTTTCTTTTTCCGAAGCATTCCTTTATGACCAATGGTAAAAGTACCCACGACTATCGTGCAGCGCACGGTATAAGTAAAGACCACTGGCTTGATGCTTATTGTATCGCCTGCTCTGTTTTGCCTATCGATGTTTGCGATAGCACCATCAACAATTGTGTGCCGTATGAGCTGAAACAGTTCCGTCGTCACGATAGAAGAGCATTAAACAATGAAAATATGAACCGCGTGTACACACTCAATGATAAGGTGGTTGCTACAAATCGGCATAAAGCAACGGAGCAAGAAGCTGCCAGCCTAGAAGAATTTCGCAAAGAGCATCCGAATGATGTTTGCAAACTCAAAGTAAAAGAGCACCATCCAACATACAGAAACATGAACCGCAACTATCCGGGCAGCGTATTCCTTGTCGGCAAGCAAATTCATGTAATGCAAGGAATAGCAAGCTCTAAAGACGGAAAAGCAACAAAATACAATGACACAAGAGCAACCACAATAGCCGCAGGGAAGTGTAAATTTGTTGCAAAAAATTCTGGCATATTGTTTGTGTAATGCAAATTCAGAAAGGCATTTAGTGATGAAACCACAAAAGAGCTTCAATAGCCACAGATATGCAGTACAAAGCGCGACAAAATTCAAAGCCAAAATCGTTGATGTTCCATTCTGCGACCCTGAAAGCGGATTTGCGATTCTGGTTGCTTCCCGTATTGAAGACGGCAAGAGCATTGTCCTCAAGGGTATTATCCCGAATCCGGTCGAGAATGCTTACATCACTTATCAAGGACATTGGGAGCAGGATGCACGGCGGGGAACACAGTATGTCAAGGTCGAAAGCGCCGAGATTGACTATGAGGCGGGCGGCACAGACTCTATTTACGAGCTGCTAACCAGCGGATATGTTCCGGGAGTTGGACCTGTAACGGCAAAGAAAATCATCAAAGCATTTGGTGCTGATTCCCTCAAAATAATCGAGAAAAGTCCGGAAAAGCTGACAGAACTTGCCGGAATCAAAGAAAAGGCAGCAAAGAAAATCCACGATGCCTATATTCATATCGCAAAAGACCAGGAATTGATTTCTTTTCTGCTTCCCTTTATCTCGATGCAAAAAATCAATGCCGTTCTGAAAGAATACGGAGACAGCAAGCAGGCATTGGCTGCTATCAAGGAAAACCCGTACTGCCTATATCAGGATGTGAATGGTATCGGATTTGCTGCATCTGACCGAATCGCGTTGGTCGGTTTGGGCATGGACAGGAAAGACCAGCGCAGAGTGGAAGCTATCGTTCTGCATTCGCTTGAGGTGCAGGCGCAGATGGAAGGACATTCTTTCGTTTGGCTGAATCAGTTGATGGCTTGCGTTGCAACGACCGTGGAGAAAGAGCTGCACGAATCACGAATTCCTGAACAGTCAATACGAGATGCAGTGAATGGCGCAAGACGAAAAGGCTTGCTGGTGGCAGAAAAGTCTAGCGGGAACGCAAGCGGAAAACCTCTCTTCTGCATTTATCTGCGCCGATACTGGGCACTTGAATGCGACATCACGTTCCTTTGCCATACATTGCACCATTGCATGAATGCAGCGTGCGGCATAGTCTCGAAAGCCGATGTGGATAGAGCTATCCAGAACGTGCAGATGAAAGATGGCTTTCTGCTGGACGACACTCAAAAGCAAGCAGCATACACGGTGTATGACAGTGACAGCCAGAACGTGACGGTAATCACTGGCGGCCCCGGCAGCGGTAAGACGACTATCATCAAAACCATCATTGAAGCGTTTATGGTTGCTAAAGGAAGCTACTATAAGGAAGAAGACATTCTGCTCTGTGCTCCTACTGGTCGAGCATCGGCAAGAATGCGGGAAGCAACAGGACACGCAGCATCCACGATTCAGTCAGCGTATTTTGGCTGCTTTGATAATGAAGCGAGTGTGATTGTGGTTGACGAATTCTCGATGTGTAACCTTGAAACGGCGCATATGGTATTCTCACTTGCTTCCCATGGCTGCAAACTGGTCATTGTGGGAGACCCTGACCAGCTTCCTGCAATCGGAGCGGGTAACGTTCTTCGGGACTTGATTGACAGTGGAGAAGTGAATGTATGTAAGCTCTCCTCCTGCCACAGAAATATGGGTGCGATTGTTGAAAATGCAATGCACATCAATGCAGGTGAGCAGACGAGTACTTTTAGACAAGATGAGTCATTCCTGCTGATTCCGGCAACCAAAGGCATGGAAATCAGAACCACAGCGTTGTTCAATTACTTTCATTTTGTTCGGAAATACGGCGAAGTGAATGACCTGAATAGCAGATACGAGGAAGATGGCATTCATAAAGGCATTCAGAATGTATGTTTGCTCACTCCGGTCCGCAAAAAGGGGAGCGGGTACATTTCCGCAACGGACTTGAATCTTTTGATTCGTGACAAGCTGAACCCTGCAACGTATGAAAACAGCGGGTTCATCGAGTCTTTGAAAGGCGTGCCGGAACAGGGATTCGATTACCGAATCGGCGACCGTGTGATGCTGTGCAAGAATCACCGAGGCAGCTTTGTAAACGGTGATATGGGTTTCATCACGAGCTTTGAACCGAAAGCCCTGGACCAGGATGGCGCGATGATTTGCAATGCCTATACCGTAAGATTTGATAACCCCTGCGATGTGGATGGCGAATGCTTTGAGATGATTGTCAGCAGAAAGACGATGCAATCTGAATTTGCGTTGGCATATGCGATGACGGTTCACAAGTCACAGGGCTCTGAGTTCAAAGCAGTCGTGGTGGCGTTTGATACCGGCTGGAAACAGCTGCAGCAGCGAAATCTTCTGTATACCGCAGTGACTCGTTCAAAGAACGAATGTAGAATTGTCGGAAATATGGACGCGGTCGATGTGGCAATCGATACGAACGACATTGAAAACCGCAACTCATTGCTCAAAAATAGGTTACAGCACTATAACAACGAAAAATATCTTGACATTCACATGACGAATTTTGGGACTTCCGGAACAGATTGTTTTACGGAATGACAGAGGAGTAAACGATATGGCTAACATGCCGTTGACTGACATTGGTATTACGCCGCGAAAAGCAAGTCAATTTGCCAGCAAGGGAATTGAAACGGTGACAGACTTGCTCGGGTATTATCCGACTAAATACTTGGATTTCAGGAATCCTATCTCGTTTGCGGAAGGAAAATACCATCAAGGAGAGCATGTTGCCATCAAGGGTAAGGTCGTGAGTGGCCGAGTTATTGATGGCAAGCATTACATGCTGCGCCTTACGGACGGGAACACTTTTTGTACGGTATTCTGGTTCAATCAACCGTTCCGCACACGGCAGTTTTCAGTCGGCGACGTCATTGCGCTTGGCGGAGTCGTTTCCTGGAACGAGCAGTACAACAACATGACAATGGCAACGCCTGACTTTGTCACGACGGATATTGCATCGGCTTTCTCTATCCAGCCAGTCTATCGGAAAATCAAAGGAATGTCGGTGGAATACCTGGAAGATGCCATTAAATTGGCGCTGCCTTATACCAGAGAATGCTCGGCTGAAACCTTGAGCTTGGCGCAGATGCGGGCGCTCCGAGTCCCACCGATTGTTGAAGCCATTCACATGGCACATCAGCCGACCGATGAAAAGGAAATCAGGCTTTCCCGAAAACGCAGAGCGGTCGATGTGTTGTATCCGTTCTGCTATGAGCTGGAAGCAAAAAAAGCAGAAGCCGCAAAGGTGTCGTTCTGTCGAATTAAGAGTACGCGGGACGTTCTGAACAAGATGCAGGGAGTCTTACCGTTCAAGCTGACAGAGGACCAAAAGAATGCTGCTGAACATATGCTCACCGAGATGGAACACGGAGAACGTGTGGATACCCTGGTTCAGGGTGATGTAGGCTGCGGTAAAACGGTCGTTGCTGAGATTTGTGCATTAGCTATGGCAATGAATGGGTTTCAGTGTGCCGTTATGGCTCCGACCGTGGTTCTTGCCACGCAGCACTATGAGGAGTTCTCGAAAATCCTCGGCTCGTTCGGGTACAAGACGGTTTTCCTGCGCAGTGGCATGAAAGCAAAAGAAGAAAAATCGGTTCTCGCAGAGATTGAGAGCGGCAAGGCTCAAATCATTGTTGGAACGCATTCTGTGATTTCCGGGAAGGTCAAGTATCATAAGCTGGGTTTAACGATTGTAGACGAGGAACATCGGTTCGGCGTTGAGCAGCGTGAAGCACTCAAGCAGAAAGCAAAAGACGGCGTTCACAATGTCAGCATGAGCGCTACGCCAATCCCGCGCTCGTTGGCGAACACTTTGTATGGAGAAGGCACCGAAATCGTCAATATCCATACGATGCCTGCCGGGCGCAAGCCTGTAAAGACCATTATCTGGTCTAATGAAAACAGCTGCTATAAATCCGTATACAATCAAATCAAGGAAGGTCATCAGTGTTATATCGTGTGCCCTCTGATTGAAGATTCGGATTCGGAAACTCTGGAAGGCGTTGATTCGGTCGAGACGACCTACAAGAAGCTGACAGAATGGTTTAAGCCGTATCCGGAAGTGACAATCAAGGCAATCTCCGGCGACATGAAAGCCAAAGAAGTTCAGGAAGGAATTGAAGCATTCGCTCAAAAGCAGGCTGACATCCTTATCTCTACCACGATTGTTGAGGTTGGCGTGAATGTCCCGAACGCTACGGTCATTGTTATCAAGAACGCGGAACGCTTCGGATTGGCACAGCTGCATCAGCTCAGAGGGCGTGTTGGACGCAGCAGCTTGCAGAGCTATTGCGTGCTTCTGTCTAAGGACAAGGAGAATGAGCGCTTAAAGACTATGGAGGCGACCAATGACGGTTTCAAGATTGCTGAAAAGGACTTGGAACTGCGTGGGACCGGTCAGATTTTGGGCGTTAAGCAGAGTGGCAAAGACGCGGTGATGGAGATGGCTCTAAACTATCCGCAGCTTTATCAAGCAGTAAGGAAGCAGGCGGAAATCCAGTATAAAATCGACCATCCGATGGGTTGACCCTGCTTGCGAGTCGCAGATAATAAAAATGTAGATATACCACATATTTGCTATTCGTGATTCGTTAGGAGGTAATATACAGTTGTTTGGAACAAAGAAATCACAAACTCAGCCGGAACCGGTTGAGACTATCGCAGCTCAGGAACATAAGCAGAGCATTGGGAATCAGGTGATGGAAGCATTGGGGGTTGGCGAGAACGGAACCGGGCTCGATGAAGAATCTGAAATCCTGATGCCGAAACAGAATCAGCGGCAACTGGAAACGGAGGGTGTTGTGAAGGAAAGCGTATGTGTCATTTCCAAAGATGCAGTTATCGGCGGAGGCATCGATGTTAAAGGTGATTTGATGGTTGCCGGAAAGGTAATGGGTCATATCTCTGCATCGACTGTGACTTGCGTTGGGGAAACCAGCTACATCGAAGGGAATGTGACTTGCAACAAGCTTCGGATGCACGGCGGTAAAATTAAAGGTCATGTCACGGTGCGTGAGAAGGCTGACATCAATGGTGAAATCAACGGCGACATTGAATGTCTTTCTGAACAGACTGCGGCTTTTGGCGAACATGCGGTCGTGGCAGGGACTTATATCCGGTGCAGCATGTTGAAAGTCGAACCTGGCGCTCAGATTGCAGCAAAGATTGAAATGAAGAAACCGAATGCACTTCCGGCATCCACTGGCAGCAGTGAGACGCGGCAGAGAAGTATCCGGATTCCGAACCAGACTCAAGCCATTAGCTCCTGAGTAAATCAAATCACAATCACTTGGAGGAAATAACAGTGAATAAACTGAAATCCATCTGGCAGATTGAGGATTTGCGAAAAAAGATTCTCTTTACGCTCCTTCTCATTCTGGTATTCCGCCTTGGATGCAGCATTCCGGTTCCGTTTGTATCCAATACCGCATTGGATTCGATGTTTTCCAATGACAGTATCTTCGGATACATGAACATGCTGTCTGGCGGTGCTCTTTCTCGATGCGCGTTCTTTGCGTTGGGTGTGAGTCCTTACATTAACTCGTCCATCATCACTCAGCTTTTGTGCGTGGCACTCCCAAGCTGGGAAGCACTGCAAAAAGAAACAACTGGAAAAGACAAACTAGACGAGTACACCAAACGAATTGCTCTGGCAATGGCTGCAATCATGAGCATCGGCTATTACTTCGTGCTCCGCAATTACGGAGCTCTTGAGTATACGGCAGGGAAAAGTGGGTTCTTCGCGGCGGTTGTTATTATGGCAACTTTCCTTGCAGGGTCTCAGCTTTCTGTCTGGATTGGCGGCCGAATTGATGAGTTTGGAATTGGCAACGGCGTTTCAATTCTGATTTTTGCCGGTATCGTGTCTCGCTGGACCGACATCAACACGATTGCCCATAACATTGCCGTTCAGGTCGAGAGCGGCAACTGGCTGTACTCTCTCGTGGGTATCGGGATGGTAGTTGCAATGCTCTTCGCCGTGTGGTTCGTATCCTACAGTGATGGGGCAGAACGTCGTATCCCCGTTCAATACGCAGCACGTAAATACAATGCAAGAGGCCAGGCTTCTTATATCCCCGTAAAGCTCTTGATGAGTGGTGTGATGCCGATTATCTTTGCTGGCGTTATTATGAGTATCCCGGCAACGGTAGATATGTTCGTAGACGCCACGAAGCACGTAAGACTTCATACGGTCCTTTCTGTATTCTCTTCCGGCAACTGGATTTACTATGCCGTATACGTTATCCTGATTGCTCTTTTCAATTTCTTCTATATCGAGATTCAGTTTGATGCTGTTTCGATTTCCAGCAACCTGCGCAATCAAGGCGGCGCAGTGCCCGGATATCGGCCCGGTCCTCAGACAACCGAGATGCTGAACAAAGCATTACACAAAATGGCACAGACTGGTTCCTTTTATCTGGCCATCATTGCTCTGATGCCGATGGTGTTTAGTTTAATCAGTGGAACTCAGATTTCTTTTGGTGGTACAAGCTTGATGATTATGTCCAGTGTGGCGCTTGAGGTTGTGCGCAGCATGGAAGGATATCTGACTGTGCGTCATCATAAAGGATTCTTGGGATAAAGGGGGAAAGGCAAATGAGCATTATCGAATTTATCTTGGGCCTTGTGGTATTGGCAGCCAGTCTTGTCGTGAGCTGTGCATGTTATATTGTCAAAAACGAAAAGGGTGGCTTGAACGCGGCTCTTGGCGGTGCAAGTGACTTTATGACGACACGCCGGAATGACAACAACCTGAAAGTAAACAAGTTTGTTGTGAAGGTTGGCGCTGTGCTCACTATTGCGATTCTGGCTCTGACAATCATCGGTGCCCATTTTTAAGGAGAAACGCTGTGAAAAAGATTGAAGTTCGGTCGATTCCGGCCAAGGTAGCCGATACGCTGCATCCGTCAAATGTGACCTGGCTGAGTGTCGGGGAAACTACGAAACGTACGGGTGTGATTCTTTGCGTGGTAGCTGCTTCTGCTGTGTTTATGGTTTTGGCAGATACGCTGTTCGGTGCAGCACTGAGATTTTTAATTTGAAAGGGGCATTTAGTATATGAAGAAACTGATGGCTGCTTTGCTGTCGTTTGTTATGGCTATGATGCTGTTGGCGGGGTGTGCGTCCGCTAGTACGGATAATACGTTCTCGGACCCGATGCAGCAGGTTTCACTGTCCAATGATGAGATGCTTACGTCTCTGAATAATGCGACCGCAGCACTGCAGGAAAATATCAATAAGACGGATGATTCCGCAAAAGTTGAGCTGGTGGTTGCGGATGACGGAAGCTGTTCCGTTTATGCGTCCGGCAGCAACACGGAAAGACAGGAGCTGTGCAAAGCCGATTCCGTTAAAGCGATGTTTGAAATTTACTATGAAAACAACTGGATTGATAAAGATGGCAATGTCAGTTCAGCAGGGTGATTTGCCACAGGAGGAGAATACAATGAAACGTTTGTTTGCGGGAACACTCGCGCTTGTAATGACATGCGGGCTGCTGTTTTCTGGGTGTGGGAAACAGATGACCCCCGAGGAAGAGGCAGCGTCTCAGGAAGCCGCCATTTCTCAGCAGCTGCAGGATGAAGAGAACAAGACTGGCTTGAAACGGCTTATCAGCAACAATTTGACTGAGTATGAGCAGCCGGTTCATGATTTTATCGAGGGCCTGCAGGATGGGGATGCTGAGAAGACGGCAATGGCACTCGGCGTTCCAAACACCTTCGGAGAAAAGCTTCAGGATTGGGTCGTTGTCAATGACTTCGAGACGTTCCAGAAAACGGATATGACCAATATCTGCTTGAACTCTGCCAAGGAAGGCTCGAAAGCAGTTATCAATGTGTTTATGAAAACTCCGGGTGAAGTTACGGCTGATACATCCCCGGACTATACATTGACAGCAGAATACACGAACGGTGCCTGGGTCCTGAACCCGCCAACAGGAATTCTTACCGATTACTCTTTCACTGTTCCGAACAACAAGGTGAGCTTCCAGGAAACAGACCTCTCAAATTACACGGCAAAGAACGCTGAAACCGGCGTGTGGACTGTTACGCTACCCCGCGCTCTGGACCTCGACAGCGATGCTGCCTATGTGATTTCTACGGATATGGGCGACTTCAACGGCCGCGTCTATCAGATTGCCGCTGATGGAAATAAGAAGCAGATGCTGCTTGCGGATATCGATTCCGATACAAGAGACGCTTATCAGAGCAAGCTCTCTGCTGTCATGAAGGAAGTCTATCGTCTCCTTTCCATTGGGGCAGGGGAGAGCGACTTCTCAAACGTTCTGCTGGATTCCAATGAAATCTCGAACTGTGTTCCGGAACCAGTTGACAGCGATGATGATGTGGAAGCAATTCAGGCTAACGCTGACAAGAAAGCCCTCGGCGCATCTGTTACGTCAATTACGGTAACGCCCGATGATACGATTGAAGGATACCCGGATGCGTATACCTATCGGCTTGACGGGAACGACGGCGTGAAGATGAACGTAAAGCTGAAAGTATCTACAACAAACGGCGATGCACATATGAAGGCAACGATTGGTATGCGCATCATCAATGGTGCTTGGAAAATCGTGTCGATTGATTCGAAGCGCGATATCTTTACAGGATTGTCTGTGCTTGACCCTGAATGGTGATTTTGTATGAGATATGCGATTCGACAGGATAGAAAGGTTCGGAAACCGCTGCC
>ERZ1106939.969-NODE-969-length-23723-cov-4.892302_pt1 | contig 23723 bp, 20 predicted proteins | sample MGYA00403669_ERZ1106939 | MGnify/ENA primary metagenome ERZ1106939 (study PRJEB35170, sample SAMEA104062447) | human gut metagenome | biome: human gut; feature: human-associated habitat; material: faeces | place: Denmark | collected 2012-09-28 ...
CGCATTCAATGAACTGCAGAGGCCGAAATAATCCAGATCTTCGTTCTGAACCATCTCTTCAATGTCTTCATCTTCAATCAGTAGATCGGCAGCAAACAGATTGGCCTGATATTCTGTATTATCTGTCATATTGTAGAGTGTATCATCTTGCATTGGAGCCATTTTCAGCTGGGAACGATGCAGGATGATATGCCCTAATTCATGGGCGGCAACGATCATCTTTTCTTCTTCTGAAAGGAAACTGCTGATCATGACATAGATCGTCTTGCAGCTCATAAAACAATATCCTTTCAGTGTCTTATATCTGGAAGTTTCCCCGACAACAATGTTCATCTGATCCATGATCTCAAATGGATCTCGGGTTCCATATTTCTTGATTAATTTCTTTGTTTCTGTATATATGTAAGTGTTTCTCAAATAAATCACCTCAAAAGTAAAAAATAAAAGGGCAGAAATATCCTTGTAACTATAAGGTAACAGATTAGGTGTACAATAATCCCGCCTTCTATTATTTTTCCTCTTGGTTTTTCAGATATTTTTTCGGTGTAAATTTCTTTGCACGTCTTTTGGAATCCAGATAAAGGCTCTGGATCTCATCCATAAAAGCTATTTTATCTTCGTCTGTCAGTGATCCACCGGCAAACATAGCTGCAGCCTGTTCCAGAATCTGCTGAGCCTGTCTGGCACCACGGTTACCAAACTGTTCGGATGCTTCTGTGATAAAAGCTTCATTCTCACTCATGAGATAAGAAACGTCACACTGTAATGCATCTGCCAGTTTCTGATACAGAACATTTTGTTTTGGAAAACGTCCTTCTACTTCCCAGGATCGAATAGTCCTATATGAAACACCAACCATACTGGCCAGTTCCTGCTGACTCATCTTTTTTTCTTTTCTTAATGATCTTACTTTTTCACCGAATGTCATAAACATACCTCTTTCTAAGCCTTGTCTTATAAGTTTCATTAGCCGCTTCAAGGCAAAACGGGAAATGTGTTTCCTTAAAAATAAAAATTAATCTTGACAAAGGGAAATATCTCTCCTATAATGTGAATCACAGATAAGGGAAACATCTTTCCTATAAGATACACAATATTTCCTCTTTTGTCAATGAATATGTGGAATGAATTTCCTATATTTTAAAGAAAACAGGAAGGATGCACAGTCATTGACAGTCAAAATGGGATACATGTTACAAAAAGAGGAAAGACGTATGGGAGGTGACAATGTGAGTCAGGATCAGACTTCTATTATCTGTATTGATCTGAAGTCCTTTTATGCTTCTGTAGAATGCGTAGAACGTGGGCTGAATCCATTTAAAACAAACCTGGTGGTTGCAGATCCGACCAGATCAAAGTCAACAATCTGCCTGGCAATCACTCCGGCTATGAAGTCTCTTGGCATCAAGAACCGGTGCCGGATCCATGAGATACCGGATTGTGTAAAGTACATCACAGCCATGCCAAGGATGCAGCTGTATATGGATTATTCCGCAAAGATCTATGGAATCTATCTGCGGTACGTCTCAAAAGAAGATATCCATGTGTACAGTGTCGATGAGTGTTTTATTGATGTGACAAACTATCTGCAGCTTTATCATCTCACTGCAAAAGAAATGGCGGTAAAGCTTATGCAGGAGGTTATGGAGGAAACAGGTATCACTGCAACCGCTGGTGTGGGAACCAATCTGTATCTTGCTAAGATCGCAATGGATATCGTAGCAAAGCATGTGGATGACCATATTGGAATCCTGGATGAATTCTCTTACAGAGAGCAGCTATGGGATCATAAACCATTAAGTGACTTCTGGAGGATTGGATCCCGGACTGAAAAAAAACTGGCCGGTTACGGGATTCATACGATGGGCGATATCGCAATGGCTTCTTTAAGATCCGAAGACTGGCTGTATAAGATGTTTGGGATTGATGCAGAGCTGTTGATCGATCATGCATGGGGCTATGAAACATGCCGGATGAGTGACATCAAGAACTATCATTCGGAGGAACACAGCCTTTCAAATGGTCAGGTGCTGATGCGAAATTATTCTTTTGAAGAAGCACTTGTAATCGTAAGGGAAATGACAGACAACCTGGCCCTGGATCTGTTTGAAAAAGGACTGGTGACAAGCTCTCTCACCTTATGGATCGCATATGACCACAGGTATGAGCATGAGGCATCCAAAGGAACCGTAAAACTCGAAAGAGGAAGTAACAGTTCAAAAAAAATCATGGATGCAGTGGAAGATTTATATCTCAGGATTGCGGACAGATATACCGGAATTCGAAGAATCGAGGTGTGTGCGAACAGGGTTGCTCCTGAAAATTATGTGCAGTACAGCCTGTTTGATGATCCAAAACAGACCGATAAAGAACGGCATTTACAGGAAGCAGTATTGAATGTAAAGCAGCGTTATGGAAAGAATGCGATCATGCGTGGATCTAACCTGCTAGAGTGTTCTACTTATCGAGAACGCAATGAACAAATAGGTGGTCACCGTGCTTAGAGGAGGTGTAAAAAGTGCTGGCAAGTGAATATCAACCGTATTTATATTTATCAAGACCGGTTTCCAGGAGACATCCCATGGATGTAGGACGCAGGGCAAAACAGTTTGCTCCATTTGCGGCACTTCGTGGACTGGATGAAACGATCCGGCAACAGGAAATCATTTACGAATCGAAAAGAGATTTATCCGAAGAAAAGAAAAATGAGCTGGATATGAAATTAAGGATTCTGACATATGGAATGAAGATACAGGCGACTTATTTTCAAAAGTTCTGGAAGGATCCATCTGTTGGTCAGTACCATACATTATCCGGAACCATAGAATTTTTTGATCCATCAGTCCACTTACGGATCGATGATACTGAGATTCAGATCCAGGACATCTGTGATCTGACTGGTGATGTATTTGAAACTATTGAAATATCATGTTAATTAATCACAGCGGAATTTTTTATACCGGAAAGAGTGTGTGGTAGCTGGTGGAAGGATAAAAAAGGATGCACAGATCGACAAAGCAGATCTGATCAGAATAGAAATCGTGCTGTTCGTGTAGCTTTGGCACTTACGGAATGGATGGCATGATGCTCATAAGGCGGATTTGATTTCCCTTTGGTCCGTTGAGTAATAAATGGAGAAATATCTTATTGCTTAAAGGAGGAAGCCTATATGGGATCAGGTGCTATTAAATGGCATGTACACTGCTCTGTATGCGGAGCATTTATTGAAAAGAGCGCACAAAGCGATTCAGAAGTGGAGTGCAAAAAATGTCGCAGTACATTGGAGATATTTGTAAAGGATGATATGGTGTCGGTTCGTCCGATCCACATCCGAGATGAACAATTAAAGTCCAGGATGCGGACGTATTCCCGAAAGATGATGAATCAGGGATCATAACAGAATAGAATGAGCTGTCTGTAGTAAGCGTTGGATTTGGCAGGAACCATCAAGAACGCACCAGACAGCAAGAGTTTGTCAAGGAGCTGAACCTGACTGGAATCACTAAGAGCCCGGCAAAACATTTACGGATACACTGCAAGATCAGAAGTATTTTCTGGTTTTGGAGATTGTTGAAGTATTTGTTTTGTCGGGCTTTTTTGACGTATTTCGAAAAATTTTTAAATTTTTTGTCGTACCCCACTGTAAAACAGGCTCTCAGCGTTTCGTTATATAGAGGTTGAATTCTTTTTTGCAAAAATAATTGTAAATAGAGATTTTGATAATATGACACAAAGGAGGAAGCAAAGATGACTGAAATCGAATACCAGGAATTTGTAAGGCATTGTCCTTACGATGCTATGGGCGATTATTCCATGTTTCGCAAAGAGCAAACAGAGAATGAATCAGAAGATGCACATATCAACTGAATAAGCCAGGCAATCTGGCAAACTTAATCTAAACGCAGATACATGCGTTACAAAGGAGTCGCGGACTCCCGTTCAAAAAAAACGGGTGAGTTCGTGACCTCTTGTACTGCAGTTCTTTATGTCTGTGCAGAAATTTCATAAAAGATGGAATGGACCACCCGGAGCCGAAAGGCAGAAAGGTGGTCTTTATGTTGACATTAAAAGAACTGAAAAAAATCGTGAAAGTTGCTGATGTGGAGAAGAGAATCCCAAGCGTGAAATCCTTGAAGGAACACAAAGTTGTAGTAAAGGAAATGATCAATGCAGATACAACAATCTCTGTTTATGATCACGGATATGTACTTTATACAGCAGGAAATCAATCAACCGTATTTCCGCTTCATAGTTGTGATGACTATGAATATGTGAGTGTAACTGGCGATAACAAGGAATTCAATAAAGAGTTCTTTGATAATGAAAACTGGTATATCCGTCTGCTGATGGAGGCTGAAGACCGTATGGCATACAGCCAGAGCAAAATCAGCACCAATCATGGTGTGTTTTCTAACAGCGATGTTACAGATGATGCGGAGATTATGAGAGGATCTTCAAAAGATTTTGTTGACGATGTTATCGACAGAGAAATTCTGCATGCGCTGATCAAGGAATTGACAGAGAGGCAAAAGATGGTACTCAATCTGGTTTATTTCGAAGAAATGCGTCAGCAGGATGTCGCAGATTATCTGGGAATCAAACAGCAGAGTGTAAATGACCTCCTGAACAGAGCATTAAAAACGATGAAAAAAAAGGCGGAAAACGAAGAATTTTAAAAAAATTTCAAAAAAATTGAATTAGACCACTGTAAAACAGGCTCTGAGCGTTTCGTTATATGAAGGGTTTGCATAGAACACCTTCATGTACCTTGAAAAATGAATAGCCTGCCCGGAGTGATATTTGGTTTGAACATGCATAGAGCGAAAAGCTGCGTGTCTGCCAGAAGAAAACGTATCAGAGATGGAAACTGATATAGGAACGGATCCGGGAAAGAAAACAGGAAAACGCTTAAATCTTAAATCAAAATAAAATGTCTGAATCTAAAAAGAGGATGACAGTAGAAATCATGTGGCGGTATTTGTGACAAACAGGTACCGCCATATATTTGTGCTGTTATCTCAGCTTGTGCTGACTGTCCCAAATAGCGCAAATTTCAGGAAAGGAGGCGATCATCTTCGTATAAAAGATAATATGCAGAAACTAACAGATAACCATACACAAAAGAATCAGAAAGGAAGGATTTAAGAGAATGAACGTGAAAAAGAAAGCACGCAGGGTGATGTCCGGTTTACTGACTGCAGTAACGGTTCTATCGACGGTACTCTCTCCCGCTGTTGCCTATGCTTCTGATGATGCCGGATCTGTAAAAAAGATTCCGTATTATGAGGAGATCAAGGATCAGCTGGATGAAGATGAAGTGGTAACTGCAAAGGATTATGAGATCAAGGTTGGAGACAATTTCGATGTAAAGAGTGATTATACCGGTCTTACGATCCAGGATGACAGCAAAGTAAAAGTTACATTTCAGGAAGCAAAAGATACGGATGGAAATGACTTTTCTACCGATTATGCCAATTCCTATAAGGCAGTCTATTATGTAGAACCACAGACAACGGATCACCCAACCTACCAGATCAATCGAAAGATCGTGGTAAAAGAAGCGGATCAGCAGAAAGATTCGCAGTCAGAAAGTTCTTCTGATCAGGATGCTGGTTCTTCCGATAAGACAGAAACAGAGGATTCTGAGGCTGACTCGTCTACAGAGGAAACTGATGCTGCTGACACGGAGAGCAAAACAGAACTGACAGAAAAAGAATTTGATGCAGAGATCGAAGCAACGGAGGATCAGGAGACCGTTGATCCGGAAACAGGGATCACACTCTCAGAGGTTATGCAGGAAGCTGTTGACCAGGAAGTTGCTCTTGCAGATCTTGAAGCAGGCGAAAGTATTACTTTTGATATGCCAATGATGCTTGCTTCCGGTGAAACAGGAACAAAATCAGTCACAGTCACAGCCGGTTCCTGGTACTATTACGCAGATTATGGATTAGGTTCTTATCTGACTTGTCCGTATTATGTGAAATGGGGAAGCATCAATGCGACAGCATACTGTGTTGAACCATCGAAAAAAGGACCGGGAAATGGAACTTATACGATCCAGAAACTTGCCGATGGAAAGACACTTGCAAAGGTCTGCTATTACGGAACAAAAGCAAGTGATGAGAATGGTTTCTTCGATGAGAAACATCCGGATTTTCCGGCAGGAAAGAGATTCATCATTACCCATCTTGCAGCGGCTTATGCAAATGGATCCAGTGACTGGGCATCCGGAACCAATGCGACAGGAAAGAACCTGGCAATGGAACTTTACAATTATTGTGTAAATATGCCGGACATTCCGTCTGTAGATATGAGCTTTTCCGAATCTAATGTAAAGGCTTATGTGGAAGGAAACAGCCAGCGAACAAGTGTGATCACATTCAAAGCAGATAAACTGCAGACGATTACATTTAAGTTGCCAAGTGGTGTAAAGCTTGTAAATGTGTCAACCGGTAAAACAAGTGCTGCAGGAGCAAGTGTAGAAATCAGTGGAGGTACACAGTTTTATCTGACAGCACCACTTGATCAGGCAGAGAGCGTCAGTGCTACATTTTCTTCTCGGATGAAGGGAAGCATTGATAAAGAATACTCTGCTTACAAGATTGTAACAGGATCCGGAACACAGGATCTGGCTCTTGTTTTCGGTGAAGGTGTCGGAAATGAGAAATATGTGGATTTTAAAGTAACCTGGACAAAAGAATGTAAGGTATCCATTGTAAAGAAAGACCAGGATACAGGCAATGCACTGGCTGGTGCAGTGTACGGGATCTATTCCGATGCTGCATGTACAAAGCTGATCGCAGAGATGCCTGCAACTGATCAGAATGGTGCTTCACAGCTCACAATGGAGAAAACACAGGAAGTTGTTTATCTGAAAGAAATCTCTGTTCCAACAGGGTATCAGATCGATACAAAGTCTTATAATGTGACTCTTGCTATCGGAAAGACAACGACCAAAAATGTAACAGACAAACGTGTAAATGCAAAGATCAACATTGCAAAACAGGATGCTGAGACAGGGAATGCAGCACAGGGTGATGCAACGCTGGAAGGTGCAGTATATGGCCTTTATGCAAGGGAAGATATTGTTCATCCGGATGGAAGAACCGGAACGATCCATAAGAAAGACAGCCTGATCACATCCCTGACAACGGATAAGAATGGCGAAGCTTCTGTATCGGATCTCTATCTTGGAAAGTATTATCTGAAAGAGCTTAGTGCTCCGGTGGGGTACGTACTGGATCCGACAGAACATGATGTGGACTGTACTTACGAAGGTGCTACTGTTCCGACAGTAGAAAGAACTTCTGTATGTAAAGAAACAGTCATTAAGCAGCCGTTCCAGATCATTAAAGCCGCAAACAATGGAAAGACCGATGCAGATCTTCTGCAGGGAGTCGGTTTTTCAGCATGGCTTGTCAGTGATCTGAAAGTAAAAGCAGATGGAAGTTATGATTTTGACTCAGCCAGACCAGTTGTACTGACTGCAGATGGCCAGGCAGAAATGTTTACCGATGAAAAAGGATATGCAAGATCGATTCCGCTTCCATATGGAACTTATGTGGTAAGAGAAACCACAAGCAAACACAACTATGCACCGGTTGATGATTTTATAGTGAAGATCACAGAGAATCATCCGGATACACCGCAGACATGGCGAGTGCTTCTGGATAAAGAATTCAAAGCAAAATTAAAGATCATCAAAAAGGATGCAGAAACACAGAAATCTGTACTCCTGGCAAATACAGAATTCAAGGTATATGACCTGGATAACCAGAAATATGTGGAACAGACAACATCCTATCCGAAGCCAACGGTACACAAATCCTATTTCACAAATGAGGAAGGATACCTGGTACTGCCAAAGAATCTGAAACCTGGCAACTACCGGATTGAGGAAGTGACGGCACCCGATGGGTACACAATATCCAAAAACTATGTGACAGTTGCAGTTGATACAGATACTGCTTATCTGACCGATCCTGTCACAGGAGATGCAGTCATTGATGTGGAATATACCAATGCCCCGGTCAAAGGTCAGTTAAAGATCTATAAACAGGGTGAAGTGTTAAAGGGATTTGATAAGGACTTCCAGTATGAAATGGCTGGACTTGCAGGTGCTGAATTTGAAGTCTATGCGGCAGAGGATATCTATACTGCCGATCATCAGGTAGATGCAGATGGACAGAGAACTTTGTACTTTGCAAAGGATGCACTGGTGTCAACCGTTACAACGGATACAGATGGTTATGCAACTGTAAAGAATCTTCCACTTGGCAGATACTATGTCAAAGAGAAGAATGCACCGGACACTTATGTGTTAAATACGGTGCCGGAAAATGTCGAATTTGCTTATGCGGATCAGGATACTGCAGTGATCGAGAAAGAAATCTCTGTCACAGATGAACGACAGAAAGTGTCGATTACTGTCGAAAAACAGGATGCTGAGACAGGCAATACAGTAGCCGGAGCAGTGTTCGGTATTTACAATGCAAAAGACATTCAGACGAAAGATGGAAAAGTGATCGTCAAAGCAGATACTCTTTTACAGGAAATGACTTCTGATGAAAAAGGTCAGGCAGCATGTACACTGGATCTTCCACTTGGAAGCTATTATGTAAAAGAACTGAAAGCACCAGATGGATTCGTATCTTCGGATGAAGTACTGAGATTTGATGCTTCTTATCAGGGGCAGGATGTACAGACAGTAACATTAAAATCCGTAAAGAAGAACCAGCCGACAACTGTTGAGATCACAAAATCAGATGCAACAACCGGTGTAGAACTGGATGGAGCTTATCTGAAAGTAACGGATAAAGATGGAAATGTGGTAGACAGCTGGGCATCTTCCAAAGATGCACCACATGTGATCAAATATCTGAAAGTGGGTGAGACTTATACTCTCCATGAAGAATTTGCACCGCATGGTTATCTGGTAGCCAATGATGTGACATTCACAGTCAAAGATACCGGAGAGGTCCAGAAAGTGGAAATGAAGGATGGGGTACCGGTTGGTGAACTCATCATCAACAAAAAGGGAGAATTTCTGGATTCTGTTACGCTGGCCGATAAGGTCAAAGGTGTGGTGGAACACATTTTCAACTATGTAACCGGAAAACTGACAGATGTTACGTTTGAAGTCTATGCTGAGGAAGACATTAAGGCTGCCGATGGCGTCAGTGACGATTACTATAAAAAGGATGAACTGATCGCAACGATCAAGACAGATGAAACCGGTATTGCAAAACTGGAAAATCTTCCACTTGGTAAATACTATGTGAAAGAAACAGGAACTGCTTACGGTCATGTACTGGATGGTGAGATCCGTCATGTAGATCTGACTTACGTGGATCAGAATACACCAGTTGTAGTCTATGACAAAGACTGGCAGAACAACCGCCAGAGAGTAGAAGTCAGTGTACTTAAGAAAGAAAAAGATTCTGACCGTACATTGGAAGGCGCTATCTTTGGATTATTTGCCAAAGAAGACATTAAGTCTGAGACAACAGGTAAAGTCCTGATCGAAGCCGATGAGATCATTGAACTGAAATCTACGGATGAAGAAGGAAAGATCACATTTGTTGCAGATCTTCCAATAGGAGCAACTTACTATGTAAAAGAGCTCTATGCACCGGACGGATTCGTAACCAACGATGAAGTAAAGGAATTTACCTTTGAGTATGTAGGTGAGAATCAGCCGACAGTCACTTATGATTTTACCTTTGATAATCAGCCAACCGTCGTTGAATTTACCAAATCCAGTCTGACAACCGGAAAAGAACTTCCAGGATGTAAGCTGAAAGTGGTAGATGCTGATGGAAATATCGTGGATGAATGGACTTCCGGTAAAGAAGCACATGTGATCCGTGAGCTGACTGTCGGAAAAGAATACACACTGGTTGAAACAAAACCTGCTGATGGTTACGTGACAGCTGAAAGCGTGAAGTTCACGATCAAAGATACTGCCGATGTGCAGAAAGTTGAGATGAAGGATGATGTAACGAAGGTGAAAATCTCCAAACAGGATATCGCCGGAAAAGAACTTCCGGGAGCGAAACTCACAATCCTTGATCAGGATGGAAAAGTTGTGGAAAGCTGGACCAGTACAGAGAAAGCACATTACATCGAAATGCTTCCGATCGGAAAATACACTCTCCGTGAAGAAACAGCACCGGATGGCTATCTGGTTGCAAAAGATGTGGAATTCGAAGTAAAGGATACCGGTGAAGTACAGCATGTAACCATGGTGGATGAGGAAAAACCGGCAGAAAAGACACCGGAAGGTGGAAAACCTGTCAGTGATTCACCAAAGACTGGGGATAACACCAATCTGTGGCTGTGGTTTATGCTTCTCGGCATTGGTGCGACTGGTACAGGAGCCCTTGCATTTATGAGAAAAAAGAAACACTAATCAAATAAGAATGAGCGTTCATGGAAACCGAAAGGAATCTGTGGACGCTTTTTTAGATGGGAGAAACCATGAGAAATATCATTATTTTTGTTGCTCTTCTGGGAGCAGCGGCAATATTTACAGTTTTGTATTGTCTCATTGCTGCCGGAAGTCAGGCAGAGAAAAAACTGACAGAAATCATGAGAAAAGAGGAAGAACAGAATGAAGACAAATAAAGATCTAATTATAGAACCAAATGCAGCTATTGAGGGAAGAAAGTACAGCGAAGAAAAGCCATGGTCCTGCAAGTACTGTTACTGGTGGGGAGGCAAAAAGAAAGGCTGTAGCTTGAAACAGTGCCACTATCTGCTTCCGGAAAAGAAAAAAGCAGTAAAAACAACACCATGTGGTGGCTGTCCGTATGGAAAACATGTTCCATGCATCGGATATTGTATTGCCCGTCTTCATTCTGAAATGAAAGGAAAGAAAGGACGTGGGTAATTGCAGGAAGAAGTAAATCAGAAAGTAATCAGCCTGAGCATCCAGGGAGTTAAGATCACTGCCAGTGTGCTAAAAGCAGCCCTTCGGAAGTTCCTGGAAATGGATAACCGCAGGAAACAGAAAGCAACGCAGGTGAAAATGGCAGAAAAGACCGGACGGGCTCAGGAGAAAGGAAGGGAACAAGCCCGAAAAAAGATTGAAAAGAAAAAGCCACATGGAAAGCAGACCATCAAGCAGCTGAATGCACAGGGAGTACAGCTTTCCAACTTAAAGATCACAGATGAAAATATCAAATCCTTTGACCGTGTGGCAAGAAAATACGGCATTGATTACAGCCTGAAAAAAGATGTCGGTGCGGATCCGCCGAAATATCTGGTCTTCTTTAAGGCAAAAGATGTGGATGTGATGACAGCGGCTTTCCGGGAATATGCCGGAGTAGAACTGAAAAAGAAACAGGCGAAGAAACCATCCGTCAGAAAGAAACTGCAGAAATCTGTAGAAAGAAAAGCAAAGCACCGCCAGCGTGTGAAGCAGAGACAAAAATCCAGAGGTCAGGAACGATGATGCGGGAGAAATTACAGAAGATCCAGGTCAAACGGCTGGTGATCTTAAATCTCCCATATTTCTTTATTTTCTATGTAGCAGATAAAGGATCCTGGCTGTACCGGCATTGCCTGGGAGAAAGCATGGTCCAGAGACTTGGCGTGATGTTAGTCAATTTTCGACTGGCATTTTTAAGCTGGCTGCCAAGTATCGCTTTGCAGGATCTTACAGTAGGTGTTCTGGTTGCAGGTGCATTAAAACTGGTGGTCTACTATCGTTCTAAAAACGCAAAGAAGTTCCGGCAGGGTGTGGAGTATGGATCCGCAAGATGGGGAAATAGAAAAGATATCGAACCCTTCATGGATCCGGTCTTTGAAAACAATGTCATCCTCACAGAAACGGAACGTCTGACCATGAACAGTCGACCAAAAGCTCCGAAGTATGCCAGAAATAAGAATGTGATCGTTATCGGTGGTTCCGGATCTGGTAAGACAAGATTCTATGTGAAGCCCAACCTTATGCAGATGACGGATCACGTATCCTATGTGGTCACCGATCCGAAGGGTACGATCATCGTCGAATGCGGGAAGATGTTGGTAAATGGAGGATACCGGATCAAGGTATTAAATACGATCAACTTTAAAAAGTCCATGCATTACAATCCGTTCCATTATATCCGGAGTGAAAAAGATATCTTGAAGCTGGTCAATACCATTATCGCAAATACCAAGGGTGAGGGCGAAAAATCAACGGAAGATTTCTGGGTCAAGGCCGAACGTCTATTGTATTCTGCACTGATCGGATACATCTGGTATGAGGCACCAGAGGAAGAACAGAACTTTTCTACTTTGTTGGAATTTATCAATGCCAGTGAGACCAGGGAGGATGATGAAGAATTTAAAAATGCAGTGGATGAATTGTTTGAAGAACTGGAAGCAGAAAATCCGGAACACTTTGCAGTAAGGCAATATCGCAAGTACAAGCTTGCTGCCGGCAAAACTGCAAAATCGATTTTGATTTCCTGTGGTGCCAGACTTGCACCATTTGACATTCAGGAACTAAGAGAAATCATGTCGTATGACGAAATGGAACTGGATATGATCGGTGATCAGAGAACAGCCATGTTTGTCATCATCAGCGATACCGATGATACATTCAACTTTGTGGTAGCGATCATGTACACCCAGCTCTTTAACTTGCTTTGTGATAAAGCGGATGATGAGCATGGAGGCAGGCTCCCTTATCATGTACGGCTGCTTCTTGATGAGTTCAGCAATATCGGACAGATTCCAAAATTCGACAAGTTGATTGCTACGATCCGAAGCAGGGAAATCTCCGCTTCTATCATCTTGCAGTCACAATCTCAGCTGAAAACTATCTATAAGGATGCTGCTGAGACGATCACAGGTAACTGTGACACCGTTCTTTTCCTGGGCGGAAAGGAAAGCTCCACACTGAAAGAAATATCAGAAACCCTGGGAAAGGAAACCATTGATCTTTATAACACATCAGACACCAGAGGCAGCAACCGGTCCTATGGACTGAACTATCAAAAGACTGGAAAAGAACTGATGAGTAGAGATGAGCTGGCGGTCATGGATGGAGAAAAATGTATCTTACAGCTTCGTGGAGTCCGGCCGTTTTTAAGCAACAAATATGACATCACAAAGCATAAACGGTACAAAGAGCTTGCCGATTTCAATAAGAATAATGCGTTTGATGTCGAAAAATATCTGGCACACCGACTGGTGATGTCGAAAGATACAGAATTTGAAATGTATGAAGTAACTGTAACACAAGAAGATGTATCAGCGATTGAAGCTGAGGAAGGTGAGGACTGATATGAAAGAAAGAATTCGAGCACCCTGCTACTACTGATAAGGGTACAAAAAGGTCTGAATAAAAGGGAAAGGAGTAGAGCCAAACGCTTACAGACCATAAGAAAAAGCGTTTGTTCATACATTTGATTATGGCTTTTTTTAGCAGTGCAATCAATATCCTTCAGACACTGGTCGTTGCAATCGGTGCCGGTCTTGGTGTCTGGGGCGTAATCAACCTGATGGAAGGTTATGGAAACGACAACCCGGGTGCAAAATCCCAGGGAATTAAGCAGCTGATGAGCGGTGGTGGTGTTATCCTGATCGGAACACAGCTGATCCCGCTTCTGAGTGGATTATTTGGTTAAGAGAAAGGAGTAGAGATCCATGTTCAGTCAGATTTTTGATGCGATTGAGGAATGGATGAGGGAACTCTTAACCGGGATGATCACTTCCAACCTGGACACGATGTTTACTGATGTCAATCAAAAGACCGGTGAGATTGCCACCCAGGTTGGACAGACCCCGCAAGGGTGGAATGGCAGCATATTCAGTATGATTCGGAACTTATCGGATTCCGTGATCATGCCGATCGCAGGTATTATTATCACACTCGTACTCTGCTACGAATTGATTTCTATGCTGACCGAGCGCAACAACATGCATGATATTGATACCTGGATGTTTTTCAAGTACTTCGTAAAAATGTGGATCGCTGTTTATCTGGTGAGTAACACATTTACGATCACAATGGCGGTATTCGATGTGGGTCAGCACGTAGTTAATTCTGCGGCCGGTGTTATCACAGGAAGTACCGCCATTGATATTTCTTCGGCATTGACGGATCTTTCCGCAACACTGGAAAGTATGGAAATCGGAGAACTTGTTGTATTGGCGCTGGAAACCCTTATCGCCGGCTTCTGTATGAGAATCCTGTCTGTACTGATCACAGTGATCATGTATGGACGTATGATAGAGATTTACCTATATACCTCAGTTGCGCCGATTCCATTCGCAACTATGAGTAACAGAGAATGGGGACAGATCGGCACGAATTATTTCAGAGGACTCTTTGCCCTGGCTTTCCAGGCATTTCTGATGATGGTATGCGTTGCAATCTATGCAGTGCTTGTTGCAGGTATCCAGTATTCAGATAATCTGAGTTCTTCATTATTTGGCGTTATGGCTTACACAGTGATCTTATGTTACAGCCTCTTTAAGACGGCATCCTTAAGTAAGTCGATATTTAACGCGCACTAAATTACAGGAAGGAGTGAAAATCATGGCATATGTCAGCGTACCGAAAGATTTAACGAAGGTAAAAAATAAAGTAGCATTTAACCTGACCAAAAGACAGCTGATCTGTATCGGTATAGGTGCTGCAATGGGAATTCCAAGCTATTTCCTCTTGCGAAATGTGATGGGAAACAGTAATGCAGCAACGGTCATGGTGCTTTTGATGTTACCGGCATTTTTATTTGCCATGTACGAAAAAGACGGGATGCATCTGGAAGATGTTCTGATGCATATGATCCGGGTGAAGTTTCTTCGTCCATCCGTCAGAAAATATGAAACTGAAAACTATTATGAGACAGATCCGGAACAGATCAGACAGTCTCCGGATGCAGGAAAACCGAAAGGAGGAAAAACGGTTGCGAAAAAAGAAAAATAAGAAAACTGTCGCAGATACCGGATACAAAAAAGTAGACAGAAAAGAGAAAAAGAAAAAAGAAAAGCAGGAAGAAAAACGCAGGCAGAAAAAACTGTCCGTCCAGCAGTCAATCGCTTATAAGGAAATGGGAAAAGATGGGATCTGCAGGGTACAGGGAAAAACGTATTCTAAGTGTATTCGCTTCTATGATATCAACTACCAGCTGGCTCAGAACGAAGATAAAAATGCGATCTTTGAAAACTGGTGTGATTTTCTCAATTACTTTGATGCCAGTATTCATTTTCAGCTGAGCTTTATCAATCATAAAAGCAGCATGAAAGAATTTGAACAGGTCATCCGGATCCGTCCTCAGGATGATGCTTTTGACGATGTTCGTATGGAATATGCCAAGATGCTGAAACAGCAGCTGGCGAAAGGAAATAATGGACTGGTGAAATCAAAATATATCACCTTCTCCATCGAAGCAGATAATATCCGGGAAGCAAAGCCAAAGCTGGAACGTATTGAGTCAGATATCCTGAATAATTTCAAGATCCTTGGAGTTCCGGCTTATCCATTGAATGGGGTAGAAAGACTGCAGATTTTATATGAGACTTTCAATCCAGATAACATGACAGACTTCCAGTTTGATTATGGTTCCATGATTCGTACAGGACTCAATACCAAAGATTATGTGGCACCGACCAGTTTTGTATTCAAGGACAGAAATACATTCCGTATGGGAAATACCATCGGGGCAGTCTCTTATCTGCAGATTCTGGCACCGGAGCTTACAGATAAGATGCTTGCAGAATTTCTGGATATCGATAAGAACCTGATCGTCAACCTGCATGTCCAGTCTGTGGATCAGATGAAGGCAATCAAGCTGGTAAAAAGCAAAGTGACGGATATCAACCGTATGAAAATCGAAGAACAGAAAAAAGCAGTCCGGGCCGGATACGATATGGATATCATTCCATCGGATCTGAACACGTATGGCGGAGAAGCTAAGCGTCTGTTAGAAGACCTGCAGTCACGAAATGAGCGTATGTTCCTTGTAACAGCGCTCTTTTTAAATACAGCAAAGACAAAACAGGCACTGGACAATGCCATCTTCCAGACTGCCGGAATTGCACAGAAATACAACTGTGTACTGAAACGTCTGGACTATCAGCAGGAAGAAGGACTGATGAGCAGTGTTCCGCTGGGAGTCAATCATATCCCCATCAAACGTGCACTGACCACGACCAGCACTGCTATCTTCGTACCGTTTACCACTCAGGAACTTTTTATGGCAGGAGAATCCCTGTATTACGGATTAAATGCACTCAGCAACAACATGATTATGGTGGATCGTAAAAAGCTGAAAAACCCGAATGGTTTGATCCTTGGTACGCCTGGATCCGGTAAATCCTTTGCAGCAAAAAGAGAAATCACCAACGCTTTCTTTGTTACAAAGGATGACATTATCATCGGAGATCCGGAGGGCGAGTATTATCCACTGGTCCATGCACTTGGCGGACAGGTCGTACACATTTCACCGACCAGTAAGGATTATATCAATCCGATGGATATCAATATGGATTATTCCGATGATGACAATCCACTTGGAGTGAAATCCGATTTTGTCCTGTCTTTATGCGAGCTGATCATGGGAAGCAGGGATGGAATTGAAGCAGAGGAAAAATCAGTGATCGACCGTTGTCTTCCACTGGTGTATCAGAAGTACTTTGCAGATCCAAAACCGGAAAATATGCCGGTCCTTGGTGACCTGTATGATTGCCTCAGAAAGCAGAAAGAACCCCAGGCCCAGAGAATTGCAACAGCACTGGAAATCTATGTAAATGGATCACTGAAAGTATTCAACCATAGAACCAATGTGGAACTGAATAACCGTATTGTCTGCTTTGATATTAAGGAACTTGGAAAGCAGCTGAAGAAAATCGGAATGCTCATCGTCCAGGATCAGGTATGGAACAGAGTTACAATCAACCGTGGCATCAAATCTACCAGGTACTATATCGATGAATTCCACCTTCTGCTCAAAGAAGAACAGACAGCAGCTTATTCCGTAGAAATCTGGAAGAGATTCAGAAAATGGGGAGGCGTACCGACTGGAATCACACAGAATATCAAAGATCTTCTTGCCAGCAGGGAAATTGAAAATATCTTTGAGAACAGTGATTTTATCCTGATGCTGAACCAGGCTGCAGGTGACAGACAGATCCTTGCAAAACAGCTGAATATTTCCCCATATCAGTTGTCTTATGTGACGAATTCCGGGGAAGGAGAAGGACTTCTTTTCTATGGAACAACAATTATTCCATTTAAGGACAAGTTCGATAAGAACTTGAAGCTGTACAGTTTGATGACTACAAAACCGGAAGAAGTTGAAAAACGAGAGAAAGAAATGGAGGCGGAAAAGCATGAAGGAAATCGATAAGATCCGAATCAGGCAGTGGAACCAGGATAATCCTTACATTCAGATGAAAAATCTGGAAAATGCACAGCCTGGATACCGTGTTCATACAGTCAATGATGATCATCATCTGTATGAACTTCCGCTGGAAACACAGAACATTATCCTTGACTGGGTATTCTGGAATTTTTATCCGGCACAGAAAATCTATCCGCATCTTACCAGTGATGATCTGAAAGAAGTTTTGTATAAACGTACCCAGATCCATCTGCACAACAATCAGTTCAAGGAGGCTATGCTGATCAATGGTTTCTGGCCGAGAGATCCGAGTGAATTGAACTGGGTATTTCATATCCAGGCGAGCTCTCCAGCAATCAGGACACAGGCAGATGGTTATCCTGGTATCCCGATTATAGGACGCCAGGAACTGAATGAGTACAGAAAGAAAAGTTGTGCCAGGAGGTGATGACCTATAGCCGGAAAAGAATTTAAAGGCAAAGATAAAAAGGTCGCAAAGATGACCAGGGATGGTCTGACAGAAGAAAATCTTCGTGATGGTAGTGTAAAAGATATCAGTCACAGGAGTCGAGGACGACCGGAAAATAAGGAAGAATTTGTTCCTGAACGGGAACGGAAAAAGGCTGAGAATGAAGATTCAAAATCAGGAAAAGGAAAACGACTGCAGATGGAAAAAATCCGTAAATCTTCTGTCCGGCAGGAAGCTGTTGAGGATACAGTTGAAGTCACACCGGAAGAAAAAGTATCCGGATATCGAAAGAAACTGCATCGTTATGAAAAAATCCCGGATGATGATAATAATCTGAACAGCCAAAAGAAATCCATTCGGAAGAAACAGTTGCAAAAACAGATGACCAAAGAACAGGCAAAAGCCGGAAGATTATCTTTTGATGATGAAGGAAATCAGATGGTGAAAGGTGCTGGCATGAAACCGGGAGGGACAGCCGGGAAATACATTGCTACACAAGCTGTTATATCTGGCATGAAAGCAGTCACTTCCGAAGAGGAAGAAACAGATGAAAATGCAGGTGTGGAAAGTGCCAGACTTGCAGAGCGTGAAACAGAAGCTGCGTTACGTGGCCTACGTCATGCTCAGATCCGCAGCAAACGAACGGATGTGAAAACCCATCGCAGAGGTTATCGTGAGGCTACTGTAGAAAAGAAACTGAAATTTGGTTCTGCAGAAAGTATGGAAGGAGTCAAACATGCAGAATCGGTAAAGAACGCTGAGCAAAAGAGATATTTCTATAACCGCTTCTTTCAGAAAAAACGATATAAGGATGCATACCGGGCAGCCAGAGCCGGAAAATCCGCTGGCAGTCTAGGTGGAGCGACAACCATTGCCGGTGTCGAGAACATGACGGTAAAAGCAAAGATTGCCTTGAAAGAGATCATAAAGCGTAATCGTGCCATGTTCGCAGGCATCGGTATTTTTGCGCTTCTTTTTCTTGTCATAGCAGTATCTTTGGGGAGCTGCAGTGCTTCTATCGAGGGTGCTGGATCTGTGATCGGTATTACAACGTATCCAAGTTCAGACGAGGATATCTATGCTGCCGAAAACAGATATGCTGCTTTGGAAAGTGCCTTGAACCAGCAGATTAATGAGATGGAACGAAGACATCCGAATTATGACGAGTATCAGTACAACATTGCTGAGATTGGTCATAATCCATACCATCTTATCTCGTATCTTACTGCAAAATATGGGGACTGGACGTACTCAGATGTTGAAAATGAACTGCAAGCTCTTTTTGAAGCACAATATCATCTGAATACGAAAGGTCGAACAGAAACGGTGACAGAAACCAGAAATGTTCGAGTCGGAGAATCATTGGGACAGGTAGTGACCAGTGGATATTGTAACTGTCGAATCTGTTGTGGTGTATGGTCCGGAGGTCCAACTGCCAGTGGTGCATATCCAACTGCAAACCATACCATTGCTGTAGATGCTTCCAATCCATTTGTGCCGATTGGCACTAAGGTAGTAATGAATGGTGTGGAATACACAGTTGAGGATACCGGAGCCTTTGCAAGATATGGTGTGCAGTTTGATGTTTACTATGATAACCACGCTGCAGCCTCTGCTCATGGACATCAGACCTGGGAAGCCTATATCGCAGATGACAATGGCAGTCAGGAAGTAACGGTTACCAGTACAAGCACTAAGAAGATTCTATATGTGACACTGACAAATGGAAGCTTTGATGCTGTGGCAAGAGCCAATCTGAATGCAGAGCAGCTGATCATTTACAATGCATTAAATACGACCTATGGAAACAGAAATTATCTGTGGGATGTAAACAATGTGACCAGTGGATCAGGCGGTAATGGAATGAGTTATGAGATTCCACCGGAAGCACTGCAGGATGAAGAATTTGCCCGGATGATCCGAGAAGCAGAAAAATATCTGGGAGTACCTTATGTATGGGGTGGCTACTCTCCATCTGGATTTGACTGCTCAGGTTTCGTATCCTATGTCATTAATCACTGTGGTAATGGCTGGAACTATGGACGATTGACCGCGGAAGGATTAAGAGGTGCATGTACTTATGTATCACCGGGAGAAGCAAAACCAGGAGATTTGATCTTCTTCCAGGGAACGTATAACACATCTGGTGCAAGCCATGTGGGTATCTATGTCGGTAACAATATGATGATCCATTGCGGGGATCCGATCCATTACTCAAATATCAGCACATCCTACTGGCAGCAACATTTCATGTGCTTTGGAAGACTGCCATAAAGGGGTGAACGAAGGGAGGTGAAAGTTTGAATAAAAAGATTAAAAAATATCTGGATGAGATTGCCAAGACAGAGAAAAAGATCGCGGATCTGCAGCAATATCTTAGGGGTGTCCAGGCTGCATTAAAGCAGGAAGAGGACAATGAGATGATCAGGTGCATCCGTGGTATGAAGATGGATAATAATCAGTTATATGATCTTTTGGATGGTATCCAGAGTGGAAAAGTTAAATTTCAGGTAAGCAGGGAGTCTGACGATGAAGGTTCAGGCTCCTTTGTATTCACAGAAGAAAATAAGGAGGAATATCAGAATGGTGAAATGGAAGAAAATGAATAAGAAAATGGCAGGACTGCTGTTGGGAGTCATGATGCTTTTTACAGCATCAACCACAGCATTTGCCTATGTGGATGAATCAGCAGAGGCATCCAAAGTAGAGACAACTCAGACGGAACAGTCAACAGACAAAGAAGAGAAAAAGGACGAGGCGACAAACACAAACGAGGTGCTGCCGGAAGATGGAACAGACAAGGGAACTGCATTTACGACACCTGGCAATGGTGAAGTCAAGGATGACATTACCGATGATTCCACAAAGGAATTTCTTACGGTTACAACGAAGAATAACAACACTTTCTATATCGTGATCGACCGTAGTGCCACATCACAGAATGTCTATATGTTATCCCAGATTGATGAGAATGATCTGTCCGAATTTCTGGATAAAGACAGCACTGCTACTGTCGTAACACCACAGCCAGATAAATCAAAGGTAGTGCTGGATGAAACAAATAATGAGGATGTAGACAAGGAAGCTACCATTGATCCGGAGAAAACAGCATCTGCAAAAACCAATATGGGTGCAATGGCAACAATCCTGATTTTGGCTCTCGGCGGTGTGGCAGCTTACTACTACTTCAAGATCTATAAACCTAAAAAAGAGGAAGATGAGGATGATCAGCCGGAAGGTTTGGAAACAGGTGGACTGGAAGAAGTTCCGGATGAGGAAGAGTCTGAAGACGAAGATTTTGAAGAAAATGAAAAATAAATAAACTTTTTTAGCGGAGGGGGCTGTAAAACATGCTCTCTCCGTTTCGTTATATGAAGGAGGTAATACATCATGTATTTAGTAATTGCAGAAAAACCAAGTGTATCAAGAGCAATCGCAGAAGTGATTGGAGCACAGGAACGAGAAGACGGATATTTACAAGGAACCGACTGTATGGTCAGCTGGTGCTTCGGACATCTGGCCGAATATGTTTCACCGGATGCTTACGATGAGAAATTTAACCAGTGGAGATATGAAGATCTCCCGATCATCCCGAAAGACTGGAAAGTTACAGTCTCAGAAGATAAGAAAGATCAGTTCTATATCTTAAAAAGACTGCTCAACAGTCCGGAAATTGAATACGTCGTAAATGCCTGTGATGCCGGACGTGAAGGAGAATTAATCTTCAAACATGTCTATGACTTATCCGGAAGTAAAAAGCCGGTGAAACGATTATGGATCAGTTCTCTGGAAGATTCCGCAATCCTTGATGGAATGCAGCATCTGAGATCCGCAGAGGAATACCGACATCTGGCCGAAGCTGCTGTATGCCGTTCTCAGGCTGACTGGCTGGTAGGAATGAATGCAACCAGAGCTTACACCACAAAGTACTTCAAAAAGCTGACCGTTGGAAGGGTTCAGACACCGACACTTGCCATGTTGGTGGAACGTGCCGGACAGATCAGCAATTTCCAGAAAGAAAAGTATTTCAATGTAGAACTGGATTGTGACGGAATTCCGGCAGTAAAGCCAAAAATCTTTGATCCGGATGAGGCGGAACAGTTAAGAAGCAGATGCCATGGAAATGAAGCTATTGTCACTTCAGTAAAAGAAACGGAAAAGAAAGTAAAAGCACCAAAGCTTTATGACCTGACCACACTGCAGAGAGAAGCAAACCGTATCTATGGAATGACAGCCAAACAGACACTGGATACCGCTCAGAGCCTGTATGAAAAGAAACTGATCACTTATCCAAGAACGGACAGCCAGTATCTGACCGAAGATATGGAGCAGACCGCAAGAAATGTGGTTCGTCAGATTTATGAGAAATATCAACTGACAGGTCCGTTTGATCAGCCGGAGCAGCCAGATGTGAAGAAAGTCATGAATAACAGTAAAGTGACAGATCACCATGCAATCATCCCAACGATGGAGCTTGCATCCAGCCATCTGGATGAACTGAAATCCTGGGAAGAAAAGATTCTGTTCCTGATCGCAGTCCATACGGTCATGGCAATGAGTAAGGATCACATTTACCAGGAAACAGAGATTGAAGTGGAATGCCAGGGAGAAATCTTCAAAGCAAAAGGAAGAACTGTGTTGCAGGATGGATGGAAACTCTTTGAAAACTGCTTCAAGAATAAGGATCGCATGGCAATCGTAGATCCGGATCAGGAAATGAAAGAGAGGATGCCGAAAGTAACCCAGGGACAGACTTTCTATGCTGTAGCTGCAGAAAAGACAGAACATTTTACATCGCCACCAAAACCATACAGTGAAGATACTCTCCTTGCAGCAATGGAAACTGCTGGAAATAAGGAATTCGATGAAGACACAGAAAAGAAAGGATTAGGAACTCCGGCAACAAGAGCCGGTATCATCGAGAAACTGATCTATTCCCAATATGCCACCCGAAAAGGAAAACAGATTCTTCCAACAGATGATGGAAAAGTCCTTGTTGAGATCCTGCCAGACTTCCTGAAATCTGCAAGTATGACTGCAGAATGGGAAAATCAGCTGCTCTTGATGGAGCATGGAGAGATTGCACCGGAACAGTTTATGACCGGGATCAAAAACATGCTGACCATGATGCTGAATGGATGCGATGCGATTTCCGAAGAAGAAACAAGAAGATTTCAGACCAGAGAAAGCATTGGAACCTGTCCGGTATGTGGAAGCCTGGTATATGAAAGTAAAACCAACTTCTATTGCAGCAACCATGATTGTCACTTTGCTCTCTGGAAAGACAACCAGATCGGAGAAGTGTCCAGCAATACACAAATCGGTATCTATGGCACGTTGACGAAAAACTTCCGGGAAGAAAAGAAAAACGAAAGTCTGTTGTGTCCGGTCGGTTACAAACAGGAGATTCAGACAAAGGATGCGGTAATTCTGTCGGATGCGTCCGGGGAACTGCAGTCATATCGCATCGTAATTGATGATCTTGATTATACACCGGGAGATAAAAATAAGGGAATCCGTTTTCATGTGGAGGATGAGAACCTGCTGAAGCTGACCGGCGGAATCGTGCAGGGACTCTCCGGAAGCCCGATCCTGCAGGATGGAAAATTCGCCGGCGCGGTGACCCACGTCCTATTGAATGACCCAAGCAAAGGATATGGAATTTTGATGGAAACTATGCTGGATGCCGCGGAATAAACGCGGAATCGAATCAGGGGCAGCGCCGGTTTTCCGGCGCTGCCCCTGGCTGTCGAGATTTTCCGGGAACTGCATTTTTAGAAACCGTCCGTTCCTATTGCAGCTGCCCATCCTCCGGCAGAAGCTCCTGCGCTTCGACGACAACCTCCGACTCCGTGGTGAAACTGCGGAACGCCGCGAAGTTCAGCAGGATCAGCAGCAGATTGGCCGCCACAAAG
>ERZ1106939.970-NODE-970-length-23706-cov-204.100715_pt1 | contig 23706 bp, 13 predicted proteins | sample MGYA00403669_ERZ1106939 | MGnify/ENA primary metagenome ERZ1106939 (study PRJEB35170, sample SAMEA104062447) | human gut metagenome | biome: human gut; feature: human-associated habitat; material: faeces | place: Denmark | collected 2012-09-28 ...
CAGCCGCCGGAGCGGTGCTTAAGCCGTAAGGCGGGAATTGTGCGGTGTTGCCCTAATTTGAATTTTGCTGAATTTTGTTTTCGCCCTGATTTTACAGCCAGAACTGCACCAGACGGCTGACATTCTGGTACAGCGCGGGATTCTGGCCCAGAAGGCCCGGTTCCGCAGCAAAGTAGACACAGAAGCTGTAACAGATCCCCACGGCAACAGCTGCCAGCATCGCCCCCTGCAGCATGTGCTGCACGGTATGCAGGATGCTGCCCGATGCAGCGGCCTGCACATGCGGGGCAAGGGCGCTTTCGGCCCACAGCCAGACCAATGCGGCGGCGAACAGCAGCGGGGTTAAATAGTCGCTGAGATAGCGGTAGAGCACACCGGCCATCTGGCAGTCCAACGCGGCCAGAATAACAGCCAGCAGCACGGGCAGCAGCACCATGGCGCGCAGGTCTTTCTGCCTTGCCATACGGCGGCGCAGCAAAGGCAGGGCCGCAAAGGCCCACAGCAGCGGCAGGCTGACCAGGGCACCGCCGTAAAATACTTCGGTAATGGTCATACCCATAAAGTTTGTCTGCATTTTGGTACCCGCCAGGTAGGGGAACACCGCCTGCACCACCGGCAGGGACAGGAAATAGGTGAACAACGCCGGGGCCAGCCGCCCAATGCGGAAGCCGCGGTGGGTCATATCGTTGCTGGTCAGGTTGTAATTGGCGCCAAAATCAAACGGCGAGCCGAACCGCGCGGCATTGTAGGCCATCAGCCCCAGGGCTACCAGAATAACCGGCAGAACAAAGGCGATGGCTTCGGTTATTCCCTGCTTGCTGCGCAAGCGTTTTTGCCGGATATACTGCGGCCAGAAGATCGGCAGGCAGAGCACGGCAAACAGCTCCATCTGGGGGCGGCATCCCGCCACCAGCGCCATGCACAGGTTGCCAAGCGCCATGTGCAGCATGATTTTGCCATGCTGCTGCACCGGGGTGTTGGCGGCGCACAGCCACTGCCACAGGGCCAGCAGCACAAATGCCGTGCCGCACAGGATGGCGTATTCATACACCGAGGGGCGCAGCAGCAGGTAGTACACCTGGCTGCCGCCCGCAATGCCCGCCGCAGCCAGCAGGCAGGCCGCCGCTGAGGCGGACGGGAACCAGCGCTGCGCAGCCTGCCGCACCAAACCAAACACTGCCAAAATCAGCAGCCAGGCCATCACGATCATGGCCAAGCTGGGCGGCAGGTCCGGTACGCCGGTCAGCAGCTCAAACGGCAGCTGGAACAGCAGGCACGGCACAATGCCAAAGTAAACATAGTACCGCCCCTGATAATAAGCAACATCCCACAAAGCATCCGGGGCCGCGCTCTGACGGGCGGCGGTATCGTAAGGGTTCTGCATCTCCGCCATGGCGGCGGGCGGGTCGCGCTGCAGATCCAGGCGGCCATTCAGCAGGCTGTGGGCCAGAGCGCCGTACTGCGCAGCGGAATCATTCTGCCAATCGCTGATATGCTGGGTGAAGGTGATGCGGCTTTCGCCGTCCCAGTTTTCGACATTATAAAACGAGGTCGCCACGCCGGAGTTGCGGGCATCGGCAAAGGGGGCCGCTGCGGCCAGCAGACAGAGCATGCAGCCCAGCACCAGCACCGCCGGACGGTATTTGGCGCGGTGGGTCAGGTAAGCTTCGTGCCACGCGGCAGCGCCGGGGCGCAGCCCCCACAAGGCCAGCAGTGCCAGATACACCACTGCCAGCCGCAGCAGCGAGAAATCCATCGGGCGGGGTACATTGGCCAGAACCGCCTGCACGGTATAGTTCAGGTCATAACTGCGGTACTCTCCGCTATAGCCCTCCGCTTGCAGGGTCAGGGTATCCACCGCGCCGGAAAAATCCAGCGTGCGCACCAGGCTGCGTGCCGCTCGCGGGGCCGCCTGCCACTGCCAGCTCTGGCGCGGGGCGGTGCTGGCTTCGTCGGTACCGGACACCCACAGGATAAACAGCGGGTTCTGATCCTGCGGATAGTTGCCGTCATACTGGTAGACAACGCCATCCAGCGCAACGTTATACAGCGGCTGATGGATGCCGGTAAAGGTAAGGGTACTGTGCGCATCGTTCAAAGCAATCGGCTCCCCATCCGCCGGGGCATCCTGCAAATAGGCGCGCAGGTCAACGGGCTGGTAGCCGTGGGTTGCAAAATAGGGTGCGTTGCCCACGAATACTTCCAGGCCGATGGCGGCAATCAGCAGCGCAGCAACCGTCCAAAGTGTGCGGTACCGCCGCCCGCTGCGCAGGCGGAGTAACAACACAGTGCCGCAGGCCCACAGTGCCGCCCCATTGATGGCCAGCAGGCGGAACAGATCAAACCCCTGCGCCAGCCCCGGCTGGGCAAACACACATGCTGCGATGATCCACACTGCCAGCACAATGCCCGGCCCGGCCAGTACATCCGCATGGGTTGCCCTGCGGTCGCACAGCCGCCCCGGCAGTGCCCAAACCAGCCCCCCAAACAGGATGCTGACACAAATTGCTGCTGCAAACATAAAAAGCCCCCATACCAAAGTGTATGGGGGTATTATACTATGAATTGCGGTTTTTGTCGATATCGGGGGTGCAGGCGTCCTCTTCCTGCGGGTCGGACGGCTGTTCGCCTGCCCGCTCCGCTTTGCGGTACTGCGCGGGGGAAAGCCCGGTTTCCTTTTTGAACACACGGCTGAAATACAGCGGGTTATCATACCCGACGATCTCGGAAACTTCACCGATGCTGTATTTGGTGCGTTCCAGCAAGCGCTGTGCATTGACGATACGCAGCGACTGGATATACCGTGCGGGCGACAAGCCCACATACTGTTTGAAGCTACGGATGAACCATGCCGTGCTCATGTGCAGGGACTCGGCGTATTCATCCACATTGATGCGGGCAGTATAATTCTCGTTAAAATAGGCGGCTGCGGCTTCGATCTGCTCCCGCGTGGTGCCGTTGATCGACCGCCGTTCCTGCCGCTGGCGGCTGACCAGCACCAGCATCATCTGGAACAGCCCGGCCGTATAATCCCGATAGGCGTACTGGCAGAGCTGCAATTCCTGGATCATGCGGCGGAAAGTATTTTTGTACTCCGGCATAATGCCGCTGTAAAACACATGGCCATCCAGCGGAATCTCATGCGCCTGCAGCACTGCAGCGGCCTCGCTGCCGGAAAAATAGACCCAGAACACCTCCGGATGGTCCTCAAGATAGTAGATATAGCGGCGCTCTTCCTGCGGGCGGTACAGCACCATATGACCCGCTGTTACCACATGCTCGGCATCATCAAACCAGAAGTGCGCCTTGCCCGCAGCGATATAAAACAGCTGATACGCATTTTCATCATACCGCGTAATAGTTGGCAGGCTGGCGTGCTTTTTCAATCGGCATGTTCCGCAGGAATCCACTGTAAGCGGTGCAGTACAGCTGCCGTCCGCAGCCTGGCGGCTGTTGATGGAACCAAAATTGATATACATCTGTGTTGCCCCCTCGTGTTGGCTGGGTAAAACGGGCGCACCCATCTTTTATGTAGATTCTATAATATTATCCACTATAGTGCAAGTGCAACTGGCCAAATCATATTGTTTTGTTATCCTTCTGTTATGATTTTCGCAAATAATATTAGAACGCTTATCAAAATGTTTTTTCAGCTTTTCTGTTTTGCTACGGGGCCACAACAAAAAAGTGCCCGCCTGCTGCAAGGCAGCGTGCGGGCGCTTTCATGCTTATTCCTTTGCTTTTGAGCCGGGATTATTCAATGCCGGTCACGGTATAATCTTTGTCCTCAACGGCTTTTTTCAGTACAGTGTCATCCACCGGCTTATCCAGCGTTACAACAGCGGTACCGGCGGTGTGGCTTACTTCGGCGGCGGAAACACCGTCCAGCGCTTCCAGTGCCTTTTTCACGGTTGCTTCGCAATGGCCGCACATCATGCCTTCAATTTTAATGGTCTTATTCATGGTCGTGTTCTCCTTTTTGCTTGTTTTGTGTGCTTTGCGTTTATGGTCATGTTTGGTGCTGCGAATATCGAACAGGTTCAGCCGCAGTGCGTTGGAAACCACGCAGAAGCTGGACAGGCTCATGGCCGCAGCGCCGTACATCGGGTTCATCTGCCAGTGCAGCAGCGGGATAAAGACACCTGCCGCCAGGGGGATGCCCAACACATTGTAGGCAAAGGCCCAGAACAGGTTTTCGTGGATATTGTGCAGAGTAGCGCGGCTCAGGCGGATGGCGGCGGGCACATCGCTCAGGCGGCTCTTCATCAGCACAACGTCAGCGGCGTCAATCGCAACATCCGTACCGGCGCCAATGGCAATACCGACATCCGCGCGGGTCAGGGCCGGTGCATCGTTGATGCCATCGCCCACCATGGCCACGCGGCCCTTGTTTTTCAGGCTGCGGATCACAGCTTCCTTGCCATCGGGCAGCACACCGGCAATCACTTCGTCCACACCGGCCTGTGCACCAATGGCTTTGGCGGTGCGCTCGTTATCGCCGGTCAGCATCACAACACGGATGCCCATGCCCTGCAGTTCACGCACAGCCTGCGGGCTGTCCTCCTTGATGACGTCCGCCACCGCGATAACGCCCTGCATGGTGCCATCCTTGGCAAAGAACAGCGGGGTCTTGCCCTGGGCGGCCAGTGCTTCGGCGCTGGATGCCATCTTTTGCGGCACCGCCACGCCAAGGGTCTGCATCAGCTTGGCGTTGCCGCCGTACAGGGTACTGCCGTTCAGCACAGCCGTCAGGCCGTTGCCGGGCAGAGCCTGGAAATCTGCCACCTCGGCGGGGGGCAGGTTATCCTCCTGTGCCTTTTGCAGCACAGCGCGGGCCAGCGGGTGTTCACTCTTCTGCTCCAAGGCAGCGGCAAGGCTCATCAGTACCTGCTCCGTCACACCGTCTGCGGGCAGGATATCCGTCACGCGCGGCTCGCCGCTGGTGATGGTGCCAGTTTTATCCAGGGCAACGATCTCGGTTTTACCGGTCTGCTCCAGCGAAACCGCGGTTTTGAAGAGAATGCCGTTTTTAGCGCCCACACCATTGCCAACCATAATGGCAACCGGCGTTGCCAGGCCCAGCGCGCAGGGGCAGCTGATGACCAGCACTGAAATACCGCGGGCCAAGGCAAAACCGACCGTCTGCCCTGCCAGCAGCCACACGATGGTGGTGATAACGGCCAGCGTGATCACCACCGGCACAAACACACCGGAGACGCGGTCTGCAATTTTGGCAATGGGTGCCTTGGTGGCTGCGGCATCGCTGACCATCTGGATGATCTGAGCCAGCGTGGTATCCTGACCCACGCGGGTGGCACGGCAGCGCAAAAAGCCGGATTGGTTCAGGGTTGCGGCGCTCACGCTGTCGCCTTCGGCCTTATCCGCCGGGATGCTCTCACCGGTCAGGGCCGATTCGTTCACCGCGCTGCTGCCTTCCAGCACCACGCCGTCAACGGGGATATTCTCGCCGGGACGCACCACAAACACATCGCCCTGCTGCACCTGTTCGATGGGAACGGTAACTTCCGCCCCATTGCGCAGCAGCGTTGCGGTTTTGGGGGCCAGGTTCATCAGGCCTTTCAGGGCATCGGTGGTCTTGCCCTTGGAGCGGGCTTCCAACGTTTTGCCCACCGTGATCAGGGTCAGGATGGTTGCGGCGGATTCAAAATAAAACTCCTCCATATAGCCCATCACGGCCATGGCATCCCCCTGCACCTGGGCCACCGTCATGGCAAACAGAGCGTAAGTGCTGTAGCCAAAGGCCGCGGTAGCGCCAAGGGATACCAGGGTATCCATATTGGGGGCACGGTTCCACAGCGCCTTAAAGCCGCTGATAAAGAACTTTTGGTTGATGACCATGATGATAATGGTGAGCAGCATCTGTAAAATACCCATTGCCACATGGTTGCCCTGCATAAAGCCCGGCAGCGGCCAGTTCCATAGCATGTGCCCCATGGAGAAGTACATCAGCACCACCCAGAAGATCAGCGAGGCAATCAGGCGGCGTTTGAGGCGCGGGGTCTCGGTATCTTTTAAGGCATCTGCTGACGGCGCGGCGGACTGGGCGGCAGCGTTTTTAGGGCTTGCGCCATAGCCTGCGGCTTCCACTGCGGCCACAATATCTGCCGGAGCGGCGGTGCCCTCCACACCCATTGAGTTGGTCAGCAGGCTGACCGAGCAGGATGTTACGCCCGGCACTTTGCTGACGGCTTTTTCCACCCGGGCACTGCACGCGGCGCAGCTCATCCCGGTTACGTTATATTGTTCCACTTCTTTCCTCCTGTTCCCTCTCTTTTGCGGTGGTGATTCTATAATTCCTGTGTGATGATTGGTGAGTGGTTTCGCTTTGGTGTTTGAACACGGGTTGTTGATGTTTGAGTTGTTTCTATGGCAATACCGCATAATTCTAAGTGCCGACACGGCGAGCGAGGTGCGGCAGATGCTAAGCCAAAAGCGCAGATAATACTGGATGCTGCAAAGGTGAGCGCCGCCAGTGGCGGAAACAGCGAACCGAAGCAGGGGCAGCGGTCGCAGAGTGCGAGGGGCTTTTGCCCCCGAAGCACGATGCGGGTACCGCAACCCGACATTATCGAGCATTTTGGCAACGCAGATGCCGTGCCGCAGCTGCCGGAGCGGTGCTTAAGCCGCAAGGCGGGAATTGTGCGGTGTTGCCCTATCCTCACTCCCCTTTTGGTGAGCGGCTAGCCTGCAATTCGACGTATTATTGAGGTTACCATTTCTATCCACACTCTCCTTGCGGAGAGCGATACGTTGGGGGCAACCAAGGCCGATGCGGCATTTCTATCCACACCCTCTCACAGGGAATGACTGGCATTTATTCATGGCTCTGGTAATGTTACACAAACTTTTACCGATGTTTGTGAACATAAAAACAATCGTACTGGGCACTGGCATGGCATTTTTGCTGGCTCAAACACTCGTGCATTTATTTCATGTTCTGCTTCTGCTATTTTGTGCAGGCAATGCTTATTTCATCAGTTTCTGCAGCGTTTTCAGCAGCTCATCCACAACTTCGTCATTCCCGGCACGGATACCATCCGCCACACAGGTGCGGATATGGTTTGCCAGCAGCTCACGGTTGAACGCGTTCATCGCCGCCGTTACCGCCGCCGACTGCACCAGAATATCCGGACAATACACTTCGTTTTCCACCATCCCACGGATGCCCCGAATCTGCCCTTCGATCCGGTTCAGTCTGTGGACCAAGCTTTTATACTCTTCTTCACTGCGATGCTTTGTTTTGTGTGCACAGCAGCAACACGGTTCCTTCTTTTCGTTTTCCTGCATTATGTTACCCTCCCATCACATGCAAGGTACCCCGGTGGGGTATATTCACTATATACCCCTCCAGGGTACCTTGTCAAGTAGATAATATAATATTTTTATATTATTTTATGCGAGAGTTTTTTACTATAGCAATTTTTAAAATTAAAGCGGATATCCGCATGAACAAAACCACCCTGAACAGTCAGAAAGAGAAACATTTTATGCTCTCCTTACGGAGAGCGACGCATTATACTGAGAAACAGAATCAGCCTTAGCGCCGATTTCTATCCACGCTCTCCTTACGGAGAGCGACGATCACGTAGCTTTTTATCAATGTCGAAAGTCTGGATTTCTATCCACGCTCTCCTTGCGGAGAGCGACCGGGAACGATCGGCGCGGCTGCTGGTACAGCTGCTATTTCTATCCACGCTCTCCTTACGGAGAGCGACGCATGAGTCGCTGCACGGTCGCGGGCTCCTGCCGATTTCTATCCACGCTCTCCTTACGGAGAGCGACCGGGGCCGAAATCCAGGACCCCGGACAAGTATTATTTCTATCCACGCTCTCCTTACGGAGAGCGACATTGTCAAAAGATGCCAAAGACGGGCCAGTACTAATTTCTCTCCACGCTCTCCTTACGGAGAGCGACGCCAAACTTACCCAAAAATTTGAAATCAGAAGCAAATTTCTATCCACGCTCTCCTTACGGAGAGCGACAGCAAATGGAGCATCTTAAAATCCCGGCGCATGGTATTTCTATCCACGCTCTCCTTACGGAGAGCGACAGATGACGTTTGTGGGTGCCGCCGCTACGGCGGAAATTTCTATCCACGCTCTCCTTACGGAGAGCGACGGGTGTTATACTGTCACTTAATACCCAGTAACGATTTCTATCCACGCTCTCCTTACGGAGAGCGACGGTGCGGATCAGGTTATCAAGCAGGCCCAGAAATAAATTTCTATCCACGCTCTCCTTACGGAGAGCGACGCCATGGTTCTGCTGATCGCCGCGCTGGGGGGCCTATTTCTATCCACGCTCTCCTTACGGAGAGCGACCGCGCGCTCATCGGTGAGCGCCAACGCGTAACTGAGATTTCTATCCACGCTCTCCTTACGGAGAGCGACAAAAGCTAATGATAATGTTGAGTCAGTTGTTGGTATTTCTATCCACGCTCTCCTTACGGAGAGCGACATTGCATTGTAAGACACCCAGAACTTTGCGGCACTATTTCTATCCACGCTCTCCTTACGGAGAGCGACGCGCCTTGGCCTGCTCGGTTGGCTTCGTGTTCTCATTTCTATCCACGCTCTCCTTACGGAGAGCGACGCATTGATTAGATACCTTATCAATACTTATCACAATTTCTATCCACGCTCTCCTTACGGAGAGCGACTGGACGGTAGCAAATCTTCCATTGAAGAGGTTTCATTTCTATCCACGCTCTCCTTACGGAGAGCGACGTATTGGTCTTGTGTTCCTGTGGTGGGGCGTTCATTTCTATCCACGCTCTCCTTACGGAGAGCGACGTGTTACTGTTCTGGGCGTGCAACATCGCACCGGCCATTTCTATCCACGCTCTCCTTACGGAGAGCGACCGGAATACGTCCCGGCCTATGGCGTGCAGGTCGTATTTCTATCCACGCTCTCCTTACGGAGAGCGACTTCCAGCGTTCTCATACTCTCGTCCCCTTACATATTTCTATCCACGCTCTCCTTACGGAGAGCGACCAATGCCAACGAGGTTGTTTTTGTGATACATCGAATTTCTATCCACGCTCTCCTTACGGAGAGCGACGCCATGACGGCCCGCTGCGCTGGGTTGACATGGATTTCTATCCACGCTCTCCTTACGGAGAGCGACTACAGCGTCCGCAAGCTTTCCGACCTTCCCAGCATTTCTATCCACGCTCTCCTTACGGAGAGCGACATCGTTATGGTCGGCCTATTGATGTTCAGCTTGTATTTCTATCCACGCTCTCCTTACGGAGAGCGACCCATATTTTAGAGGATACATCAGGAGCAACATACCATTTCTATCCACGCTCTCCTTACGGAGAGCGACTGTACACTATGACAACTATAATCTGCACTGCGTCATTTCTATCCACGCTCTCCTTACGGAGAGCGACCAACGCCGTCAGAATAGCTTAAATCGCTCCCATAATTTCTATCCACGCTCTCCTTACGGAGAGCGACCACCAAGCATGATCAGGCAACCAACACCCACCGGATTTCTATCCACGCTCTCCTTACGGAGAGCGACCGCCCGTCCGCGATGTTATCCAGTGGGAGGGAATATTTCTATCCACGCTCTCCTTACGGAGAGCGACGCATTATACTGAGAAACAGAATCAGCCTTAGCGCCGATTTCTATCCACGCTCTCCTTACGGAGAGCGACGATCACGTAGCTTTTTATCAATGTCGAAAGTCTGGATTTCTATCCACGCTCTCCTTACGGAGAGCGACCGAGAGTGGCGAGGACACCAACGACAGTGGTAACAATTTCTATCCACGCTCTCCTTACGGAGAGCGACATAACAGAGGGGTCAATCTGTTTCGATTCAAGCATTTCTATCCACGCTCTCCTTACGGAGAGCGACGGTTTCGGCTCCGCCGTACTTATCTTGATACTATAATTTCTATCCACGCTCTCCTTACGGAGAGCGACTTTACGCAAATTTTGACGGGTTCTACTGGTGGGTAATTTCTATCCACGCTCTCCTTACGGAGAGCGACTACTTGGCAACGTGGCAGCCGGATTACGTATGTTATTTCTATCCACGCTCTCCTTACGGAGAGCGACGTGTTTTTGGCAGCGGCGCCGCGGGCACTAATCTTATTTCTATCCACGCTCTCCTTACGGAGAGCGACGCGCCGGACTTTGCCAGGTTGGCAAACCCGCTGAATTTCTATCCACGCTCTCCTTACGGAGAGCGACCCGCCGCGCCACTGGCACGGCGGGAAGCCTGGCCATTTCTATCCACGCTCTCCTTACGGAGAGCGACCACCCATGACTTTACGGCATTGAACGACATACTTATTTCTATCCACGCTCTCCTTGCGGAGAGCGACGAGCCGGGCAGCTGTTCCCGCCATCTTCCCCAGCGATTTCTATCCACGCTCTCCTTGCGGAGAGCGACTGCGTATTTGCCGTTCGATTCCGCCACGCCGGAAGATTTCTATCCACGCTCTCCTTGCGGAGAGCGACGTGTCCGAGCGGGAGCTACAGCCACAAACATGGAATTTCTATCCACGCTCTCCTTGCGGAGAGCGACCTTGCGACAATAGCACGGGCTTTGCATATATCGAAATTTCTATCCACGCTCTCCTTGCGGAGAGCGACTTGTTCGCCTTGCAAAGCTCTGCGAAGTAGCTTTATTTCTATCCACGCTCTCCTTGCGGAGAGCGACTTGGGGTCTCCCTGAAAATTCGCCCGGAATTGCTGATTTCTATCCACGCTCTCCTTGCGGAGAGCGACTGTAATGAAATCGCTGGAAGAAATCCACCCATACATTTCTATCCACGCTCTCCTTGCGGAGAGCGACGCCCACCAAAACCGCATAAACAAGTCCCTGCCTTATTTCTATCCACGCTCTCCTTGCGGAGAGCGACAATAAGGTTTCAGATATCGCAATCTGGGATAACAAATTTCTATCCACGCTCTCCTTGCGGAGAGCGACAATGCTGGAAAAGGCACAAATGCAGGAAAAGCCAAAAATTTCTATCCACGCTCTCCTTGCGGAGAGCGACCGACAAAGTACTTGAAGCTGTTAGCAGGAACGGGATTTCTATCCACGCTCTCCTTGCGGAGAGCGACAATGGGCGAAAGAGCCTAAATGCTCTTGCAGAATATTTCTATCCACGCTCTCCTTGCGGAGAGCGACCAAATTTTCACCGCGTGAGGTACAATACAGTTGATATTTCTATCCACGCTCTCCTTGCGGAGAGCGACGACACAGACTGGGAAATCGTAAACGTTCCTAAAATTTCTATCCACGCTCTCCTTGCGGAGAGCGACCGGCATTTGTCGCAATTAATCCCTTTGCACTCTTATTTCTATCCACGCTCTCCTTGCGGAGAGCGACTGGGGTCTCCCTGAAAATTCGCCCGGAATTGCTGATTTCTATCCACGCTCTCCTTGCGGAGAGCGACCTGGCATTTAGGCATCCCGGATGATACATTCTTATTTCTATCCACGCTCTCCTTGCGGAGAGCGACTTGCAGAGGTTGACGGTGAAGACACAAGCAGCGGAGATTTCTATCCACGCTCTCCTTGCGGAGAGCGACCAACAATCACGGGGATCATATATTCGGACAGAAAAATTTCTATCCACGCTCTCCTTGCGGAGAGCGACGACCTGCATCGCGGCGAGATGGTGCTAACGGCGCGGATTTCTATCCACGCTCTCCTTGCGGAGAGCGACCGTGCAACATCGTTTGCGGTTAGTGTTGCAGAAAATTTCTATCCACGCTCTCCTTGCGGAGAGCGACCAGAAGCAGACGGCATTGTTGATGTTATAGGTGAATTTCTATCCACGCTCTCCTTGCGGAGAGCGACTCCCCGAAGGTGTTAAAGGTAAAGCGCACCACAGCGGATTTCTATCCACGCTCTCCTTGCGGAGAGCGACTCTACGCAAATTTCGATGGGTTTTACTGGTGGGTAATTTCTATCCACGCTCTCCTTGCGGAGAGCGACTGACACCAGCAAGGATGCTATCAAGACTATCACTAATTTCTATCCACGCTCTCCTTGCGGAGAGCGACTTATTTCTCTGCTGTAATGCGGCAAAACCCCGGCATTTCTATCCACGCTCTCCTTGCGGAGAGCGACCCGTCCAAAACACGAAGATTGACAAACTTAATGATTTCTATCCACGCTCTCCTTGCGGAGAGCGACCGTTACAGTCTTAGGCATTCAGCACAGAGTGGGTATTTCTATCCACGCTCTCCTTGCGGAGAGCGACCCAGAATATTTCTTGACTTGACATTTCATAAGAATTTCTATCCACGCTCTCCTTGCGGAGAGCGACCCCGTGTTGTCACTGCCTTTTGGGGCAGTGTGGATAATTTCTATCCACGCTCTCCTTGCGGAGAGCGACGGTGTTACAGTCTTAGGCATTCAGCACAGGGTTGGCATTTCTATCCACGCTCTCCTTGCGGAGAGCGACATGGATAGATGGCTTGCGGGCCTAAAGGGCACGCTATTTCTATCCACGCTCTCCTTGCGGAGAGCGACCCGGGCATCCAGCGCCTTGTCGCTCTGCTCCGTCAATTTCTATCCACGCTCTCCTTGCGGAGAGCGACACTGCCAGCAACGCAACCACCAACGATGAGAAGATTTCTATCCACGCTCTCCTTGCGGAGAGCGACACCCGGTAAAATCAGAATCCTTAACAACATATTTAATTTCTATCCACGCTCTCCTTGCGGAGAGCGACTACTTGGGCGCGGGGAAGTCGTGTAACGTATGTCATTTCTATCCACGCTCTCCTTGCGGAGAGCGACTTGGCGTTGTCGGCCAGGATTGCGTGGATGCCCTATTTCTATCCACGCTCTCCTTGCGGAGAGCGACCCTTCCCCACGATCATCCGCATGGGAGAGGCCATATTTCTATCCACGCTCTCCTTGCGGAGAGCGACCATAGCGGTCAAATGCCGTCATGGCCAAATTTTGATTTCTATCCACGCTCTCCTTGCGGAGAGCGACTCGTCACCCTAACCAACCCCGCCGCGGAGGCGCTTATTTCTATCCACGCTCTCCTTGCGGAGAGCGACATCAAGGGCAAGCCGGCTTGCGCCGGTTATCTCCATTTCTATCCACGCTCTCCTTGCGGAGAGCGACCGCCGCCATCTATCGCCGCAGCGGCTTAACAGATATTTCTATCCACGCTCTCCTTGCGGAGAGCGACTATCCAAGCGCAGTGAGCCGTCCTCATGGCGGCGATTTCTATCCACGCTCTCCTTGCGGAGAGCGACTATCCAAGCGCAGTGAGCCGTCCTCATGGCGGCGATTTCTATCCACGCTCTCCTTGCGGAGAGCGACATGGGGCTTGACGGGAGGTTTAAGTTATGATTGAAATTTCTATCCACGCTCTCCTTGCGGAGAGCGACATATCTTGTGCGTGGTCAGCGTCCAAATTGGGAGATTTCTATCCACGCTCTCCTTGCGGAGAGCGACTTACGACACTGCACAACATACTTAAATTGCTCGCGATTTCTATCCACGCTCTCCTTGCGGAGAGCGACGGTAACAAGAGTGGCAAGGACGCCAACAACAGTAATTTCTATCCACGCTCTCCTTGCGGAGAGCGACCGTAAGTATCATACAGCTGATACAGTGAGGGTTTATATTTCTATCCACGCTCTCCTTGCGGAGAGCGACCATAACTTAAACCTCCCGTCAAGCCCCATACTAAGATTTCTATCCACGCTCTCCTTGCGGAGAGCGACAGCAAAAGTGCACAAAACAGTGGGGCACTTTTGCGCATATGAAACAAATTTTATGGGGATTGCATCTTCATGCTGACAGGCAAGGCTGTATTTTACCCTTTCTGCCCCTGTTTTTTCCATATTTTCTGGTGCGAAGGAACCGGGAATTTTATGATTGCCTTCCCCTCGCACTAAGCAAACAAGATTCCATCCTGATCAAAATCCGGGTGCAGACCCACATGCTCGACTTTGCTTTTGTAATGGTTTCCCAGTTGATAAAAGCGCAAGCTGTCCGATTCCGAATCGATCAGTTCGGTCAATTTTGCTTTGAACATCGTGTATTGCGCGGCATCCAGCAGGCACTCAAATACGGAGTTTTGCACCCGCTGGCCGTAGTCTACACAGACTTTTGCTACTTTGCGCAGCCTGCGACGACCGGCGGCTGTTTCGGTGTTGACATCATAGGTTACAAGCACCAACATAACGGCACCTCACTTCCAGAAAAACGGTGGGTACACTTCCAGGTCGCCGCGCAGAGCACGGGCCAACAAAAGCGCCTGAACATAGGGCACCAGCCCCCATGGCAGTTTTTCTTTCAAAAACGGATGGGTGATCTCTTCCTTCTTTTTGTTCTGCCATGCGGTCAGGAAAGCTTTGCGGCCATCATCCGTCAGCAGTACGGCACCATTTTCCTGTTTTTGCAGGTGTTTTGCCGTGATGATCTTTTGATTGATGCAGCTGATGACCAGCCGGTCTGCATAAACCGCCCGCAGTTCTTCCATCAGGTCAAGTGCCAGACTTTTGCGGCCGGGGCGCGGGCGGTGCATAAAGCCAACATAAGGGTCCAGGCCCACAGCGGTCAAGGCGGATGCACACTCCCGCGCCAGCATGCTGTAGGCAAACGAAAGCAGCGCATTCACATTGTCCAGCGGTGGACGGCGGCTGCGGCCCTCAAACACAAAATCCTGCTTTTGCTGCAGAATCAGGTCATTCAGACAGTCAAAGTAGCGCTGGGCTGCCTCGCCTTCCAGGCCGCGCAGCTGTTCCGGATCATCGCTGGTCTGTATCAGCGGCAGCGCGGCGGCCAGCTGGGTGGAGGTGCGTTTCAGTTTTTCGACCGGGACACGCTGGGGATGATCGCGGGTTGCGCGTTCCAGCACCCAGCGTGCGTTATACACTTTACCAAGGATAAAGCTCCGGGCATAGCGACAGCTCTGGGCCGGGTCATCCGACACGCGGTACTGCGTCTGACGCAGCAGCACATTGCCGCGTTCTTCCCCCACGGTGCGGGCCTGAAATCTGCCATACGGGTCAAAAAAGCAAAGGTCAATGTCCCGCCGGGCACAAGCTCCCATCAAAGCGGGGCTGGCACCCGCGTAAGTAAAGCAGACGATGCCTTCCAGCGTATGCAGGGCATAGCGGTGGGTTTCCTGTTTATTGCGGGTAACAACAAGGTTTTCGCCATCCAATGTCAGGTAAGCGTCCTCATTGATGACAAACAGGGTGTTGAGCAGCTTTCTCATGGCGCGCCCTCCTCAATATGCTCCCGCAGATACGCCGCCGGGTCTGCCTGCTGATACAGCGCCGGCAGGCAAAGCTCTTTCAGTGAGCAGGCATTGCAATGCTTGCCGGGTTTGCTTTTTGGGGTATAGCCGCGCGCAAACAGGCGGTTCATCTCATCCGCCATGGTCTGCGCGGTGCTGCGCAGTTCCGGTGTCAGGGAAACATGTTCCCGCTGCCGGGTTTCTTCATAAAAGATTTCCCCTTCCGGCACCTCGCACACCAGCATTTCTTCCAGCGCCATGGCCTGTGCGCAGAGCTGCAAACGGTCGGCATCGTTTACCTTGCTGCGGCCATGCTTATATTCCACGGGCATGGGCTGCCACAGGCCGCGGCGGCCCTGCAATGACACGCCGTTTGGATCCTTGTGAAACTCTACCACATCGCAGTCGCCGGTCAGTTTTAAGCGGTGACTGACGACCCTCATACCGCGGGCGATCAGCAAATCGCCGCGTTTTTCCGTCAGGGTAACATCATGGCAGCGGGTATGCTGCAGGCGGCCTTCGGCGGTGCGTTGGTTTTCGGACCATTGTTGTTCCAGGTGTATGAGCGCCCACTGACGGCGGCAAAAGCTAAAATGCTGGATACCGGACATCAGCAGGTAATCATCTGGGGAAGCCATTACGACAGCCTCTCGCACGTTACCCCTGCGGGAAGATTTTCATCCACCGTTACCACATAGTCATGGTAACTGCGCGGGAAGGCTACCCCTTCGGCACGCGTGACATGCACTGCATCAAACAGTTTATAGGACGGCGCATTGCCCAGCTCCGAATCATGCTTGAACACGATCAGTTCCCGAACTGCCATTTTGCCGCGGGCTGCACTGTGGTCATTTTCAAACATATTCAGGATTGCCTGCCACAGCAGCTGCAGGTCATCCTCTGAGAATCCTGTAGTTTTGCGGGCAAGGTTGGCAGAAATGTAACCCTCTGCACGGTACAAGCCATACGGGATCACATACTTGCGGCCCATCTCGGTGCCTTTACGCTCCGCATCCGCTTCGGTCGTAATGGCAATACGGGTAATGGTCACTTCCTGCGGGAGAACAGGGTCTACCGAGCGTGCAAAGCTCAACTGAACCGGGCCACGCACCTGCCCACAGTTCAGTGCACCTTTTACAAAGGTTGTCATAACGGCGCCAAATGTGCGGATATCATAAAAGTTCTGGCACATAAAGTCCCGGATTTTACGGTCCAACTCCGGGTCACCTTTCTTGGCGACTTTCAGGGCATCCTTGGCATCAGCATCAATGCCCAAGTATTCGAGTGCTTTTTTATCGCTGCGGTTCAGGGGGACCTGATCTTTAATGTAAATCTGGTATCCCGCTTCATCTTCTTTGGCCACTTCGACATAGTTGCGAATCTTACGCTTTAAGCAGACATCTGTAACAATGCCATATCCCGTTTCCGGGTCAACGCGCGGCATGTTGCCTGCATCCGGATCGCCGTTCGGATTTCCATTTTCAACGTCAAACAGAATTACAAAATCATACCGGTTCTTGATTGCCTGTGCCATTGTTATTCCTCCACTTTCTTTGTATAGCGTTCCTGTGTCTGATGGTAATAGCCAAGGATAAAAGCGCCTTGTTCCGGCAAGGTCAGCCGTGCGGGAAAGCTTCCTTCCAGTTTTCCGCCCGCCAGCGCAGCGATCTGCTTATCGTAATAAATCTTTTGCGCTTTGCTCATTTTTTGCATATGCTTTTGTGCCAGCATCAGAATTGTCGGGAATACAGTAGCTGGGGTGGATGCCGCCGCATTAAAATAGCGGTCTTTGATGGTTGTATTGATATCCGGGTTTACCGCCATCTGGATTGCTTCCAGCACAGCAAAAAGCTGACCCATAACATACGGTTGATAATTTGTTTCCTTGTTATTTCCCACAGTTAATACCTCCTTTGGGCAACGGGGATCTTCATTACGCAGGTAGTATGCTTTTATAATAGCGGCACGGCCGCGTGTTACTTTTTGCTCTGCGCGGATACGCATCATAACGCCATCCAGCAGGGTTGCCGGGTACCTTGTATTATTCAGGATTGCACGCAAGACATCGCCTGCCAGCTGCGGTGCTGCCGATGGGTTGCGGGAATTGGTGTTGACGGTTTCCTGCAGCAGCCAATACACCCCCAGCCGCGGGAATTTATCATAAGCGGGGCGCACAATCTCTAAGCGGTCATAATGCTTCTGCACATTATCAAGCAGCGTTTGAAATGTATCCTGCCAGAAAAAGCGAACCGAGAGGCGCGCCGCATTAGGGGCCAAGCCAAGCACATAAAAGTGCCTTTGTGGGTCAAGTGTCACGTTCTGCCACTCTACACTCTGTCCATGGACCAGCTTGTCCACTGCATTTCGCACATCGCTTTCGCTGACAGGCGCATCCATGGCAAACAATGCATCCATTGCTACCTGCTGGTAGGCGGTCTCACCGCCTGCTGCCCAGCAGACAATGGTGGTATCGCCCACGCGCTGAACATGTTCCCTGTCTGCCAGCAGATAGTTTAATGCCTGTGCATAGGCAAAGGCCGCATAACTGCCAACCGGCGCATTGCCCCCCTGTTCATGTCCGTATGAGCAAAAAGCGTCCGCATTAAAAGAAACAATCGATGCGCCGGAAGACTGTGCCCCGGTCACGCCTTTAATCGCCGGGTGCAGGCGGGCAAGCGGTGCCTTTTGCCCTGTAACCAGGCATCGGATTTCCGGTGCATCCGTGTTCTTATCACACTGCCGCTGCCAGGCTTCCTGTATTTCCGGATCGTCCTGAACATAGTTTTCCCGAATCAGAAATACCAGATTGCCACCCTTGTAAAGTTCCTTGAGACTTTGTTCCAGCGCTGGATTCTGCTCCGCCGCCTTGGGGTCCCAGTTTATAAAAAAGTTCCGCACTGCCTGTGCCGCCTGACCGGGAACATTTTGTAAAATGGCAAGATGCAGCTCCTTTGCAGCGGCAAAGCACTGCATTGCACGCTCCGGTTTGCCTTTTCCGTCAATGCCGAGCATGTAAGCACTGTTATCACACAAAAAATTGGCTGCCACACCACTAGAGCGTTTAACCTGTTCCGGAACTTGCAGCTGACATGGAGCAAGCACTGTTTTTTTACCGCGCTTTTCCTCTTGCTGCAAGGGGTGCAATGCCATCAGTTGGCCGTTTTCATCCAGTTCCAAAGCCCAACTGACTTTTGCGCTTGTCCAACCGGGGCGCGTGATTTTGCCATTGGCCAGCAAATCTTCATAGTATTGTACCAAAGCCTGTAAAATCATCGGTACACCTCGCAGTCTGCCACATTCAACACACCATGTTCCAATTTTGCATGGAAATACATCGGGGTTATGTTCTGCGGGTCAGTGTAGTCAAAGTCATATATCATGAATCCCAAATCCCGTGTTTCCTCAATGGTCGGGATTGGCCCGCCGGGCCATGCGCGGAATGCGGCAGGAAATTCACGGCACCCAAGATAGGGAGTATGAAAACACTGACCCCTAGACATGCGCCGGGTAACAATATCCTGGAACTTTCCCGGATTGTCGCTCGGTGCCGCACGGTCAGTCATCTCAAATTCTGCCTCAATCACATAATGAACGTCCTGCAACACCATGGCTGCACGCTGAACGATCTGCTGGGGCGTGGCAAGGTAAAGCTCTTTCCCTGTTCCCTGCATCGCGCTGCGTACATCGGAACAAAGAATTTTGCTTTTTACTTCGTTCCGACGGATGTTGGTAAAGCGGATTGGGTTCATAACATAGATTTTCCGGATTTTCCACCGTAAGCCGGGGTGGTAATAGATTGCTTCTACTATGCCGCGTGCCGCGGAAGGGGTGAGGACTTCATATGAAACCCTTTCGACTTTTAGCTCAGGCCTCGAGAGCAAAGCATAATTCCCCCATACTTCCAGCTGGATCATCTGCATCAACTCCTTTGCATTTCTATTTTCAGTTGTTTTTAATTTACATTTTTGCTATAGTTTCAATATACGCTACTTGGCACCAAATGTCAATCCTTTTATCATGTATACTTTTTGTTTGCTTTTCATCCGGTTTTCTTTTATAATAAGTTGCGTCGGCAGCTTATGCCGTGGATAGAAATAGTTGATTTTACTTTAGCGCACAAAAACGGCAGGGCAGGCTCCCTGCCGTTTTTGCTTTATGCAAACCAGGCTGCTCCCGTTTCAGCTTCCATAGCAAGGCCCGTGTTGTTATCGTAAAGGCTTCCGTCCGTTAATTCCCATATGTCTTCACTGATTTGGAAAACCGCCCCGGCATTCTCCAGCGTTTTCAGATGATCCGGGTAAACCGGAACACCATATTGCCCCAGTTGACGGAACAAAGTTTTGCTTACCTCTCCTGCACGCAATCGTGCAAGCAAATGTTCCCCTTTCCCTTGGGGAATGTATACGGTCACGGCAGGTGTTTCAATTAAGCGGAACCTCTCTGCCGCTGTTGCAAAGGGGAAAATGCGCCCTTCCATATCCTGCTCGAACCCTTGCAGAATTTGCTGTTCATCCAGTCTTTTATCTCCTTTTAAGGTACGGTAAAACAGAAAGTATGTTTCGATTGCTTCCAGAGATGCCAGATCTGCATATTTTTTCAGGACGCTTTGCGTTGCGGATACATTCTGTTCCAGCATGCGCGGTACATGCTGCCCTTCCAATGTGAAAATCTGTACCAAGCTCTGCTCCGCCGGGCGTCTTCCCTCTCGATTGCAGCGCCCCGCCGCCTGCAAAATGGAATCCAGACCTGTTTCCTCGCGGTACACAGCCGGGAAATCCACATCAACACCCGCTTCGATCAAAGAAGTTGATATCACACGGCAGGGCAGCCCATCTTTTAAGCGTTCCCGGATTTCCTGCAATAACTGTTTGCGATGGGCTGGGTATAGCAATGTTGTCAGGCAGTAGCTGCCCTCTTTGGGCAGGTTATTGTATAATTCCTGTGCTGTTTTTCTCCGGTTTACAATACACAGCACTTGTTCCTGCGCTGCCAGTTCTGCACCAAGCTGGCTTTGTTCCAACTCTCCGCGCATTTTCAGCGTTGTACGCCGGAATGCCTGATATTGCTCTTTGGGATGTGGGCAAAGTTCCGTCATCTGCAGCCCAGGCGCCAGTTCATCAAACAAGGGCTGCAAAGCTGGTTGTGTGGCCGTGCAAAGCACCGCTGCTGCGCGGTAATGCTGTACCAGCTGCGCGATTGCCGCAACGCAGGGGCGCAAATAAGGAATCGGCAGGTTTTGTGCTTCGTCAAAAATGACCACGCTATTTGCAATGTTATGTAATTTACGGCATTGTGACGCATGGTTGCCGTAAAGTGATTCAAAGAATTGCACGGATGTGGTAACCACCACCGGAGCATCCCAGTTTTCCGCCGCCAATGCTTTGCGGTAGGCTGCCGGCTCATCATCTTCCTTGGCAGAGTAGTCCACCCCTGAATGGTGTTCCAAAACATTTTCTGCTCCTAATATCTCCGAAAACACATCCGCGGTCTGGTCAATAATGGATGTATAAGGGATCACATAAATAACCCGGTCCATATGGTTCTTTACAGCTAGCGAAAGCGCAAATGCCAATGACGCTACCGTTTTTCCCCCGCCTGTAGGAACGGTCAGGGAATAAAGGCCGCGCCGCCCTGTTTGCCCTGCCGTTGTACAGGCACTCAAAATTGAACTGCGGCGCTGATTCAAGGTTCCCTGGGGATGGCTCCATTTTGCGGTATATTGGTTCAACCTTTTCAGCAGTTCATCCATTGTCTGGCCTTGTCCGCGCGGTTTAGGGCTGCTCATAAAGTTTTCCGTATCCAGATAGTCCGCATCGACCAGGCAGGAATACAACATCCGGGTATAAAATGCCTGTGTAAAACGATTTTCCTTCATCATTTCCGGCTGGGGCGGTATGGACGGCAGTTTAATCTCATTCGTCCATTGGGTATATGGTTCAACGCTCTTTTTCAATCGCCCAAACATTGTCGCATCCTGCGCGGTATCGCTTCGGCCTCCTCCATCCGGCAGGCCGCTATGGTGTCCCGCAATAGCAAAAGCCAGTGGGATTTGACCATATCGGGCAGCCACCTGTGCACCAGCCGTTGAGTGATCCACTTTCTCTCCACCTTGCAGGCGCTTTTGAAACTTTGTACTATATTTACCAATATCATGCAGTAATCCAAGCCAAGTTCCCTGTTGCTGGGCATCAAAGGCTGCTGCAAATTGCCCACACAGGACTGCCGTTCCCTGCAAATGGTCCGCTACCGTTTGGACGCGGGTTCCGTCTTCACTGATATGAGCCAGCATCTTTTTCTCCTGGTGCATAATCAAACTCCCTTCTGTTTTGCTTTTCTCTATTATAGCAGATCACTCATCCCATAATTCGGACTTTAACTTCAGTTCTGCAATCTTTGTCATACTATCCAAATTTATCCATGTAGAATTGTTAGCTATTCCCATTAGCAGATATTTTTGATAAAATAAGATATTATAGGGTTTATGAATTCACTTTCTTATATTATTTCTTCATCTTACCGAAAAATCATTTACGCAAGGAGTGAAAAGCCATGAAAAGGAAGTTATTCTCATTTTCCGCCAGTGTTATCACCGCAATAATGCTCACCGCTTGTGCTGCAGCGCCAGAAAATAAACCTGCTTCCTCCGCTGCTCTTTCCCCGACCAGTGAAGCTGTTGCCACAGCTATACCATCCACTAGCAATGCCAACTGGAAGTTACCGCCGCAATATGATTTTGACGAGATGATTCCTCTCTTCTCCCGCGAAACCCACACTGCCGGTTACGCCGCTGCCCGAAATCTGTACGCTGTGCGCAAGGGCGAACGCTGGAGCCTGTTTAATGCTGCCAACTGTAATGCTTTTCTGGAAGATTTGTCAGAAAGCATCCCGTACCTGTATGGTGAGCAGGAGCTCTCCATTGGGGTAGATGATACATACGATTACCAGAAGCTGAATGCCCTGGAAGAACAGATTAACCAGGAGCTGGTTGCCCAACAAATGCCTTTTACAACCATGCTGGGCGGGCACGGCGGGTATGGCATCCAGTGGATTTTAGGTGACAGCCAGATTTACCGTTCTGCTATTGGTGTCTATACATTTAGTGGCACGCCCATCGAACAGGTGTATGCTCCTGATTTGGTTGGCATCCAGCAAGGCATTTGGGATGATGAATATGCCGGTTATCTTGTTGACAATTCTGCACCTTTTGCCGTTGCGGATAAAAACGGTACAATTTTAACCGATTTCGACTACCAGGATGCCTGCATGGCCGGTGAATCTTTAATCGCGGTAAAGGATGCAGCCGGTAACTGGGGATATTGCGACCAAAGCGGTGCTTTAGTAATCCCCTGCATTTATCAGCCGCAGATGAGTTTGTCCATCATGAACGAAACTGTTGAATATCCTTACGCAGACTTATCCGGCATGGTAGTTGTGAAAAATCAATCCGGACAAAAGCCAGTTCTGGATGTTTACGGCAATGAGATAATTTCCGCTGGGCAATATGAAGATTTAGCCCCCGCGCGCGATGGCTGCGTATGGGCAAAACAGAATGGCCTTTGGGGCTTGCTGCAAGTACAGGATTATACCGAAAACAATGCCAACGTTATTCTGCCGGATGGATGCGTTGCACCAGATGTAACGCTTAGCCGAATTGATAGCCTTTGTACCTACACCACTGCTGATCATGGGCTGGTTATGCGTAAAGGTCCCGGTACAAATTATGAAAAAATGGATAATATCCCCTACGGTATCATCGTATGGGAATGCGGCTATAGCAGCAATGTGCCTGACTGGGTTGTTGTATATTACAGTGGGATTTATGGTTGGGTCAGTGATGAATACTTGGCTACCACTATTTATTCCAGCAGTAAATAAAAAAGCAGGTGTTCATGTAGAAACGATATCGTCCTCCACGTGAATGCCTGCTTTTTATAGCTTCTTTTATTATATCTGTTCTGTGCCGCTATTTGTCTCTGTATGAAATAAATAGCCGCTATATGCATTTGAATGAAGTGTTCCGTTTGTTTGCTTTTTTACCTAAAAGAATCGCGTAGGAGGCTCTCTTAACTAAAGAGCCGACCTCTCACACCATCGTGCGTACCGACCGGCACACGGCGGTTCAACCGCATAAGTGCAAGGACTCGTAGTAAGCGCCTGAGGATACTAAAATATCCTACTTCTGCGAGTCTTTCGTTTGCAATGGAACCTTTTCATACAGGACTACCGGCGATACGCCAATAACCCAGTCTGGAATTGCCCCACTGGTACTATTCCAAAATTCTTCGTTTGAGTTTCATTACTCATCGATATAATCTTTATCGAACCACTCGCCTAGCGAGTGGTTTTAGACATACAAAAAAGCACCTTAGCGTAAGCTAAGGTGCTTTTCCTGGTGACCCGTGCGGGAATCGAACCCACGTTAACGGCGTGAGAGGCCGCTGTCTT
>ERZ1106939.992-NODE-992-length-23361-cov-16.870205_pt1 | contig 23361 bp, 20 predicted proteins | sample MGYA00403669_ERZ1106939 | MGnify/ENA primary metagenome ERZ1106939 (study PRJEB35170, sample SAMEA104062447) | human gut metagenome | biome: human gut; feature: human-associated habitat; material: faeces | place: Denmark | collected 2012-09-28 ...
CTCCCGCCAAGGGGGAGGTGCGCTCTTGAACTGTCATAAGGGTAGCGTCACCATGGCGCACCCGGAAGGACTCACTCTATCGGAGGTACTAAGACAGAGGAAAGAATGAGACAAGACTTCTTGTAGACGCAGAGTAAATGTGCTATACTCTGGCCTGTGTGTTTGTCTACAGGGAGGATAGTCATGTTCTATACCGACGAAGAAGTATCTGTGATCACAGGTCTGCTCAACGCCTACCTGGTGCGGGAACACGCCAGTGAAAAGGTCAGAGAATCATATACCAGGATCAGCGAGGGACTCCAAAGCCATGCACTGACGAGGGACGATTATGTTTGGCTGGAGAATGCGCTGTTATTCCTCCGCCCATATTGGTGGAATGACCGCGAGGACGGGCGGATGCTGATGGATGCCCTCTTACATACGCAGACACTGGCACGGAGAACGTAATAAAAATTGATGAAGGGTGTATCGCTCGATACACCCTTCATTTTTTATTCGGCAGTATTCCGTGTTTCACGTCCTTTGAGCATCTTGTCGGGGATCATAGACGCGCTGATGAGATCGGCAGGATCAACTTCCAGTGCATCCGCAATATCGAAGAACACATCCAGCGTGAAGTTGTGTGCCGTTCCGGGCGCTTCGATGACGCTCAGAAGTGAACGGCTGATACCAGCTTTCTCCGCCAGCTTTTCCTGCGACATTCCACGCAGCTTGCGGAGGGTGACGATGGCAATGCCGATTTGGATAAAGCGGTCATTGTTTTTGAACGAAACAGTTTTACTCATGCGGAATGTCCTTGCCTTTCGTGGTATGGGTAAATTATACTGTTTCTCCACACCACTTTCTGTCTGAAATAGAAAACGTTTGACACGAGTTGGTGACAATAGTATAATCTAAAACAATCAAATGCTTTCCTAATAAGACAAAGATATATTGTTGCAGACAAGGTGAACGATGGAAATGGACAAACCGATACGCTGTGCGATTATCGGGCAGCATCCTATGCGCTTTCCGTGGGGCTTCGATGAAGAAGATGAGTCCTGCGGCCAAATGAAGATGGAACTGGCGCAGCAGATCATGGTGCTGCGCCAGAATGGTGTGTCGCAGTTCCTTGTGGCCTGTGACTGCGGTGTGGGACTGTACGCCGCTGAGATCGTCAACGGTCTGCGGGCAGCGACCGACCATGACCTGATGCTCATTTGCTACACACCCCGCGAGGAGCAGGCCACAAAATGGGCTCCCTATTTGCGGGAACGGTACTTCGATATGCTGACCGCCTGCACCTACCTGTCTGCTGTGTGCGAAGCTGGCGCACCGGGCGCGCAGCTCCAAGCCTACAAGAAGATCATCGACCTCGCTGATGTGGTGCTGTGCGTCTACGATACGGACATACCGGCCACAAGCAGCGCGGAGGATAGAGCGTTGGCCTACGCAGAGGGGCAGCACAAGTCGCTGGTGCTGCTGCATCCGACAGAACTGACCACAAAACAGATCTCCGCTGCCCATGACGCGAGATGACAAAGATCATGCTGTGTGCTATACTGTCGGCATCGAGCCAAGGAGGTGTCTGAGATGCCGTTCCAATACCATGTCCGCGAAATGACGGCGGAGACAAGCGCAGAAGAATTCGTGACACGCTTTGTCCGTGTGGAAAAGTTCTTGCCTTTCTGCCAGCAGTGCAGCAGCTACAATACCCGCTGGACGTGTCCGCCCTTTGACTTTGATCCCATGACCATCTGGCGGAGCTACACGGGACTGCGGCTGTATGCCCGCATCTTGCAGGCGGATACGCCGGAGCAGCCGCTGGACGAGGCGGTGGCGGCGTTGAAGCGGGAAAAGCGTCTATACCGGCAGAAGCTCCAGCGGTGGGAGCGGGAAACGCCGGAGAGTCAGATGCTGCTGGCGGGCACCTGCGACCAGTGCGAGACGTGCGAAAAGGTACAGGGACATCCCTGCGGCAGACCGGAGCTGCTGCGCTACTCCATCGAGGCGCTGGGCGGCGATGTGGAGGGCTGTTTGCAGCACTACTTCCACCTGCCCATGCTGTGGGGCAAGAATGGCAAAGCGCCGGACTACTTTGTGTTGGTGGGCGGCCTGCTCACCAAGTGACAGCGGAAACATAAAAATGACGGGTGTATCGGTGGATACACCCGTCATTTTTTCTCATTCTTCTTCGCGGCGTTGGCGGCGGCGCGGGCCTTGTCGCGGTTCTTGCGTTGAGCGACGAGATCGGCCTTGGCCTGCCGTTTCGCTTTTCGTTCCTGCAAGAGCTGCACCTCCTGCCGCTGGTACTCCTGTTCGTAGCGGGGATAGTGATGCTCCCGCGGCGGCTTGTACTGTGAAGGCAGCTCTGCGGCCTTCAGCGCCGCAGACCAGTTACCGAAGCGTTGGGCAATGTACGCACCACCCACGACCTCGCAGGGTGCGGGCGTATAGGACACATCGACGCACTGACGTACATAGGCGATGAGGTCGGCGTCGCTGGCGGTTTCATATTCTATCGCAAAAGCCTCGTCCTGCGCTTGCAGGGCCTCGATGGTGCGCTTGACGATCTGCTGATGCAGCAGGTTATCACCGTTGACCTGTGGCATTTTTGTGTCCCTCCTGGGCATAATAAACTCAGCCAGATGGAGCGACATCCTTCGTAAATCATCATCATTCAGGAAAGCATTTTTCGCCACCGGCTATGGTAAAACGATAGCATTTGCGGGGCGGGAAGTCAAGTATGGCATCGGTGTCAGGGCGAAAACAGTCGCTGGAGACCGAAACGGGAGGTATATCCGCCGAGCCTTTCCGCGATGATGGATGATAAAAAGGGGGTTCGCCGTCAAAAATCGCGTCAGGAGGAGTACGAAATGGCACGCAGAGGGGAGAACATCTATAAGCGCGGAGATGGCCGTTGGGAGGGCCGCTATATCCGAGGTCGGACGCCGGAGGGACGGGCGCAGTACGGCTACGTCTACGCCGCCACCTACAGCGCCTGTCGGGAAAAACGGCGGCAGCGTCTGCGGGAGCTGCCCCGTGAGATCACGCCAAGCAATAACATGACATTGCCGGAGGCTGTGGAGCTATTTTTCGTGGAACGGGAACAGAAACGGAAGCTGAAGGAGTCCACCGTCAGCCGGTATCGGTATGTGGTACGGCAGTATATCCAGCCGCAGCTGGGCGCTGCGCCGCTGTATGCGCTGACTGAGCAGCGGGTAGCGGATTTTTACCGGAAGCTCCAGGAACAGGGTCTATCGGCCAAAAGCACACGGGATGTTGGCGTACTGCTGCGAGCCATTCTGCGGATGGCGGCCAAGCGGGGGTGCTTCTGCACGGGTCTGAACGCCGAACTGCCGGCGTACAGGAAGCGGCAGGTGGAGATATTCACCGAGCCGGAGATCGTGCAGCTGGCACATCATATCATGGACGAGCCTGACCTGACCGGTCTTGGCGTTCTACTGACGCTGAACAGCGGCCTTCGTCTGGGAGAGTTGTGTGCGCTGCGATGGTCGGATATCGACCTCCATGCGGGCTTTCTGCGGGTGGAGCGGGAGGTACAGCGGATCTATGAGAAAGGCTGCACAAGACTCATTGTGCAGCCGCCCAAGAGCGAATCGTCGCTGCGGAGAATACCGCTGCCAGCTGATATCCTGTCCCTGCTGGCAGCGCACAGACCCGAGAACGCGGGCAGTTTCTGCCTGCTGACAAGCTCCGGCGATCCGCTGGAACCGCGTACTATGCAGAACCGATATAGGTCGCTGTTGAAACGAGCGGGTGTCCCGTATCGAAATTTCCATGCCCTGCGGCACACCTACGCCACACGCTGCATCGAGCAGAATGTGGATGTCAAAAGCGTCAGCGAGATGCTGGGCCACAGCGACGTGCGGATCACGCTGCAAACCTATGTCCATGTCTCCCTGCGGCATAAGCAGCAGGCGGTGCAGAGCATCTGCTTCCTGCCCATCTGCGGAAACGCAGACCTTGCGCCGTCAGAAATTCCGTCAGGCAAAGAAAAAGCCGCCGTGCGGCAAGGCGCAGCGGTGCAGGTTTCCTGAATGATGATGATTTACGAAAAAAGCTGTGCCGTCTGCGTAATAGAATACCCAAAAAGCGGCAGGTGTGCAATTGCACCTGCCGCTTTTCGATAGCGTGACAAATTTCATACGATATGCTATACTATCCCCATCACCACCAAGGAGGACGTATCATGCGTATCAACTGGTTCAAGGACGAAAATCACCTGGTCTATATCAACAGCGCGACACAGCTGGCAGAGCTGGAACGGACGCTGCACTTCCCCGGACTGGAGGAAGCCGCCAACGAGCTGCGGCAGCACCCCACAGCGGAGGGCTTTACCATCAAGGGGCCCAAGCGCACCAGCGGACGGCTGTTCGTGCCTGATCTGACCTTCGGCGAGCACATCGAGATGGGCGAAAACATCTTCTTCTATATGGGCGAGATGCAGGAGTGCTACGTCATCTACTGGCCGGACGCACCGGTGGCAAAGTGAGGCGGCATCGCACATGACTTTCCTGCAAAAGCATCACGGGCAGATGTCCGATTCCATGCTGACAGCCTTTTTCATCATCCTATCCGGCGGCCTGCAGGACGCCTATACCTACTGCTGCCGGGGTAAGGTGTTTGCCAACGCCCAGACTGGCAATATCGTGCTGCTGAGTACGCATCTATTCGAGGGAGACTGGGGACAGGCGCTGCGCTACTTAGTCCCCGTGCTGGCGTTCCTGCTGGGTATCTACATCGCGGAGTGCGTCCACCGACACTTCAAGCGGATGGAGAAGGTACACTGGCGGCAGCTTATCATTCTGGCGGAGATCGTGCTGCTGGCGGCGGTGGGCTTCCTGCCGGAAACGCTGAACACCACCGCCAACGCCGTGGTGTCCTTCGTGTGCGCCATGCAGGTGCAGACCTTCCGCAAGGTGCGGGGCCACGCCTACGCCAGCACCATGTGCATTGGCAATATGCGCAGCGGAACGGAGGCGCTGTGCGCCTACTTCCATACGAGGGATAAGGAAATACTCCGCAAGGCGCTGACGTATTTCGGCGTGGTGCTGCTGTTCGCGCTGGGCGCGGGCGTCGGCAGCATCGCCACGCTCCATTGGGGCGCGGGGACGATCTGGCTGTCCTGCGGGCTGCTGACCGTCAGCTTCCTCATTATGTTCGTCCACGACGAGGAACAGAAATTCGGCGAATAAAACAACACCGGCGGCGTTACCCACACGCTGCCGGTGCTGCTTTGAGGTGGTGTTCCTCATGGAAAAGAAAAGTAAAAGTATGGTTGGCTGAACCATGTCCTTATCATAGCAGGTCGAATAGTGTTTGTGAAGCGCATCTTTGTTCTTGAAAACATGAGGACTTGTATAGTATAATGCTCCTCGAAATGAGGTGCGCCATGAGTATTTCCAAATATCAGGTATTTCTGAAAACCGTCTCCTGCGGCAGCTTCTCCAAGGCGGCGGAGGCCATGAACTTCACCCAGTCCGGCATCAGCCACGCCATCAACTCGCTGGAAAACGAGCTGGGCGTGAAGCTGTTGAGCCGCAACCGCGGCGGCGTGGTGCTGACGGCGGACGGACGGGCGGTGCTGCCCAAGATCGAAAAGCTGTGCGCCGCCCACCACTCCCTGATGCAGACGGTGGAGGGGCTGAAGGACATGGACAGCGGCTTGGTGAAGATCGCCACGTTCTCCAGCGTATCTGCCCAGTGGCTGCCCCGCATCCTCAAGAGCTTCGGTAAGTTGTACCCCAACATCGAGTTTGAAGTAGTTACCGGCGATTTCTATGACCAGATCGAGGACTGGATCGTCAACGGCACGGTGGACTGCGGCTTTCTGCGTCTGCCGTCGGTGAAGCGCTTGCAGACCTACGCCCTGCACCGTGATGAATTGCAGGTCATCGTCCCCTGCGACCACCCCTACGCCGACCGCGACCCGTTCCCCGTGTCTGTGCTGGCAGAGGAACCCTTCATCCAGCTGGAGGAGGGCGACGACTACGAGATCATGGCGGCCTTTGACGAGATGGGCATCCGCCCCAACGTGAAATACATCGCACGGGAGGATCGGACCATCCTCGCCATGGTGTCGGAGGGGTTGGGCATCAGCCTGCTGCCGGAGCTGATGGTGCGCCACAGCCCCACGCCCATCAAGGTCTGCCATGCGCCCCTGCATTTCTACCGTACCATCGGCATCGGTGTCAAGGACAAGAAGGCTCTTTCCAACTCCACCCGTCTGTTCGTGGACTATGTGCGGACGTGGGTGGCGGAAAACGGGAATACATAAACGTTCAACTTTCGCTAAAAAAGCATGAGAACACGTCATGTAATACAGACAAGAACGCAGTTCCCATACGGCTTTGCGGGAACGAACAAACGACGCCGCAAAAATGTATCCTTCCGCGAAACAAATAACCTCTTGCAAAACGGCGGGGTGTTCATCATAATAGCACCCGTAGCCCCCGAAAAGTGAATAGGCTTACCGGTCTGAAACGCTGCGGCGTTTCGGTGAAAGTTGGAATGTGGGTCAAAGTCCCCGCGAACAGGTCACTGTGAGGCTCCTCTGAGGCAGGAGATAAGTCAGGTCGCGCCGGTAAGCGTCACAATGCGCACGCCTGAAACCGAGCTGCATAAACGGGGGCTTCGCGCCCGTTTACACGAGAGAAGCGTCGGCATTTGCCGGCGCTTTTTGCATGAAGTCAGGGCACCTATGGGGGACGGAAAGGTGCTTGAAAAAATGGGAGAACGCAGGAAATACGTCCGCAGGGACGCCACGGTGGGGCGGCTATCCGCTATCTTTTTAGAGGATATGGTTGGGAGCGTAAAGCCCTCCACGCTGGCGTGCTACCGCCGCAACATCCAATGCCACATCCTTCCAGCGCTGGGAGCGCGCGTGGCGGCGGAGGTGACGGCGGCGGAGATCAACGACTACATCCAGCAGTTACAGGAGGACTATTCGCCCAAGCTGGTGCGGGAGGTAGGTGGCCTTCTGCTGCGGATCGTGGGCATGGCCGGTGTGGGCTACGGCAATGATGTGGAACTGCCGAAGGTGCGGCAGAAGGCCGTGGAGGTGTTCACCGAGCCGGAACTGAAGCAGATGGGGCAGGTCATTCTGCGCCGTCCGGACAGGACGGGAGTTGGCGTGCTGCTGACAGCCTACACCGGATTGCGGCTGGGAGAGCTGTGCGGCCTGCAATGGCAGGACGTGGACGTCGACGCGGGACTGCTGCACATCCAGCGGACGGTGGAGCGCATCGCGCAGATAGGCGGCGGGACGTGCCTGACGGTGCAGCCACCGAAAACGGAAAATTCCGAACGCTGGATACCCATTCCGAAAGAGATGCTGCGGATGCTGAAGCCAGAGACAAAGCAGCCGGACAGCTATCTGCTGACCGGCGGGGAGATCGTCCCCGACCCGCGGGCGATGCAGTACCGCTATAAGGCGTTGTTGACGCGCTGCGGCGTGCGGTATCGGAATTTTCATTGCCTGCGGCACAGCTACGCCACGCGGTGTGTGGAGCGGGGGGTGGACGTGAAAAGCGTCAGCGAACTGCTGGGCCACGCCGATGTCCGCACCACGCTTCGGCTATACGTCCACTCGTCTATGGACTACAAGCGCAGGGCTGTGGAGGGGATAGGCTTTCTCAAGGGAATAACATGAAAGAGACAGGCAAATACCTGTCTCTTTTGCTTATGGTTGAATGGGGACGAACTCTACCTTGAGAGCCATGCCCATACCGGCGGCCAGACGCTTGAGCGTCCGCAGCGAGGGGTTGGCTGTGCCGCTTTCCAGACGGCTGATGTCAGCTTGCGTGATGCCGGTGATCTCTGCCAGCTGCTTTTGAGTCATGTCCTTTTTCTCGCGGCCTTCGGCAATCGCACGCATAATCTGACGCTCCGGCTCTTGCGCGTTCCACTCTGCCAGAAATGCGGGATCTTTCATTCGCTCGTTCAGCGTATCACGAAAATTCTTTCCCATAGCGTCATACCTCCTTGCTTTCGTAATCAGCCCGATACCGCTTCGCCCGTTCGATCTCGCGGGACGGGGTTTTGGCGGTTTTCTTTACAAATCCGTTGGTCAGGATGACCCGTTTTCCCACTACAAAGAAATACAGCACCCTGCTGATGTCAGACCCCTGCTTTGCCCTGACTTCGAAAATGCCGTTACCCAGCGGCTTGGAATATGGTTCTCGCAGTGCTGGGCCTTTCAATTCCAACAATTCAAGGGCGGCGAATATCTTTGCCTGCATTTTGTTGTCCTGTGACAGAATGAACTCCTCGGCAGGCCGTGAACCATCCGCTTTTTCATAGTATTCCACCATGAAATCCATATAACCACCGCCTCTTTTCCTATGCATATTATATGTGATAAAAAACATATTGTCAACGCAAAAATTTTCGCAAAGTAACATACTTTGCGAAAACTTTCCAATTTCAGCCAAATAACAGTATATACCAGTCGTTTTTCCGTGTCAACAACGAGTTCAAATTTTCGACTTTTTCTGGCGTAAATCTGGAATGCCTTGCAGCGCAAGGCGTTCCGCGCTTTTTCGCAAAGTATGTTACTTTGCGAAAGAAATCGAGGCCAAAAACTGAATAAAAGGTCTTGCGAAGTCGTGTGGCTGTCGCTGTAAAGGCGGTATATCATTACCGTCAGGCGGCAGTTTTGAAGGAATGGGGTGATGCCCCCTGCGGACGGCGCTGTTGACGTAAGGAATGGACCAAAGCGGCAGAAATGCCGTGTGGCGAATAGCAGCCATTGGAGCGAACGCTCTGAGAAGGTAGGTTCAGGTACGAGAAGGGCAAAAGCCCTTCGTGACGTTAGGGCAGAAGAATTGCACGATGGAGGATCAGTGTTGTACAGCGGGCGATCTCTCCCTGACGGCATAGGCGGGAGTGCGCGCTGGCGAGATTCGTCAGCGCATTTTCATTTCTGCCGGATCACCGCTGGTTTTCTTTGGAAAACCGGCGTTTTTTTGTAAGGGAGGACTATGCCATGTCACACAGGAATCCTCGCGAGAGATTTGACTACAAGAGTTGGTTTGAGCGTAATGTGGCCAAGCGTACCGTGGCGGCGCTGGAAGCGCGGGACGCGGAGTTTGCCGAAAAGCACGCGGATACGCCGCTGGCGCATTTGGCGCAATACGTCGGCAATCGTGCTGAACTGCTGCGGCACACGCCCAGTCCCTGCGAGATAGACGGCGGCACGTTTATCGAGGAGCGCTTCGGCGGTTGGGCCGCAGTATTGGAGATGGCACACCTGCGTCCGCCGGCGAAAGAGCCCAAGTTGAAAGACACCGCACGCTACAAGCGGGAAAAAGCCGTGCAGGAGCCGCTGTTCTACGAGGAATCCGAGCGCAAGAAGAAGGCGAAACGCGCCAAGGCCGCAGCCAGTCATGCGGCGCAGCAATCACGGCTGAAAGAGAAAAAGCGGCTGGAGCAGGAAAAGAAAGAGGCTCGTGATGCCGCTGCCCGCCAGCGCGAAATTGAGAAAGCGGCAAAGGCCGCAGAGCAGGAGGTGTCCTGCTGAGTTACCCTTGTCAAGCCGAGATGACCTGAACGGAGGTCATCAGCTTTCCATAAGGGTGGGAGGGGAAAAGCCGCCCCTCCCACCTCCTCTCTTTGTTGAACGGCAAGACCAAAACCACATACAAAAGCAAATATGTTACCCGCCCCTGCGGGGCAGGTAACGGGAAAAATACGCCCCATCTGCGGGGCGAGAAACAGAACGAATAGGAGCAAACACACATGATCTCTTTGAGTGAAATACTGCATACCATCGCGCAAGCGCTGATGATCCCCTGCCTTATCATTCTGCTGGTCCTCATGGCCGGCGCGGTCTGGCAGATCGGTGACATCGTGGTGGAGTTCATCGCGGAGCGCCGCAAGCACAAGTGCGACGTACCGCAGCTGCTGCGTGACGTACATACCGCAGGCGCGGACGGCCTCGCGGAGCTGATCGAAAACAGCGGTCTGCTGCGGCGGCAGAAGAAGGCCCTGCTGGAGTTGGCGGAGAGCCGGGGACTGCCCAAGGATACCCTGACGGCGCTGGCGGAGCGCCTGCTGGCCACGGAGGAGGCTCGGAACGCCCGCACCACCTCCATCACGGACATGATCGCCAAGCTGGGCCCCATGTTCGGCCTGCTGGGCACGCTGATACCCCTGGGCCCCGGCATCGTGGCGCTGGGACAGGGCGACACGGTGACGCTGTCGGAGTCCATGAACGTGGCATTCGACACCACCATCGCCGGCGTCATCAGCGCGGCGGTGGCCAGCGTCATCTCCCATATCCGCAAGCGGTGGTACAACGACGACATGGTGTCGCTGGAGACGCTGATGGAAACGGTGCTGGAGGAGGTGCAGACGGATGCTGAGGGGTAAGTTTTCCTCCCGCCGCCGGGTGACGGAGGAGGTGGACGCCATGTCCGGGCTGGCGAACCTGTCGGACGTGATGCTGGTGTTCGCCTGCGGGCTGATGGCGGCGGTCATACTGAACTGGAACGTGGATCTCAGCAAGACGCGGGTGGAGATCCTCCAGCGGGAGCAGATGAAGGAGCTGGACAACGCCGAGGAGCTGGAGCAGGACATCCAATCCTCCAGCAGCTTCGAGCAGAAGGGCACGGTGTACGAAGACCCGGAGACAGGCAAATTGTATGTGGTGATGCCAAAGAGCAGTAACTAAATAGTTTTTATATAGATACATTCAACAACGAGAGGAGACAGATCACATGAAGAAACGGACAAGCAGTATGTCCCGGCGCATCGTGAGCCTGCTGATGAGCATGGTGCTCACGCTGACGCTGGTGACCCCCGCGGCCTTTGCCACGGAGGTGGTGGGCGGCAGCGGTACGGCCATCATCGAGGGCAACGCGAACCCGGCTGACGCTAACCCCAGCGAGGACAGCGAGAACAATGAGGACAAGAACACCGAGGACGGCAAGGACGAACAGCCCACCGAGCCTGATGATGAGGATAAAGGACCCAGCGAAGATGACGAGATAATTGCAGACGAAGAAGATGCAGACGACGGCGACATCTATGATGTCCAGGAGGATACCCTGCTGGGCATATCTCTGTATGCTGCTGCAGATTCGTGGGACGGTGCGTCCATAGCGGCGGTTGAACCCAACGCTGAGGGAATCTATGAGATCAGCACCGCAGAGCAGCTGGCGGGACTGGCGAAACTGGTAAACGGTGGAAATAATTTCTCCGGCAAGACCATCAAGCTGACGGCGGATATTGATCTGAATAATCAGGCGTGGACGCCGATTGGAAATGGCGACAATTCTTTCGCCTTTTTCGGCACGTTTGATGGGGATGGATATACCATCAGCGGGCTGAATGTTCCCGACGCAAATGCTCCCGGTTTATTTGGCTGTATATTCGGCACGGTACAAAATCTCATAGTAAAGGGCAGCGTTACAGTCGGCGATGAAGCAGATGGTGGTGATTATGGGGAAGCAGGCGGTGTTGTGTGCGATAATAACGGCACTGTCCAAAACTGCGGCTTTTATGGTAGCGTGAACGATGAGATTGGGCTTGACGCTGGCGGTGTAGCTGGTGGTGGCTATGGCAAGGTTCTGAACTGCTGGTACTATATGACCGATGAAAGCTCTTCTGTTTCAAAGGTAAGTGTTTGCACCGCTACCAACTGCGTTGTGATTTCGTCCTCTGGTGCGATGGCAGCAGCCAAGCTGGCAACGCTGCAAACCAACGCGCCCGATACAGGGAAGGTGTGGTCGTGGAAAGAGGGCGATGCGTATCCGACGCTGGTGAGCAATGTATCCCGCTCGATGACGCTGAAGCCCTATCTGAATAGCTGCACAGCCAAGGTGGCTGTGTCCGGCCTCACGGGAGAGAGCGGCGTATATCTCCTCGAGAACGGGGTCAACACTGTCACGCTACTGCTTGACAGCGGCTACAGCGGGGAAAATGTTTATGTTCGTACCAATGCGGCAAACGCAGACGGACAGATTCAGCTCACAACGAGCGGGGTATCGGTACCCATAGGGAACGCAGAGAGAACCATCCTGTATTATGGAACTGAGGAGGATTTTGAAGCAGGTAAGTGGTATACCGCCGGCGATGCTCCCTATCAAATATCGACTGGCAAGGAGCTGGTATATTTGGCGCAGCTGGTAAACGATGGAAACAACTTTTCCGGCAAGACCATCGTGCTGACGGCGGATATTGATCTGAATAATCAGGCGTGGACGCCGATTGGAAATGAAAATGGCTTTGACGCTGAACTTGCCTTCTCTGGCACGTTTAACGGGGACGGATATACCGTTAGCGGATTGAACGTTCCCGACACATATTTTCCGGGTCTGTTCGGCCAAATTAGCACGAGCGCAGTGGTGCAGAATCTCATCGTGAAAGGTAGTGTCACAGGTGGCGATGAGGCATCCGGGACTTGGGCAGAAGCTGCCGGTGTTGCCGCCTACAATGACGGTTGCATACAGAACTGTGGGTTCTACGGAACAGTGACAGGCTCATCGGATGGTTCAGTGAGTGTTTATGGTTTGACCGGCGGTATGGGCGTGGGTACCGTTAAAAACTGCTGGTATTTTAAGGGAGTAGGAAGTGGCGCAGATGATGTGTGCGGCGGCACTGCTACCAACTGCGTTATGATTTCGTCTGCTGACCCCATGACGGCAGCCAAGCTCGAGACGCTGAAAACTGCCGCCCCCGTTACGGGAAAGGTGTGGTCGTGGACAGAGGGCGCGGAGTACCCGACGCTGATCGATCCCCCCAAGACCATTACCATGCAGCCGGTTTTCCCGGACTGCACGGCGGTAGTCAGTGCGGGCGAGACCACACTCAATGTGGAGAACGACTATACTTATGAAGTGACGAGCGATACCGTGACCATAACGGTCAGCGGTAACAGCGACACGCTCTACTATGCCGCCAGCGAGAGCGAAAAAGACTACAAGCCGGAGGGCGGCAACCTAACGAAGATCGACGGCACGACAATAATCAACAAAACAGACCTTCCCAAGACCTATTATTACGGTACGGAGGAAGATTTCCGGCTACTTGCCGCGTGGAACAGCGCGCTTGGACGTAGCGGAAATACTGCGACGGTCACCACGGCTGACCGGCTGAAGGCGCTGGCCCGCATGGTCAACAGCGGCAAGGACAGTATGACCGGCAAGACCATCACGCTGGGCGGGGATATTACATTGGACGGCAGCGTTTGGACGCCTATCGGCACGGAGAAGAATCCCTTTAAGGGGACGTTCACGGGGTATAGCCGAAGCGGCGGCTACGCAGCCATCTCCGGCCTCTCCGGCGACCTGTTCGGCGTGGTGGACAATAGCAAGACCAAGATCCAGTATGTGACCATCAGCGGCGGCAAAGGACGGCTGGTGGGCGAGTTGAAGTCCGGCACGGTGGAGAAGTGTATGTCCACCGCCAATGTGACCGACAGCGCTGGCGGTTTGGTGGGACAGAACAGCGGCAAGGTGAATAGCTGCTACTACTACAATGCCGGCAGCAAAAATACTCCTGCTGTGGGCGGCGGCAGCGGCACGGTGACGAAGTGTTTCTATTTGGCAGATACTTCCACCTTCGGCGCAGAAAGCGACACCGGCGCACGTACAGCGGAGGAGTTCCAGCTGGGCCGTGTGGCGTATGAACTGGGGGGATCTTCTTACGTTTGGGTGTATGATACGACTAAGGCAGAAAAGATGCCGCAGTTGGGAGGCAGCTCCTGGACAATGGCGGTGGCAAACGAGTTAAAGCTGACTAAGCCGGATAATCAGCCCGAAGGTGTAGTGGTCACACTCGGCAATGACAGCGACAAAAAGGTGCTGACCGATGTCGCTGGAAACCAATACTACTATGCTGCAAGCGGCTACCCCAAAGGCGTATCTGATGTGCCGGTCACATTCACCGCTCCGAAGGGGTATCAAATCGTGTTTACCCCTGCGACAACGAAGGTGGACGGAAAAGACTATCTTCGCATAACCGGCAGTGATGTGGAATACACCTATTCGTTGATCAAGGCGGACATTGGTTGGTACGAAAGCCATAAAACGGAGAAAAGTTACGCCTTCCAAAATTCTGATGAACTGGTCGGCCTTGCGCTGCTGGTCAACGGTTCGACCGGCACGAGGGTAGATTTTGAAGGCTGGACGCTGACGCTGGCGAATGACATCAACTTGTATGGTATCGCATGGACGCCCATCGGCCAGAGCAACGCTTTCTCCGGCACATTCGACGGAAAAGGCCATACCATTGAGGATATGTCGGCGAACGTGACGAGCGGCTATGCAGGTTTGTTCGGCAATGTACGCGGCACGGTGAAGAACGTGCAGGTCACGGGCAGCGTGACGGCCTCTGGAAATGTCAGGGCCGCGGGCGGTATCGTGGGCTACAGCGCTGGCGGTACGGTGCAGAACTGCCTGAGCAAGGTGAATATTTCGGCGCCGCAAGTGAATTGCCCTGTGGGCGGCGTTGTCGGCGAGAGCAGCAATAAACCCAACGATAACACTGCCTCAAGTACGGTGAACCTCTGCTGGAACGAGGGGACTGTCACCGGCGGCAGCGACAGTACAGGCGGCATTGTCGGCAAAAACAGCAAGGGCACGGTGACCAACTGCGCCAACTTCGGCGAGGTCAAAGGCAGCAGCACCGCCAGCGGCATTGTGGGCCGCGGCGCGGTGGCCAACAGCTACAACCTGGGCGACGTGACCGGCACGGAAGGCAGGGCCTACGGCATCAGCAGCCGAGCTGCCACCAACAGCTACTATCTCTGCAAGCTGAACGGTGCAGTTGAGCAGAAATACATCAAGGATAGTAGCAGTGAAGCGCAGAATATCACCGCTACCACCGAGGACAACAAGACCGTGTACAAGGTGGATGGCACCGAGCTGGTGGAGTTGCTGAACAAGAACAGAAGCACTTACACCGAGTGGATCAACAAGCAGGACGCGCCCAATAACCCCGTGCACATCACGCGCTGGGACGGCAGCTTCGAACCCGGCGTGGAGGGCGTGATCACCCTTGTCTATGATCCTAACGGCGGCGAAGGAGCGGCTGTAACGGAGCAGCAGCGGGTCGAAGGCGATACCGGAAGCTTCACCATTAAGTCCGATACGGAGTTGGGCTTCAAGCACGAGAACGGCACATTCCTCGGCTGGAGCACGAACCCCCATGCGAAAACGGAGGATAACAGCTATGATGCCGGTAAAACGGTTTCGGTGGAGAAGAACAAGAGCCTGACGCTCTATGCCGTGTGGTCGCCAATATGGGCGGGCAGCGGCACGGAAGCTGCTCCCTATGAGATTCCCGATGTCGGTAAGCTGACTGCTCTGCAAACGCAGGTCAATGAAAACGGCTTCAGCTACACCGGCAAGTGGTTCAGGCTGACCAATAACATCGATCTGAACAACGAGCTGTGGACGCCCATCGGCGTCGATTCCCTCCATTTCTTCGGCGGCAGTCTGGACGGCGGCGGCAAGACCATCAGCGGCCTGAAGGTGGAAACAGACAGGCAATGGGCAGGACTTTTCGGCAGCGTGCGAGGTACTTACGGTGTGCCCATGACGATGCGGGATCTGACGCTGAAAAACGGCAGCGTGAAGTTTACGAGCAGCGGGACGTCATGCAGCGGTGGCCTTGTGGCGATTGTAGAGGGCGAAACTGCGCTGGAGCTGCGTAATGTCGTTGCTGAAAACCTGACGGTCAGCGGCGGAGATGATTCGGGCGGCCTTCTGGGCAGAGGACGCGTCGCAATGACAAACTGCCACAACAGGGGCGGCTCCGTGACCGGCGAATATGCAGGCGGACTGGCCGGCAAGGGACATACCACCCTTCTGAATCACGTTTTCACGGGCTGCACCAACAGCGCTAAGGTAGTCGGCGAAAGAACCGCAGGCGGAATGACTGGGAATGAAACATATAACGACGGCTCCTACACGAGCTGCGCCAACAGTGGAAGCATATCTGCGGCACAGGGGTACGCCTCCGGCATTGCGGCGGGCGGAAGCTATGAGCGGTGCAGCAACAGCGGCGCTGTGACCGGCCAGCAGGCTGCGGGCATCGCTTCCAACGGCAACAAAGCGACATTCTGCAGCAATACAGGCGCGATCAAGGGCACGGACTATGCGGCGGGTATCCTTACCAACGGCGGCTACGGCGGTACAGTAGAATTCTGCTGGAACACCGGAAGTGTCGAGGCAAGCACGCCTGTCAAGGCCTTTGGCATCCTCTACGGCTGGGGTGCGTATAATAGGGTCAGAAATTCCTTCAGCTATGTCCCGGGCGCCAATATCGGCCTTGCGCCCACCGAGCTGAAAGAGAAAAATGTGTCCGACAGCTACTATCTGGCGGACAAGAAGGACTCCGTTTCCAGCGTCGGCGAGTGGGCCAGCGCAGACGACTTTGCCAGCGGCAAGGTGGCGTGGGGCGTGGACGGCGGCGTCAATGCCCACAAGAACTACTGGACGCAGGGCGCGAACAACTATCCTGTTCCCATCGGCGAGGGAACGTCCACCAGCTACTACCGTGCCAAGGCCGAGTGCGGCACAGGCGGTTCGGTGACCATCAAGCGCGGCGATGGCCGCACCGGCGATGCGGACAACGCGGTCTATGGGCCCAGCGGCACCAATGTGACTGTCACTGCCACGCCCAAGAACAGCAGCTTCGCCCTCAAGAGCCTGACGCTGGATCTGATGAGCACCGGCACGACCGCTGACCTTGCCAATCCCGGCAGCTTTGCGCTGGGCGCGGCCAACGCAAAGGTCGTGGCGACCTTTGCCAGCGCCGGCAGCGGCGGCGGCAGCGGCAGTGGGTCCGGCAGCGGAAGCGGCACAGGCGCAGGTGATGAGAGCGATGAGGGTCTGCAGGACGGCGTGAACATGGACGTGGAGTACAACGTCAAGGGGCTGGTGCTGTCCGCCTATACCGAGTGGGGTAGCAACGGCGGCGGCAAGACCTTCTCCCAGTGGCTGAAGGACTCTCCCAATGTGCTGCGCGCCCTGATCGCCAATAGTCTGGACAACATGGCGGCAGCTGCCGCGGCGAAAAAGACCGATGAGGCCTCCGCCTTGGCGCAGGCGCTGCTGGCCAGCCTGAATGAGCACAGCGGCGTGGCCGGCAAGGACGGCGACGCCATCAGCAAGGCGCTCCAGCGGTTCATGACCTCCGGCACGGAGGCCACGTTCAGCACATGGCTGACCACCGGCAGCGGCATGGCCAGCGGTACGCTGGAGAGCATCTTCACCCAGTATACCGACAGCCTGCTGGCGCTGGCGGATCGCCTGTATACCAAGTGGGAATCCAGCGGCACCTCCATGACCTTCCCCGTGTGGCTGGATGCCCAGCAGGTGAGCATGGAAAATCTGTCCGAAACGGCGGAGGAGCCTGATACCGATACCACCGACGAGTCCCAGACCACGGAGGCACCGGAGGATGTTCCGGACGGGCAGGAGTCAGAGGGTCAGGTTAGCGGCAATTCCATCTGGGAGATCATCGGCACAGCTGTGCGGGAAAACCCCATTATCGTGTGGTCCATCGTGGCAGTCGTTGCGGCCTTGGTCATCGTGGGCGCGGTGCGCCGCTACCATAAGGTCAAGCGCGATGAGCGGGACGACAACGGTGCAGAATAAGAGATAGGGACGGCTCCGCAAGGAGCGGTCTGCCGATTCGCGTGGGCGGAATTTCCGTCCACGCGAATACGGCTATATAAACGGAAATGGGAGGGATGCCTCTGTGAGAAGAAAAGTGCGGAATTGGGCGGCGTTTCTGCTGGCGCTGGCGCTGGTATTGGGCATGATACCCGCAGCTTACGCGGCGGGATACAGCATCACCGTCAACGCCCCAACAGGGAATAATCTGCCCTATTGGGTGTTTGAGAAAGTGGGCGTAGACAGCGCAGATGTGCTGAACCTGACGGCCAACGAAGGGCATACCCTGCCCACAAATAAGGTCGCCCGTGTGTCGCTGGCTGTGGGCAAAAACAAAGAGGATGAAGCTGCCTGCGGTATCTCCATCAATGGGATGTACTATGTGCAGTCGGTCACGCTGGAGCATCCCGACTTCTTCACCGGTACGGTGGAGATCCAGATCGGCAGGGATGCCCAATGGAGCGAGGAGACGTGGGGCAATATCACGCCGGTGGAGGGCTCCAACATCCTCGGCCGCGTGCAGTTCAAGGACGGCACCTTCACCGGTGACGTGACCATCAGCGTCACGCCCATGACGCAGCAGCAGGCAGACGCGGCGGCAAAGACCAACCAGCGTCAGGTGGTGCCCAAGGGGAAATACAGCGTGTCGGACATCACCGAGGCCATCGACGGCATATTGGCGTGGAAGCGGGCGCAGCAGGGCGTGGCGGAGGGTCAGCCGCTGCTGAGCGGCGAGCTGCTGACCTATGCCGGCAGCACCGCCGCCGACTGGCTGCCCATCGGGCTGTCCCGCTACGGCGCGGAGGACGACTACGACAGCTATCTGGCGGCGCTGAGAACGTATGTGGAGCAGAAATACCGCGAGCCGGACAAGCTGGACAGAACAAAGGCGACGGAATGGCACCGCATCGCGCTGGCGGTGCTGGCGTGCGGCGGCGACCCCACCCACTTCGGCAGGGATGAAAACGGCGCGGATATCAACCTGATCGCCGACGGCGTGTATGACCGGGGCAAAACGGCGGATCTGGGACGGCAGGGGCTGAACGGCTGGCTCTGGGGATTGATTACGCTGGACAGCATGAAGTACACCATCCCCGCAGGCGCCAGCTATACCCGCACGGAGCTGGTAAAGACCATCCTGTCCTATCAGCTCAGCGACGACGGCTTTAACCTGCGGGTGGCGCAGGGCAGCACCGCCGATCCGGACATCACGGCCATGGCCATACAGTCCATGGGGCCGTACTACCGCACCTCCACCCTGAATGTGAAGGACCCTGTGGACAGAGCGCTGGAGCGCCTGTCGCAGCTCCAGCTGGACACGGCGGATTTCCGCAGCTGGGGCACGCGGAACTCCGAGTCCACCTCGCAGGTCATCATCTCCCTGTGCAGCGTTGGCATCGACCCGCAGAACGACCCCCGCTTTGTGAAGAACGGACTGAACCTGCTGGACGCGCTGTTCTATTACCAACAGGAGGACGGCGGCTTTGCCCACTCCTACGAGCTGGATGAGGGTAATCCCTCCGCCGTACCCGGGGAGAGCGACAGCATGGCCACGGATCAGGCGCTACTGGCGCTGGTGTCCGTGTGGCGGCAGGCGCAGGGCATGAGCCCGCTGTACGACTTCCGCCCCGGCGGCGTATCCTCCAAGATACTGACGCCGGAGGAGAGCGAGGTGTCCTTCGCCGGCAGCTATGAGTTTACGCAGGAGCTGCAAAGCCGCGTGGACGCGCTGCCCGACGCGTTGTCCACGGAGGACGCGGAGGAGGTGGCCTTCCTGCTGGAGCGGTTGAAGATGAGCCGTGAATTTGACGGCTATGACAGGTACATGGAGAAGCTGACGGCGGCGCAGGAGAAGATTGACGCGCTGTACGCGGAGATCGAGAGCCTGAACGCGGATATCGCCGCGGAGATATTGCCTATGACCGACGCCGGCTTGAAGGAAAAGCCCATCGTGGACGGTATCGTGAAGCGGTACCGCGCGCTGTCTGAACACGACAGGGAGCTGGTGGAGAGCTGGGATGCGGTGCTGGCGGTAAAGGCGCAGACGGACGCGGCGCAGCGGACGCTGCTGCTGTGCATCGGCGGCGCGGCAGTGGTGATGATCGGCGGCAGCATCCTCGTCCGCCGCAGGAGGGAGAGCAAATGAAACGACAACTGACGCGGCTGCTGACCGCGTTGCTGGCTGTGATCCTGCTGCTGCCGGTGACGGCGCAGGCCGCGCCTGCATGGGACGGCTGGACAGCGGAGCTGGAGGCGGCGTACCAAACGGTGTCCGGACTGGTGGCGGACTCCGTCAGCGAGAGCAGGGACTACCTATCCGCCGCACGGCAGGAAACCAACGCCAAGGCGGTGTACGCGCTGTGGGTCTCCGGCGCCGACGTGCCGGAGGGCTTCTACAACGAGTATTTGCAGGCGCTGGCAGACTGGCTGGCGCTGGCGGAGCAGCGGGGCAGGTACGCCTATATCCCCGGCGCGCTCCGCACGGTGGCGGCCATGGGGCTGGACGTGACGGATCTCGCCGGTCACGACCTGCTGGAGCCGCTGCGGCGGCCGGAGATGGTGGAGGCGGACGAGGACAGGTTGGATATGCTGCTGGATCTGGACGCCGCAGGTGATGCGGGTAAGACGGACGAGTTCAGCGCGCTGCGGGAGCAGCTTCTGACCGAGGCGCTGGCCCGTCAGCAGAGCAGCGGCGAGTTCCGTTATACCTCTAAGTGGCCCGCTGAGCTGAAGCAAAAGGGCGTGGCTGCCGAGCCGGACCGGTTCGACTACATCCTGCTGACGGCAAAGTCCGCGCAGGCGCTGGCGCCTTACCAGAGCCGTCCGGAGGTCAGGGCCGCCATAGAAAAGGCGGTAAGCTATCTCTCGATGCAGCAGCTGGACAGCGGTGGCTTTCTCAGGTACGGCGAGGAGGACGTGGAGGAGGATGCCGCCGTGTTGGAAATGCTGGCGGCGCTGGATATCTCCCCTGACGACGGGCGATTTGTAAAGAACGGCCACACCGTGCTGGACGGCATGATGGACTGGTATCAGGAGAGCTATTTTGACGGTGCCCCCGCGCCGGGACAGGGGTTCTACCGACATGATATTCTTTGGGGGTACCGCGGATCAGGGGATGCTTGGTACGCCTCCAGCTCATCGTTGATGTCCGATCCGGATGCCCCGGATGACCGCGGCAAGGCTGTGGAACGGCGAACCTACATAAACGAAGCGGGACTTATAGGGCTTTGTAGTGTCAGACCGGCAGTGGCTGTGGCGGGAACACCGTCCGCAAGCACGCCGGAAAAGGGAAACCGTCAAGACAATGCCATAGATTACAGTGAACTTTTACAGGCGCAGTCTGCGGATTATGCACAGAAGCTGGCAGAGGGGTATTACGGGGATGGAAACAGCACGATCGTTTCCGAGGGTGCTCTAAGCCATTTGGCCAAGGAGATCTTATCCATGTCCGAAGCCGGCGGCGGTAAGCTGCCGGAGGAGCAACGTGCACAGCTGGAAAGCCTTGTTGAGATGCTGTCGGGAGCCAGCGGCGAATATCTGATGGGACGCAAGGCGAACACCTACTCGCCGGTTCTGGTGCAGGCCATGAAAGCGCTGGATATGGATCCTGCAGACGTAAACGGCATGGACTTTTTGGCACCGTTGACAAATCTCTCTGCCATGGACACTGCGGAATACAGAGAGGCGCTGATGGATTTTGACTCGGTAGATGCGTCTATGTGGCGTAAGCGCGGCGTGGACGCGGATACGGTCGTGGACAAGTACGCCGCCGGTATACTGCAATATCAGACGGCAGACGGGCAATTTGACCCTTACGCAAGCTATAGCGGGATAGTTACCCCGATACTCCGGGATTATGTGCAGTACACTGCCGAGAATGTCACCGCCCTTGCTCCCCACGCGGACAAGGAGTACATTTCCAAGGCGATAGACCGTGCCATTGAATACCTGTCCTCCGTACAGCTTTCGGATGGCAGCTTTCCGGGTATGACCGGTACTTCAAACGGCGAGGCAACGCTCGCCGTGCTGGAAATGATGGAAGCGCTGGGAATATCTCTGGACGACCCTCGCTTCGTGAAAAACGGAAAAACCGCGGCGGACGCCATGAAGACCTTTTATGTAGATGGAGTGGGCTTTCTTTCCAGCTTCGAGGTGGAAGCGCCGCTGGATGATTTGGGCAGCCTGCCGGTCTACGCCGATCCGGTCATGGATGCTTCTGCTGCCGTTTCCGCCCTGACCTACCTCCAAGCCGCCGAGGACGGCACATTCGGCCCCGACGGCAAGGGCAGCAGCGTGTTCGAGGTGGTGGGCGCCGCCCTGACGGAAACGCCGCTGGGCGCGATCTTGCTGGCGGTTATCGTAGTGGCCATACTGGCGTTTGCCATGGTGCGCCGCTACCGCCGCATCAAGAGGGAGCAGTGACATGGGTACGAAGCACAGATGCGCAGCGGCATTGCTGCTGGCGGTATTCCTGCTCTTCTGTACCGCCTGCGGCGCTGCTCCTGTGCAGCCGGAGGATACAGAAAACAAGGATCAATACATGACCGACCCGGTGCCGGAGGGCAAGCCCGCGCCGGTAGAGCCGCAGGACGTGGTGAGGGACGATGATGCGGAGCTTACCTGCACCTTCTCCATCTCCTGCGCCACGATTCTGGACAACTGGGACAAGTGCGACGATAGCAAGAAGCCCCTCGTCCCTGCGGACGGCGTGATTTTGCCGTCCACCACCGTGACCTTCAGCGAGGGCGAGAGTGTGTTCGATGTGCTTCAGCGTGTCTGCCAGGACAATAAGATCCACATGGAGTCCGTTTGGACACCTATGTACAACAGCGCCTACGTGGAGGGAATCCACAACCTGTACGAGTTTGACGTGGGCAGCCTGTCCGGCTGGATGTATTCCGTCAACGGCTGGTTTCCCAACTACGGCTGCTCCCGCTACCAGGTGAAGGACGGCGACGTCGTGGAGTGGCGCTATACCTGTGACCTTGGCTATGATCTCGGCAGTGGTATGGGGGGATAATGGAGGCGCCAGGATATAGAGAACGCTGATATAGGAAGCGGAGTTCCCGGAACACATTGGCCTCTGGAGATATTCGAGAGGCCGCCTAACCATGCGACCAGACAACACAACAAAACGGACAAAAAGCCAAGGATGGCCCTTTGCGGCCATCCTTGGCTTTTTGTCCGCTTTTCATTATGCGGATACCAATTTCATTGCCGTGCCCCACCGTTTTCACCATTTGAGAAATCTCTAGGAGTTTTGATGAAACGGAGGTAAGAAAATGCGCTTTGACCACAAATCATACGGGGCAAGAATTCGGCAACTGCGAATCAGAAAGGGATTTACCCAGGAACAACTCGCAGAAAAACTGAATGTGTCCGGTACGTACATCGTGAAAATCGAAAGCAACCAAAGAACTGGTTCTGTTGAGTTTGCGGTTGAACTGGCAAGCTGTTTTGGCGTTTCGTTGGATTATCTTCTACTGGGCACAGCAGGTAATGACAAGAAGCAAGCACTTCAAACTGTGATAGCATTTCTTTCTGAATTGGAGGAGAGTTTTGAAATCTGACAAAGAGTGTAAGAAGCCTGCCAGCTTGTCTCTGTTGCAGTGAGATCGTCCAAGGTACAATTACATCAAAGCTGCAGATAGCGGCTTACTGTACCTTGAAAAACGCCATACGGCCATATCCGGCAACTGGATCACATCAGCAGATGAGCCTCCGTAAGAAAGAG
>ERZ1106939.1002-NODE-1002-length-23223-cov-10.085635_pt1 | contig 23223 bp, 23 predicted proteins | sample MGYA00403669_ERZ1106939 | MGnify/ENA primary metagenome ERZ1106939 (study PRJEB35170, sample SAMEA104062447) | human gut metagenome | biome: human gut; feature: human-associated habitat; material: faeces | place: Denmark | collected 2012-09-28 ...
CTACAGCGCGGGCTTCACTCTGGACACCTATACGCACATCACCAACGATATGCAGCGAGGTGCGGCAGAGAAGATCGGCGGCTTTATGGAATCGGCAACGGCAGCCACCACCCCGGAGCCTCCCGACCCGCCGGAGGAGAGCCGGTGCAAGGTGATCCCGTTCGGGAAGGTAGGATGACCTACCTAAAAAAGTCCACCCAGGGCACCATATTGGAGCCCTGGGTGGACTTTTAGTTAAATATTACCCTTTGGATTATAGATTTTGTGCTGTTTCCAAAATGCTTCGTCTTTCGTGATAACAAGAACATCGACATCTCCACCGCACGTTTGAATATCATCGCTAAATCTTTCATACTTAATCGTTGTATCTACGAGAAATTCAGCAAAGTCAATAGCATCTTTCAGCGGCATCGTTCCCCATGCTGCGTTCAAGATAGGTTTTTCATTTACGATTTTTGTTATTGCAGTCTTCTGACCAGCCCAAATTGCTCCAGGAATTACAATGGGGGTCGCTTCAGGAGCAGTACTCTCGACTTGACTGTGGTCATTCTTTATGTTTTCAGGAATCTCTGTATCTGGATGCGTACCATCGTCGGCGGCATCTTTAGAGGGAGCACCTTCTTCTGGCTTTGACGCAATATTGGCACGTTTCACAGACTTATTGGAAACATCATATACATAAGGGACATCATCATTGTACCCGCACACAAAGAAATGGGTGCCGCCGCCTGAATAGTATTCAACGAGCTTATTAGCAACATCTTCGGTAGTATCTGATTCGCAGACTTTCTCAATCTCGAACCTACGGACAAAATCTGCAACGGTAACTCCGTCAATCATTGCATCTCCGCAAAAAGAAACACCCGTCCCAGTCTTTTTAATTAGTAAAACCTTTTGAGCATTGTCACTGGAAGTATATGTAGTTTGAAATATTACTGTTTTGGCGGGGACTCCATCCTTGGCAGGAATATCAATGCTATTTGTCATTTTGGTTCTGGTAAGTCTGCTGTCGGCAGCCATGACAATTCCTTCGGGAACATAAATACAGCACATAATAGACATCGTAAGCACTCCCTTCTGTCTATGTGTGAGTTTGATTTGCATAAATCTAATTCCAAATCTATTTTACACTATATATCGCAATTTTTCAACAAAGGAGATGGTAGATGCAGTGTTGCACCAGTTAGGGATGGGTTAGGGATTTTATGGTTTTCGTAGTTCTTCCGCACCACAGTTATTACCGCTATTTTTACCCTCTGACCACAGTTGTCATGTGGTTAGGCATGACTAAAAATCGAACTTTTAACGCAGAAAAACCGCCTTTTGGGGCGGTTTTTCTGAAAAAAGGTGGTCCGAGTGACAGGATTCGAACCTGCGGCATCCTGCTCCCAAAGCAGGCGCGCTACCAACTGCGCTACACCCGGTTATTAAGTTATTCTATCCGGCTGGGCGTATTCTCCCAAACCAGGCGCGATACCAACTTCGCTATACCCGGATATTCACTTTTCTGCCATGATACCACGGCGAGCGGTAAAAATAAAGATTTTTCTGTCTGTGGTCATTTATGTGGTCAAGACCACTTTTGCGCCGTTTTCGGCAATCGGTGGAAATCCCGCAAATGCAGGTGTCACAAGGCTTTGCGGCATTTCGCCTTGCCCCGTCCCGGATACCGCCACGGTACTCCCAAACCAGGTGCGATACCAACTTCGCTATACCCGGATATTCAATTTCTGCCATGATACCACGGCGGAAGGAGAAATGTAAAGACAGCTTATCCTACCATGTTTCTCCCGAAAAAGCAACAGGAGCGCACAGATTTTCTCTGTGCGCCCCTGCCTGCTCCGTATTGCCGTTCTGCCCGGCGTTATGCCCGGGGGAGGGTGATGTCGGCGCGGAACAGGTCGCCGTCGATGGACAGATGGAATGTACCGCCCATGAGCTGCACCAGACTGCCGGCTATGGACAGGCCCAGGCCGCTGCCCTCTGTGTGGCGGGAGGCGTCACCCCGGACGAAGCGCTCCATCAGCTCATCGGGGGAGATGTTCAGCTCAGCGCGGGAGACGTTCTTGAAGCTGATGGTCACATGCTCCTCGTCACAGGCCGCCACGGCGTAGACCCGGGTGTCCTCCAGGGCGTATTTGCAGATGTTGCTCACCAGATTGTCCATGACGCGGCTGAGCAGCTTGCCGTCGGCATAGACGGAGACGGCCTGCTCCGGCGGGCGGGCTACCAGCGTCAGGCGGCAGTCGGCCAGCCGGTCCTGGTATTCGCCCACGATCTGGTCGAACAGCACGGAGACGTCCGTGGGCTGCAGATCTACCGGCAGTGCGCCGGAGGACGCCTTGGACGCCTCTACCAGATCCTCCGTCAGCTTTTTCAGGCGGCGGCTCTGACGATCCAGCACAGCAATGTACTCCCGGGCAGTTTCAGACTGCACGTCCTCCTTCTGCAGCAGGTCCACGTAGTTGACGATGGATGTCAGAGGAGTTTTGATGTCATGGGACACGTTGGTGATCAGTTCAGTCTTCATGCGCTCAGCCCTGGTCTGCTCCTGCACGGCCTGCTCCATGCCGGAGCGCAGGTCGTTCATGCGCTGGCCGTAGCGCTTGAAGTCGCCGATGAGCCGCTTGGTGTCGATGTTCTGGGAGAAGTCGCCGTCGGCCATGTTTTCGCCGCCTCGCTGCAGAATGCGGAGGTTCAGGGCAATATACAGAATGACCAGATACTCCACCAGCTTGATCATCAGGAAGATACCGCTATTTGGACCGTAGGTGCTGCCCACGAACAGGATCGCCTCGATGAAGAACACAGCCAACGTCAGCAGGGCGGTCTTCCATATCAGGGGCAGACCGACGGCGATGCGGTACAGGCTGCGGCACGCGGCCCTGACGATGCGCCACAGCAGACGGCAGCACCGGGCGATGAGCGAGCCTCGCAGCACCGTCCCGGCCTTACACTGGGCGGAAAAGGCGCACAGGAACAGCAGGAGAAGCGGTGTCAGCGCCGCGCAGAAAAAGATCCGCCCCCACTCGTAATAGAAAGCATCCCAACCCATGTAAAACAGGCACAGCAGGACGAGCAGCCACACGTCAGCGGGTATCTTGTCCAGCCATGTCAGGTGGATGCCGTCTCTGCCCTGCCAGTGGCCGCAGGAGGTCATGAGGAAGCAGAAACAGAGCAGTGTCAGCACCGCAAAAAGCACGGTGAGAAAGACGGTCAGGCCGGTGTGCTCCAAAAGCCACGAGCAGAACAGGTAGGAGTAGCTGGGGGCTTGGTAGGCCTTCTCCAGCAGGGTGGCGGAGACGGTGATGGGGTCATTGAACGGGTGTGCTCCGCTGTCCACCAGGTGATAGGTGTAGGTGCTCTGTGCGGTATAGAGGATCTTTTCGCCGCCTGTAAAATCGAAGTTGGAGAACCACACCTTGCCGCTGTCGGGGTCAAAGACGTTGAGCTGGCAGGCGGAGGATTCCCGGGGGAACTCCTCGGCGAACAGCCGGGGCAGATCGTCCAGCAGCCGCTGGGCGGCCTCCGGGTCGTAAGCGACGGTGGTGGAGGTATCCGTGCTTGAGTAGTAATACGACCGGTCCATCAGTCCTACGCTGTCCAGCTGGCCGCAGATAAAGCTGTTGGCCGTGTCGATGGCGCTGTAGCACTGCTCCTGATACAGTCCTTGACGGAGGGACTCGCCTCTGTCCAGGAATACATTGTTGTAGGCCAAAATGCCGATGCCCAAGCCGCCCAGAACGGTGGCCGAGCCGAAGAGCAGCGTCAGAAAGAAGGCGGCCAGCTTGGCCCAGGTCGCGTTCAGCCATGCTTTCATGTCAGTCGTCCCTCCATCTTATAGCCCTTGCCCCACACGACCTTGATGTACCGGGGATCGGAGGGATCGATCTCCAGCTTCTCCCGCAGGTGGCGGATGTGCACGGCGATGGCGCCGGAGGCGTTGAGGGGCATATCGTCCCACACCCGGCGGTAGATCTCGCTGGGGGAAAACACCGTGCCGGCGTTCTGCATGAGAAAGCGGAGAATGTCGTATTCCTTGGGGGTGAGGGACACTGTGTCGCCGTCCACGGTGACGATCTTGGCATTGTCGTCCAGACAGATGCCGCCGATGACCAGAGTGGAGGGCTGCACCTGCCCGCCGCCCAGATGCAGATAGCGCCGCAGCTGGGAGCGCACCCGGGCCAGCATTTCCACCGGATTGAAGGGCTTGGTGATATAGTCATCTGCGCCCACGTTCAGGCCCAGCACCTTGTCAGTGTCCTCGCCCTTGGCCGTCAGCAGTATGACGGGGACGTTGCTGGTCTGCCGCAGCTGGGCCATGGCAGTAAGTCCGTCCATCACGGGCATCATGATGTCCATGAGGATGAGGTGCACGTCCTCCCGGGCAGCCACGGACAGGGCCTCCCGGCCGTTGTAGGCGGTGAGAACGCGGTAGCCCTCGGCCTTGAGATAGATCTCCAGGGCGGAAACAATATCTTTTTCGTCATCGACGACAAGAATGGTATACATGGCGGCCTCCTGTGGTTGAGTATATATTCAACCACATCATACCTCTTTTATTCATACAGGGCAAGCCCTCAGTTTTTCAGCATGGGTGTGGGGACGGCGCTCAGGCGGACAGAGTGGTGGATAGGCTTCCACTCCACCTTCATAAAGAGCGCCGCCAAAGAGATGGGCAGGTATGTCAGCATGAACAGGGGGAAGGTGAGGGTATAGACCAGCTTCTGCGCGGTGGTGGCGTGGATGCGGTGCCACTCGGTGACGGTGGTGATGCCGCCCAGCACCAGCAGCGTGGCCAGAATGCTGCCCAGACACTCCAGCAGGGAGCGGATGGCGAACCACACGCCTGCGCCCTGCATCAGCCCCAGTACCGTCAGCGTGATGTTGGCCAGCAGGCACAGAGACGTGAGGACAAAGGCCGGCAGGATGGACATGGACATATCAAAGCAGCTCCAGCTGCCCCGGGCCGCGCCCCGGAGGAGCTGGCCGCCGTAGCGCAGGAACACCTGCACGTAGCCCTTGGCCCAGCGCAGGCGCTGGCGGCAGGACTGGCGGAAATCGGTGGGCTGCTCGTCATAGAGCACGGCGCTTTCGCAGATGGCGATCTTCTCGCCCCGGAGAATGTGGTATACAGAGAACTCGATGTCCTCGGTGAGCAGGTAGAAGCGCCAGCCGTGGCTCTCGTTCAGAATGCGCTGGGAGAACAGGAAGCCCGTTCCGCCCACGGCGGCGCTGCTGCCCAAGCGGGTGCGCGCACCGTTGAGATAGCGGCTCTCCCGCAGAAACCACAGGGCGTATCCGGCGCTGATCCAGTTGCCGCCGAAGTTCTTGCTGTTGCGGTAGCTGGTGATGATCTCGTGGCCGTTGGAGAACATCTCGTTCATCCGCTCTATGTAGTCCGGGGCGAGGATGTTGTCGGCATCGAATACAAAGTAGCCGTCAAAGCCCGCCGGGTAGTCCGCGCCGATGTGCTGGAGCAGGAAGTCCAGGGCGTAGCCCTTGCCTACGTTCAGTTGGTTGAAGCGCTCGTATACCACCGCGCCGTGACTGCGGGCGATGGCGGCGGTGCTGTCGGTGCAGTTGTCCGCCGCCACGAACACCGTGACCAGGGACATATCGTAGGTCTGCGCCCTCAGACTGTCCAGCAGGCCGGAGATAACATTCTCCTCGTTCCGGGCGGCGATGAGCACCGCGTAGCGGTGGGCCTTGGACGGAGAGGCCAAAGGCTTCGACTTTTTGGCCAGCACCAGGGGGATGTAGAGGAACTGGTAGGTGTAGCAGATGAAAAACAGCGCCGAGATAACGGCGTTGATGGTGCGCAGCGTGGTCTCCATAGAGGCACATCCTTTCCTTTCTTTCTGCCTCTATGGTAGTGAAAGCGGGATTAAGAAACAAGCAGGCGGAAGATTAAGGTTTCCTTAAGAAATAAGCGTGCCTTACGGCAGATTGGAGGGAATGATGAGCAAAAATGAAAACAGGCTGAACTTTTCCCAAAGCTGTATGCTTTGCACTGCCGAAGTTAATAAGGCTTTTCCCAAAGCGCATTCTGTCGGAAACGGCTTACTACATCAGAACGGACATGACAGTCAAAAGAATCGCCAGAAATGCAAAGCTGATCCCGGAAAACAGGAGAAGAAAACTCTTTCCGCCATTGGGAACACGGCGCGTATATTCCCGAAATGTAATGAGGCTTGCAAGAGAAGCCACCAGCGTCCCTGCACCGCCCACATTGACGCCAACCAGAAGAGCGCGGGCATCCTGCGTGAAGCGACTGAGCAGAATGGCGGCAGGGACATTGCTGATGATCTGGCAGGTGAGCGCGGAGATCAGCATTGTTCCGTGGGACAAAAGGCGGGCGAACAGCACCCGGACCGCTTCCATCCGTGCAAGATTGCCGGAAAAGGTGAAGAAAGCGGCGAAGGTAGCCAGCAGTCCCCAGTCTACGGTCTTCAATGCGTGCCGATCCAGAAACCAGAGTACCAGAAAAATGACAGTCAGGCCAAGAACATAGGGTGCCAGCCGCAGCACCATGGCAACGGCTAAACAGAACAGTCCGCCATAGACGGCAGCCTGGCGGGAGTCTACTGTGACCTGCACTTCCGGCACGGAAAGCCGGTCTTTGGGAAATGCCAGGCAACACAAGAGAATGAGAACGGTAGACAGAATGAAGGGCGGCAGCATTGCCGAAAAGAACATCCTTGCGGAAAGATCGTAATAGCTGAAAAGATAAAGATTCTGCGGATTTCCGAAGGGCGTGATCATTCCGCAGAGATTAGCGGCGCAGTTTTGCAGAATGAACAAGAGCGCGGCGTGCTTTTCCTGACCGGTAGAGGAAAGGACAAACCAGCCAAGCGGCAGAAATGTCAGCAAGGCGGTATCATTGGTCAGAAGCATAGACCCGAACATGGTGATGACCACCAGTGCTGTACATACGCCCCGAACCGTGGAAAAGGTGTGCACCATCCGCTGCGAAAGAGCGGAAAAGATCTGCAGGTCTCGCAGAGCACCTACCACCGCCAAAACACTAAACAGACAGGAAAGCGTTTTGAGGTCGTAATAGCCTAAGTAGTCCCTGTCGGGAGGGACAAAGAACGCCGGTGCAGCCGCAGCCAGCAGTGAAATGGCCAGCATAGCGTTAGTACGGCACCAGCATTGAATCTTGCTCATAAAAAAATCCCCTTCGCGTGAATATTCCCGTGAAGAAGATAACACATTTCGAGATGATTTACAATGAAGTTCTATTAACCCGGCAGACACCAAGCAGCAACGCAAATCGGCGCATATTTTGCGCTGCTGGAAACAATAAAAAGATCATTTCAAAAACGGTAGCTTTCCGCGCAAAGTTGTGGTATTTGTGTCTGCTGCCAAGAAAGGAGCTGATTTAATGGCCAAGAAACGCGCCAACGGCGAGGGCAATATCAAGACCTACCTCGACGCCGCGGATAAGAGGGGACTGCTGCCCATGTTTTATCTGGAACTGGTCAGCGGACTACGCAAGGGTGAACTGACTGCTCTCCTGTGGAGCGACCTCGACATCCAAAACAAAACCATCTCCGTCAGCAAGCAGTATGTAAAGAATCCCGGTGGCGAACTGACGCTCTCCCGTCCCAAAACGGAGACATCGGTCAGAAAGGTCAGTATTCCACAGGAGGCTGTTGACCTGCTGGTTGCCGAACACAAGAAGCATCCCGACAACCCGTATATGTTCCCCTCGCCGGCAACCGGTGAGATGTACTACCCAGACTCCATCGTAAACCTGCACAAGAAGATCCTGAAAGACGCTGGACTGCCGCACATCAGATTTCACGATCTCAGACATACCTTCGCAACGCTGGCACTGCAAAACGGCGTAGACGTAAAAACCGTCAGCAGCATGCTGGGCCACTACGATGCCGGATTCACACTCCGCACCTACACCCACGCAACCAGACAGAAGCAGGACGAGGCCGCACAAACCATGGGCAGCTTTATGGCGCAGGTGATGTGAGTCAATCTAAAAGAGATGAGCGGACGGAATATCCGTCCGCTCATCTTTTGCCCTTTCCGCGCATTTCCACGTGTGGGTCACGGTGTGGGTCAGGCGGTTGACCCGCATTTTGACCCACACCTAAAAGTGTATTCTTGCAACAAAAAAGCACCGAAAACCGAAGTTTTCGATGCTTTTTGGAGCTGCTGGGCGGATTCGAACCGCCGACCTCATCCTTACCAAGTGATAAAATGCCATCCAGCCGTTGCGGTACAAGGGTTTGCGGGTGTTTTTGCCCCAAAAAGGATGAGGTCAGGAACTCTTTGCTCCGTATGCTCCGTCCGTTCGTTTCCGCGTGTGGGTCACGGTGTGGGTCAGCACCGCAATCAGCAACGGTGTGGGTCAACTTTCGCTGGCAGGGGAATGGTCACATTTTGCGCTGCTGGAAACAATAAAAGGGTATCAAAGCGAAGGCATAGAGCCACCGAGCGGAGTGTAATGCTCCCGCCGGGTGGCTCTGCGGGTTTTCGGTATGGGTCAAAATGTGGGTCAAAGCGTTTTCAGCGCATCAAGAAACGGCGGCAGAACATCGTAGATGATCGCACATATGACGGTCCAGTTGGTATCCTCGTAATGATGCACCAACCTGTGCCGCAAACCCGCAATTTTTACCCACGGAATATCAGGATGCTGCGTCTTGAAGTCCTCCGTCAAGTTAGCGGCGTGCTCGCCGATGTTATAAAGGGGCGTTGTGACAGTCCATTGAATGGTTTCCTCCGCGAAGATCCTGTCCGGAGTGATACCTTCTTCCGACACATAGCGCAGGAGCTTTTCCACAGTCTCCCGCATTTTCGCAATTCTCTGCTGGTCGCTGTACTTCATGCGATCTGCACCCCCTCCGCCATGACCGTATTATAGAAAGCAGAGTTGGCGTTAAGCTCCCGCAGTTCGTACACGTCCACGGGCTTTCCTAAGGTGCGATGCAGCTCCTCCGCGATACAGAAAACATCGGTAGGGTCGAATTTGATCCCGCCAATCACAATGAGGTCAATATCGGAAGAGGCATCCGCTTCCTGCCGCGCATAAGAGCCGAACAAAATTGCACGCTCGGCATGGTATTTTTTCAGCAGCCGCCGCACGGCGGTAAAAACTTCGTCCTGTGTATAGACCCTGTCAGACATTTGCTTCGCACCTCCTTCGATGAATTTGAATGTTCCCTACCATGCAGTATACCACAAACATGGGGATTTCACAAGTGCTTACGATGCCCACATCTTGCGCTGCTGGAAACAATAAAAAGATATCAAAACGAAGAAATAGAGCCACCGGGCGGAGCGCAATGCTCCCACCAGGTGGCTCTGCAGGCTTTTGGTTGTTTTCCGTGTGGGTCAAGCGTTTATGACGCAAAGGAAGGGCAGACTTCTGACAGAGGCAGTCCAAGCCGCTGCGCCCTGTCCATCTCATAGGTTACGCGGGTGACCTCTTCAATGAATGCCTTTTCTCGCGGTGTTACACTGGCCCAGCATACATTATACTTCTGGCATAGACGGAAAAACATTTCATAAAAACGTTCACTTTCGGGATCTTTGCGGCAATACCACTCTGCGTTGGATGTCGGGCGGAATTTGCTGTCATTCATATGCGACACCTCTTTCTCGAGAGTCAGGCAAGGTATGTGAAGACTATCCGTTTTGCAGCTTCGTCTGCAATTAGATATCTTGGAGCGGTGGAGTGAAATGCAGGAAGCGGCACTGCATCAAAATCCCGTTCATAGTGCTGCGCGAGCTGCGTTGTCTTTGCCTCAAGCACCACGTCCCCGGTAAAACCGTTGTCGATAGAGAGCATGATGCCGTAGGCGATCATCATACTGCCGATTTCCGTGTATTTTGGAGTACTATCGACGAGAGCAGGATTTGACCCTGGCTGAGCCTCCATGTATACAAGTATACAATGTGGACGACGAGAGAACTTTCGAAGATTTCATACGCAGCCAAAGCAATTAACTCATCGCCGACCACGGTTGAAACTGCACACAAGCCTCACCCGATTGACGCTGATAGTACATCGCCGGTGTACAGGTCAATGATCACGGTGGCGTACACAGAGCCGGTCGGACTACCGCCGCCGATCCAATACTCCACCTCGGTGGTAGCGGTGACAACACTGCCGCTGTAACGATAATCTGCCAAAAATATCCGGACACTTACAGTGGTGATCTTCGAGCTGACGGGCCGTGAATAGTTGTTCTCGTTTTTCCACTGGGTGGCCATCTGTGTGACCGCCACTTCATTGATCTTCTTTACGCGGGACTCGCTGATCATTTCGGAGTCTCCGCCGCTGTAGTCGTCACCCTCATACTGATAGTCGCTCCGCCAAAGGTCACTATGAACCGCATACCAAATATCATACCAGCCAGCAGCATCTGCATCGGCTGCGCTGATGCCGTACAGCAGCTCCTCGTTGGTGGGGTACTGCTCTTCCACTTCGATACGCCGTTCAAGCCCGGGATCTGATGAACCCATGAAATATAGATCCAACCAGTCCTCCGCCATGGGCAGCCCGTTCTCGTAGGCTGTGGCCAACGTGTCACCCAGCACCTCCGCTGTTGCAATATCCCGTGCAATGTCGGCGGGGTCTTTTGTGTCGGGCGTCTCTGCACCTGAATTGCCGCAGGCGGTAAATACGGTTGCCATCAACAAGGCCAAAATCCCGGTTATCCAACGTTTCATATTCGTCTCTCCTCTCTCAGCCGTTTTTGTTCGCCGCCACCAGCTTGATGACGGCCCACGGGATGCAGACCGGCCCTGCGATAAGCCCCACCATCCACTTGCGCAGAATGATGCTGCCGATATCACCCACCATGACGTAGTGGGCGTAGATAGTGCGGTTCACCGCCCAGTAGCCCACGAGGCTGTACAAAATCGCCAAAACAGTTTCCATGAAAATACTCCTCTCCGTATCTTGATACCCGCAGTATAGCGCAGCGGCTGGACAAACATTGTCCTTTCCAACAAAAAGTTCCGCCGGTGCAGTCGCACCAGCGGAACTTTTATCAATATCAGCAGAGTGACACGGGCTGTCCACCCTCTGCGGTATACTCGACAGCAGAAACGACAAGGAGGGCAAACTCATGGATAAATGCGAGGAAATGCGGGCGCAGTTCGACCGCTTCTGCGATGGGCAGCTGGCGGACTCCGGCACAACACAGATACAGGCCATCAGCAGCTTACAGATGAAGAACATCCGCAAGTATTTTGTGCCGGGAATATACAGCTTCGACATCGTCGGTTTTCTGGATACCACGCTCCTCAAGACCGGCAAGGAGGGGTATCTGTTCACCGTGGACGGCGTGTACTACAAGGAGTTTCTGGAAAAGCCGGGACACTTCCGCTACAACGACGTGGCAAAGACCGAGATCATCCTACCGAAGCCCAAGGACAACGAAAGCACACTGGAGATCAGATTCAAGGATGGCCGCTGGGTGCGTCTGATTGGTTACTTGCTGTACAAGACCGGCGCGAAGCAGCTGCTGGACGGCCTGTGCGAGATCGCGGCGCGATACCCCGACGAGGACGATGAGGACGAGGCGTAGGCATCATATACCATTTTATGGAAAACGCCATATCGGCAGCGGCGCAGCGCGCAGAATTTGGTAAAATTTGCTGACACAACGCGGGCTTTGTGGTATACTGTGGTCGAATAAAAACGTTACTCGTCGAAGGTCAGGAACTTGTACGGCGGCACATCCAGTGCGGCGGCAATGTCAAACAGCGTGTCCAGCGACACCGCCTTGTTGATGTTGGGCGCTTCCACATGGCCGATGAAGGCCGGACTCAGCTCCAGCCGCTCCGCCAGCTGCTCCTGCGTCAGACCCCGCAGCTTGCGGTAGTAGGCGATCTTCAGCCCGATCTGACGGTATTTGTCCGCATAGACCTCTTTCATGTGCATCATCTCCCGCCTCTATGGTAGCGAAAAAAGACAATAATTGACATGAGCTGTCAGACATAGTATTATATTTTACAGATATAATTATGTGTTTGGCGGTGCATGAGAAACGGAGGAAATATGGAACAGCGATCCGAGCTGAAATCGGCGCGTCTGTTGGAGATATACACCCGCTTGGAGCAGGGACGCACCCTGAAAAAAGCAGATCTGGCGCAGGAATTTCACGTCACGCAGCGGAGCATTCAGCGTGACGTGGAGGACTTGCGCTGTTTTCTCGCCGAGCACCACTTGGAGCGGGAGGTCATCTACGACGGCAAGCAGAGGGGCTACCGCATGGTGTCCGGCAACCCGCGGGGGCTGACCAACAGCGAGATACTGGCGGTATGCAAAATTTTGTTGGAGAGCCGCTCCCTGCCCGCCAAGGACATGGGCGGCATACTGGACAAGCTCATCGACTGTGCCGTGCCGCAGGAGAGCCAGAAGGCCGTGCGGGAGCTGGTGGCCAACGAGAAGCTGCACTACATCCCGCCCCACCACGGGCAGAGCGTGCTGGGCAGCCTGTGGGAGCTGGGAGAGGCCATCCGCAATCAGCAGGTCGTTGAGATCGGGTATGAGCGCATGAAGGAGCCGAAGCTGGTGCAGCGCCGGGTGCAGCCGGTGGGCATCATGTTCTCCGAGTATTACTTCTATCTGACGGCGTTTTTGGAGGACAAGACGGACTTCGACAACCCCGACGACCTGTTCCCGACGATCTACCGTATCGACCGCATCCGGTCTGTGAAGGTGCTGAACGAGCATTTCCGCGTGCCGTATGCCAAGCGGTTCGAGGAGGGCGAGTTCCGCAAGCGGGTGCAGTTTATGTACGGCGGGCGGCTGGAGCATATCCGCTTCCGCTACACCGGCCCGTCGCTGGAGGCGGTGCTGGACCGGCTCCCCACGGCGCAGGTGCTGTCCGAGGACGCCGACGGCTGGCTCATCTCCGCCGAGGTGTTCGGCAAGGGGATAGAGATGTGGCTGAGAAGCCAGGGGGAGTGGGTAGAGCAAATTCAATAAAGCAAAAACAGGTGTAGGAAAACAAGCGGAGAGGAGTTAAGAAATGCGTGTTGTAAAGATGGAGTATAACCCCTACAAAATGAAAACATCAATATGCATAGATGGGAGCGATGTGAAGGGCACCTCAAACTATCGCAGTATCGATGATTTCATTGAAAGAAGAACGCCGCTGCAAACGTGGGTCGAGCCTATTGACTACCTCAACTGGCCGGGTTTGCTTAATGAAATTGCTGACCCGGAAAACAACGGCGAGATAGAGTTTTGCTTTTCGGGCAGAAAAATCGATTTTGAAGACCTGAAAAGGTCCCTCGAGGATCAGAATAAGAATCGCGAAGAAGGCACCAGACTTTCGCTGCGATTCAGGCAAGAGGATCCGCAGTTGGATGACAAAAAGCTGTCCGGAAATATAGAGGATATTGTAAAAGAGCTGCAGTCTGACCGATTTCGCGAGTTGATTGAGGAACGGAGCCGGAGCCAGACTCTGCAGAAAAAATACGAGGCGCTGGAAACAAACTATGCAAAGGCAAAAGAACGCGAGTTTGATGTCGTTTTTGCAGGCGTGTATAGCTCCGGAAAATCTACACTGTTGAATACCTTGATTCGTCACAACATTCTTCCTACCAGTGATTCCACCTGTACATCAAAAAACTGCCGCATCAAGCATGACGGATCTCTGGGAAATAAAGTTTCTCTGCTGGGGTTGGATGAAGACCAGAAGGTTGTACTTCCCAAGAGCGTATTTGATTCGGACGAGGCCTGCGCATCCAAGTTTATGGAGGTTTGCCCGACCGGCAAGGTAAATCCGCAGTATGAAAAAGTGACTACCATTGAGATCGGCGCAGACCTGTCACACCTCTATCCCAAAAGTGTCAGTGAGAAGAACTTTACCCTTGTTTTGGTGGACACTCCGGGTATGGACAGTGCGCAGTCTATTGACGAACACGGCGTGAATCAACACGCACGGCTTGCACAGCTCGCGATCACGCATGATAACAGCAAACCAATGGTGGTTTTATGCGCGGATGCCCAGAAGTATAAGGACAAGAGCATTGGCGAATTCATGGGGGACATCATACAACAATCCGTGGATGAACGCGGCGGTTTCAATGATCGGTTTCTCTTCTTGATGAACAAATGCGACAGTCTGACCTACGGTAACGGCGAGCGGATTGAGGATCGAAAGGCTGCTTTCGCACAATATCTGCGTGACAGCGGTAAGTGGGGCATCGCATCCGAGGAGGATGAGAAGCGTATTCAGGAAGCGGCACATTTTGTTCCCCGTATATTCCCCGTTACGGCAATCGTTGCCTCTGCCATCCAGCGCGGCGCGGACAAGTATTCTGGAGAGGAACTAACAAAAGAGCCGGTGAAACGCACACTTTGTAATAGATTGGAGGAATTCCAAAAAAACGTCTGTCGTTATACGGACAGCAATTACTATCTTTCTCAATTCTGCGACATTCCTGCGTATCGCAGAGTTGAAATGGATACGGCATTCCGAAAGGCACTAAAGGCGGGCGACATAATTACCGCAACGCAACTGCAGTGCGGGCTCATGTCGGTGGAATGTGCTATCAGAGACTACATCGCACGCTACGCTTATCCCATCAAGGTACGCGACCTGCTGGAAACCTTTGAGGACATTCTGACGGATGTCTGTTCCTTTAAGGACAGCACCGTTGCCGATATACAGAGACGGATCGACAAGCTGGGGGAAAACGACGGCGCAAGAAAGGAGGCGGAAGAAAGAAAAAGGCTGGCCGCCGAAAGAAGCGCCAAGCTCGAAGAAGCAAAAAAACTCATTGATGCACAGCTTGATAAGTTGGACGAGATTGAATTTGATGCTACCGCACTTGGAAAAGCGCGCGAACAATTTGAGGCCAGCATTGACGCAGATCCTATTATTCAAGAACTCCGTCACAAACAGAAGATATCTACCGGAAAAAAGTCTGCCGATGATGTCAAGCAAGAGATCAAGCAAAAATCCGCCCACATTCAGAGTGTTTTTACCCAAGCGGGAAAAGGCACGCTCTCCACTCTCGAAACGCTCAAGAGAGATTATGACCAAAAGTTGGAAGAGATTTTCGCTGTAGTAACCAACATAGCCCGAGAGTTGGAATCTGCGGATGTATTCAGCATGGGGGGGTATGATTTCAGGAAGAATTCCAACTGGCTGCAATTTTCCAGCCTTGCATCTTCTCCCGACTTTGAAACGCAAATGAGGAAGGGAATTGTAGAAAAAGAAGGTTTCCACTTGGATAAAGAAGTCAACACAAAAAAGTTATCCTATCAATATAGTATTGGCTTTTTCAGTCCGTTTAAGCGTCTTGTTTCACATCTGCTGCCAACATACAAGCCGGTTTTGGTTACTCCCAAAGACGGCTACTATTCAACAGAGGGGATTCGGCAAGAGTTGGCCAAACACCTCAAAAACTTTGAAAAAGATTGTGCCCTTACGGCAGAAGCATTTGAAGACATGATGTCGAAGAACAAAGCAACTGTTGAAAGAGAAATACACCGTATGTCAACGGGATTGTCGGACTTCGCGGCTGAGATTGAGCAGCAGCAGGAAAAATATGATGCGCTATCCGGTGACAGGGTAAAGTTAGAAATTGAAAAGGAAAAATTAAGCAGGCAGTGTGATTGGTTGAAAAAGCTGGTCAATAAAATGGAGGATATTTAAAGATGTTTCATTCTTTCGTTGAGGCTGATTTTTGGAAAGAGATCGAGGAAAAGGATCTCTTGAGTCTGAAGGTAGACACACGAAGTGCCATGTTAAATGACCCGACTTTTTCGGGGCATGAAGTGGATGATGTGTTGGCTGTGTTAAAAGAGCGGGTGCCAGAAATATTTGAGGAAGAAATCACGTTGCCATATGAGGAGCGGCTGGATCGCTCTAAATGGGACAGACCTTACTTCACAAAACTGACCTTTCGGTTCCAGGAGAACTTTGCGCTAACCCGAATTCCTTATATCAAAGAGGTTGGCAAAGAAGTCTATAAGGACTTGCTCAAGCCGCGGAAGGAACCCCAAAACCCTACAACGGCACCAGCGCAAAAGCAGCCCCGCAAGGCCAGGGCTCATCTTGCAGTGATTGCAGCGGGAATCGCAGCGCTGGTGCTGATCGTTCTCGCTCTGGTACGTCTGCTGGGCCGGTAAAGGGGAAGAAAGATGTCCGCACTTTGGTTGCCGAGAGCAGGCAAAGTTGTAAGGATAGCGCACAGAAGCGCGAACGACTATGTGCAAAAACAAAAAGCATATCCCAAGCCAACCCACACAAAAAGGAGAAAAAATATGGCTGAACGTAAGGAACAACCTGCAGACCCCCGTGATTTACAGGAGCTGTACGCCGCATTTGAAGCAGTTGACAATGTTGTGCTGAAAAAATACATCACGAAGCTCTCGCAGGCACCATGCATTCCCATCAGCAATGAACTGAAAGCGCTGCGTATCGGAGATAATGTGGAAATGTACCGGGTCGGCAGTATTGTCTATGATAAAAATGAGAACATTCAGGACAAACTGACCACCGTGTATTCTGGCGTATTCTCTCTCTGCAATTGCGGCATTATGATGCTGATCAATGCAAAAAAAGATCATGCAGATCTATACATCGGCGTTGTTACCCGAGAGCTGATTGCACGGGATAATGACGACAGAAAAGATTTGCCTTTGGTCGATGCCGCAGACTGCAGCCGGAATGGAAAGGTACTAAAGAATGCATTCTTAGGGAATTTTGCCGGTGCAAAACTTATCCCGGTAAAAAACGAAACAGATAACACGGCGACGTTATACAAGGATGGGCTGGATAAAAGAACTGTGATCCGGAACGCCTTTGCCAACACGAAGTTTATATCCGCGGTCAGCAGCATTCCCGCACTGAGGAACAGCAATGAGCGGAAAAATCCTGAGTTTGTGCAGGGCTTGGAGAAGTTTATTGACAGTATGCGGGGACAGGAGTACTGCGTCCTGATCCTTGCAGACGCCGTTCACAACGACAAAATCGAGGAAATGTGCGGAGAATACGAGGACATCTATTCACAAATGTTTCCTTTCAAGACCTCGGTGCAGATGATAAACCGGCAAACGTCATCTTCGGAAACCACAAGTGTCATTAAGGGCACCACGGATACCGTAAACAAGACCTTATCAAAATCCCTGTCTCATGGTACATCAATTTCCAAAGGGCACAGCGACAGTGCCGGCGCAAGCCTTATTGCAAGTTATAACCACACGTGGAACAGAACCAAAAGCAAAACGGAATCAGAAGCAAATACTACTGCTGATGGTACTGCGAAATCTTTGACGGAGCAAAATTCTGTGGCGAAGGCACTCTCTGCGACAGATGGCGAATCGCTTCAGCTTACCTATGAGAATCGCGCCATCAAGACACTGCTGGATCGGCTGGATGAGCAGATCAAGAGGATGCGCAGCTGTGAAGACTTTGGGATGTTTGATACATGCGCATATTTTGCATCCCCTGACTATGGCACGACGATTGCGGCGGCAAGTGCTTTCCGCTCCGTGACCCGTGGAGAAAACTCTTCTGTGGAAGCATCTGCTATCAACACTTGGGAAGATAAGGAGGCTGTTGCCTGTATTAAGGAATACCTGATGCGCTGCTGGCACCCGGTATTCCAGACGTCCATTGGGAAAGAGCGTGATTATCCCGTCCGGGCATCCATGCTGATCAGCGGCAAGGAGCTGGCGTACCAGATGCCGTTGCCCCAAAAATCCGTTGCCGGCATTTCTGTTCAAACCTGCGCAGAGTTTGGCCGTGAAGTGGCACTTCTCTCGCAAAAGAATGTGGATGCTGTCCGTTTGGGCAAGGTCTATCATATGCACCATCAGGAGCGCGCCAATGTTGCTCTCGATGCCAATGAGTTGACAGCGCACACCTTTATCACAGGATCTACCGGTTCCGGAAAGAGCACTACAATTTATCAACTTCTTAGCCAGCTCTGCGGCAAGAAGAAAGGGAAGCACTTTTTGGTTATCGAACCGGCAAAGGGCGAGTATAAGTCGATATTCGGTTCCCTGCGCGATGTGTCCGTCTATGGTACGAATCCTGCTTTAACAGCACTTTTGCGGCTGAATCCCTTCCGCTTTCCTGTCGAGAGCATTCATATTTATGAGCATCTGGACAAGCTTACGGAAATATTCAACGTGTGCTGGCCCATGTATGCTGCTATGCCCGCTGTCCTGAAAGCCGCAATGGAGAATGCTTACCGCAGTGCAGGCTGGGATCTGACACGTTCGGTAAACCCGCATGGTGCAATTTTCCCGAACTTCGTAGATGTGGCACTCGAAGTAGAGAAGTACATCAACCGAAGTGAATACTCTGATGAAAATAAGAGCAATTATAAGGGCTCGCTGTTGACCCGGCTCGAATCACTGACCAACGGGCTTAATGGCCTGATTTTCTCCGCAGATGACATCAGTGATCGTGATTTGTTTGACAAGAACGTGATTATCGATCTGAGTCGGGTCGGTTCCAGTGAAACGAAAGCTCTGATTATGGGTATTCTGATTTTGAAGCTGCAAGAGTATCGCGTATCTCAGCAAGTCGAGGGCAATAGCCAGTTGAAGCACATTACTGTGCTGGAGGAAGCGCACAATTTGCTGAAGCGAACCAGCACAGAGCAGAGCGCTGAGACAGCAAATCTTCTGGGGAAGTCTGTGGAAATGCTTGCCAATTCTATTGCGGAAATGCGCACCTACGGCGAGGCTTTTGTGATTGCGGATCAATCTCCGGGACTGCTCGACATGTCGGTGATCCGCAATACGAATACCAAAATCATCATGCGGCTTCCGGATTTCTCGGATAGAGAATTGGTGGGAAAATCTGCCGGTCTTAATGACGATCAAATCGGGGAGTTGGCACGCTTGCCCCGCGGCGTTGCTGCTGTATATCAGAGCGACTGGGTCAATGCTGTACTCTGTGCCGTAGATAAGCCTGATTTGAAAGAGACCCCTTATAAATCACCCGGCACATACCCCGCAGTACCGGGAGATTCGCTGTTGTTCAATCTGCTCGATTCCGGATTCAGGGAAAAGGTAGATATGAACCGCGACGAGGAAGATTTGTTCCGCAGCGCGATTATCAGGTCTACCGCACCGACTGCGGTAAAGGTCAAGCTGCTGGACTATCTCGATCATCGAAAGACATCGGCAGGCATCCATATGCTGAGTTCTTTGGTGTTTGACCACTTCAAAAATACAAAAGAGGCGCTGGAAGGAACAATTGAAAGTCCTTCTGTGGATACGCTGAAGATGGAAATTCTGGCAAAGCTTGAACCATCCATCATGCAGTATAGCGACGACCAGATAAATGCACTGTTCACACTAATCATCAGCGAATACACAAATCGCTACCTTATCGATTATCCTGTGTGGCGAGAGTTTGCACAGCACGTATCGGAAGGAGGGATCGTATGAGTGACTTCAAAGATATTGTTGCCAAAGAAACTCCTGCCGCAGAAAAACGTCCGGAAGTTGAGCAAAAAAAGAGCGATGTAAGTGTACCATGTTTACCAAAGGAAACCAGCGAGATACATCCCCAAAAGCCGGATAAAAACCTTTACCTTTCCGCTCTGGAACGGTTAGGCCTGACCGGCGGTGACAATGCGGAAGATTCTTTGGCGGACAAAAAGCCGGAAACCGCTTTTTTATCTGACCGCGATGAAAAAGTCGCTCAGTATTGCGAAGGAAAGGCTGCAGAAGCATGGGATCGCTTCCAGAAAACCGGCGATACAGACGGAAAAGATTATCAGGAATATAAGTCTTACCGGGAAAAAATCGATCGTCTTGTCCAAGAAGAAGCGAGTGTTCCGGCTTCTTCTGCAGATCTCCGAGAATCCCGAGAAGTACCAAAGAGCGATAATAGCGAAGCAAATATTGAAGAAAGCGACCCTGTTGCTGAAAAGATAGCGAAAAAGATGAGTACGCCCGAAGGAATAAAGGGGTTGATGGAGAACCATCCGGAAAAGGCAGAATTGTGGGGAAACCAATTAGAAGCGCTTGAAACCTTAAACGATCCCGATGCATCTCCTGTCGAAATCCGAAGTACCCAAGCAAAACTCAGTATTTTGAAAGGGCAAATTATGGAGGTCACTGCAAAAGACGCACTCATGGATGTGGGATTCGATGTTGAAGCGCAGCAGCGCGTTGTTGAGGGAGAAAGCGGTGGAACAAGACCCGACGTAATCGCTGTCAACAATACAGACCAGCCTATCGAGGTATTTGGTGTTTCGATACAACCTGAAGAAACCCTATCTATTGAGTGCAAATGCGGTGGAACTTCGTATATGACGAATCAATTGAACACCCATATCCCGAATCAGCTATCTGGTCAAGAAGGCACAAAAGTATTACTTACAACGTCTGACATAAAAGGGACGCCGGATGGATTGGCTGCAAGTGTATGTAATAGATATGACGCTTATCTTGTGGCTTTAGACGTGAGCGTTTTTGCTGTAGAAAAAGCAATTAAGGAGGTGGCAAGAGAATGAAAATCTATTTGATTAATAACGAAAATGAAGCAAAGCAAATCGGTCAATTGTTGAAGCTTAATGCTGAGTGTGCTAAATTACATTGGTCTAAAACCATGCCAGATATTCCGGCAAATGTTATTTCATCTTTGGAGATTATTGAATCTTTTGTTGAAGAAAAAGTTTATTCGATTTGTAACGAGAACACATGTGTCGGTTCTTTGACCGAAGATGAAGAATCCGAAATGATGGCACTTTTAAGAGAAAGTCCGGAGTTGAGAGCGACTCTTGGTATAGGTGTTGTTATGGCTGGCGCTGAATCCCAAAAGGCAGCGGCCCTTTTAGCTGGAAAAGATATTTCCAAGGAGCTGCTTATCGCCATCAATTCCGGAAAGAATGTGGTTCTTTTTTAAGTGTAACGTATTACCCATTCTAAAATAACCTATTTCTGTGCACAATTATTTTGTCGCGGCAGGGAGAAGCCTGTGATAACATAAGGGTATTTATAATTTGACAGGCTAAAAGAGGAAAGGGAGGGAGCTTCAAGCTCCCTCCCTTTGCCCCCTCTATTCACTTCTCCCCCTCGAACAGCATCCTCCCTACGCAATCCCCCTTTTTCGGCAGATAGCAGATGTGCTTCATGCTCTCGATGTAGTGCGCCGGGACGCGCAGTTGCTTGCGCAGGTAGTTTTCGATCAGCTTCGGCATCCCCTGCGCGGCGTACTTGCCTTTGCGCACGTCCTCTGAAATCGCCCACGGCAGGCCGTTCTCCCGCCGCTGCTTGGGCGGCGTGTGCTGCCGCAGTAGGGCGTACACGTCCTCCCGGAACGTGAGGACATCCTCAAACGCCATACGTCCCCGCTCCACGGTGTCCCGCTCCGCGCCCGTCCATGCGTCAGAGGCCAGCCGCAGCCCCATGCCCTTGATGCGCCGGTACGCCGTGTGCAGCGGCGGCGCATCGGGCGGCAGAGGGTCGAGCCGGTCGGTGGGGTACAGAACGCGCACCTCGAACATACCCTGTACGCCCTCCGGCAGCGTGAGCCGCAGCCCCATGACCTCCGCGTCGCTGTACGGCTCGGTATCGGTCTGGCAGTCCCGCTGCGCCCAGTAGTCCCGCAGCCACGCGCACACCGGCGCGAACCGCTCCTGCGGCACTTGCAGGGACACCACACTTTCGCCGATCAGCGACCGACTTCGCAGGTTATGACCGTCCGCCGCCATCGGCGCACCGCATTCGGGGCAGGCAAGGTCGGGCAAGTCCCATCCGTCATCCGCGTGGGCATCGAAGATCAGGTGGTGGCAGTTGGGGCAGTGGTAGTGGGGCGGCAGCGGGTTCACCGGCGTCGCGCCTAACAGGTGCGCCAGCAGCGAGTCGTTGGTGCAGCCCAGCACCAGCACGTTTTCCCCGCCGAATGCCCGCCGCAGCGCCGCCGTGCAGTACCACATGGGCAGCAGCGGCCCGCCCCGCGTCAGCTGCTGCTCCTCCAGCAGCCGTCCGTAGACGTGGAACGCCCCCGCACCGTAATGCTCCTCCGTCAGCCGTAACAGAAAATCCTTTGTCATTGTACGCCCTCCTTGTCCGTTGTGATAAAAGCTATTATAGCACATTGCGTGGACAGGGGGTGTCACAGTACAAAGAAGACGGTGTATTTTGCGCTGCTGGAAACAATAAAAGACAGCGGTAAGAATGCCGCTAAAAGGCAGCGTAAGAATGCCGCTTCAACCTCTGCGGCAAGCAGCAATATAAGGAAAGTAGGGAGCCGGTCATTTGACCGGCTCCCTACGCTTTATGATTCCTTCAGCCACCGCTGGAAGTCCTCCAAGGCGATGGTCCCCTCGTCGTATTTCTTTTTCTCCGCTCTGGCCCGCTCGCTCCAATCGTAAAACTGCTGGTCGGTGATCCGCCCGGCCTTGATCCACGCAAAGCGCTTTTTGTACTCTCGGCGGTAGACCTTGAATACCTCATCGTCCCGCTTGCTGCGCGTCCATGTATTGATGGCCCCGACCTCCCGACAGGTGCGCCCGCGCTCGTCGGCCACGCGACCGCAGTACTCCGTCGCACCATGCCGCATCACCGCAAAGTACCTGCCGCAGTTTTTGCAGCGACGCATCTTAATTTCCTGCTTCACACAGGCGCGGAGCTGGAAGTCGAGGATATTGTAGATGTTATTTGGCGTCAGAACCTCGGTAAACACTTCACCGATCAACTCAAACCCAATCGGCTGCGGATAGAATCGAAATGCCGTCTCGCCGCTGCGCTGATAATAGTCGACCATTCGCTTCGAGGTCGGCTCGTCGCTGTTGTCCGCATCCAGCACATTTTCAAACAGCTCCACGATCTGTCCCTGCATCCGTCGCAAGGTGTCCGGTAACGCATAGAGATATTTGCGTGGCAGCATATCCTCCGTGTACTGTTCGAAGATCACCGCCCGTGACAGCCGATACCTCCAGTCCAGCGCAAGCTGCTGAAAATAGATGTGCCGCAGTTCGAGCTCATCCAACAGTGCGTTTACTTCCTCGGCATACTGTTTCTCCCGTGTTGTCGTAAGCTGCCAGAGTACCTCGTTGAGCTGCCGGATCGCCGGCTCGATCTCGTCGATGTTCATGTCAATGAGTGACAGCAAGCTCTCGGGAAACGACACGGTCTTCGATGTCTGCACCATGCCCTTTCCGTAGTCCGCGCCATAGCTATAATGCTCCGCACCATCCGCAATGTAGGTTTCGAATTGAAAAGAGATCATTTTCGCTCTCCCATTTTAGACTTAT
>ERZ1106939.1008-NODE-1008-length-23099-cov-24.186730_pt1 | contig 23099 bp, 20 predicted proteins | sample MGYA00403669_ERZ1106939 | MGnify/ENA primary metagenome ERZ1106939 (study PRJEB35170, sample SAMEA104062447) | human gut metagenome | biome: human gut; feature: human-associated habitat; material: faeces | place: Denmark | collected 2012-09-28 ...
GCTTGCCGAGCAGGTTCTGGCGGAAGCGGCCCTGCTTGCCCTTGAGCATGTCGCTGAGGGACTTGAGCGCGCGGTTGTTCGCGCCGGTGACGGCACGGCCGCGGCGGCCGTTGTCGATCAGAGCGTCGACGGCTTCCTGCAGCATGCGCTTTTCGTTGCGGACGATGATGTCCGGCGCCTGCAGCTGGATCAGTCTCTTCAGACGGTTGTTGCGGTTGATGACGCGGCGGTAGAGGTCGTTGAGGTCGGAGGTCGCGAAGCGGCCGCCGTCGAGCTGGACCATCGGGCGCAGCTCGGGCGGGATGACGGGCAGCACGTCCATGATCATCCACGTCGGGTCGTTGCCGGAAATGCGGAAGGACTCGACCACTTCGAGGCGCTTGATGATGCGCAGCTTCTTCTGGCCCGAAGCGTCCTTCAGCTCGGACTTGAGCTGCTCGGAAAGCTCATTGAGGTCGATCTGCTGCAGCAGTTCCTTGACGGCTTCGGCGCCCATGCCGGCCTTGAAGTCGTCCTCATACTTTTCGCGCATGTCGCGGTATTCTTTTTCGGACAGGATCTGGTTCTTGGCCAGCGGGCAGTCGCCGGGATCGGTGACGATGTAGCTGGCGAAGTACAAAACCTTTTCGAGGATGCGGGGGCTGATATCGAGGAGCAGACCCATGCGGGACGGGATGCCCTTGAAATACCAGATGTGGCTGCAGGGCGCGGCGAGCTCGATATGGCCCATGCGCTCGCGGCGGACCTTGGCGCGCGTGACCTCGACGCCGCAGCGGTCGCAGATCTTGCCCTTGTAGCGGATCTTCTTATACTTGCCGCAGTGGCATTCCCAGTCCTTCGTCGGGCCAAAGATGCGCTCGCAGTACAGGCCGTCGCGCTCGGGCTTCAGGGTGCGGTAGTTGATGGTTTCAGGCTTTTTGACCTCTCCGTAGGACCATTCACGGATCTTTTCCGGGGAAGCAATACCGATCTGGATTGCGCTGAATGTTGCATGACTCATTGTATTGCCGCCTCCTTCTTATTCATTCTCCGAATCGGCATCGGAGTCCATGGTATAACTGTCGTTCAGCAGGCCGAAGACGTCGTCCTCATCCTGGATCTCGAAGCCGGCGTCCGCCGCTTCGTCCGCGTCGACGTCCTTGCCGTTCGGCAGATCGTCGTCCATGGTGATCTCGTCCTCCGGCAGGGCCTTGCCGCCCGCGCCGTAGATGGAATCGTCGTCATCGTCGTCCTTGAGGTCGACTTCCTCGCCGTTCTCGCCCAGGATCTTGATATCGAGGCAGAGGGACTGCAGTTCCTTGACCAGGACCTTGAACGACTCGGGCACGCCCGGGGTCGGGACGTTGTGGCCCTTGACGATGGCTTCATAGGTCTTGACACGGCCGGTCACGTCGTCGGACTTGACCGTCAGGATCTCCTGCAGGGTATAAGCAGCGCCGTAAGCTTCCAGCGCCCAGACTTCCATTTCGCCGAAGCGCTGGCCGCCGAACTGCGCCTTGCCGCCGAGCGGCTGCTGGGTAACGAGGGAGTACGGGCCGGTGGAACGGGCATGGATCTTATCGTCGACCAGATGGTGGAGCTTGAGGTAGTACGGGTAGCCGACCGTGACGCGCTGGTCAAACGGCTCGCCGGTCCGGCCGTCATAGAGGACGGTCTTGCCGTCTTCGGCGACGCCGCCCTGCTTGAGCAGCTCGCGGATCTCGCGTTCGTTCGCGCCGTTGAAGATCGGGGTGGCGACCTTCCAGCCCAGCGCGTGGGCCGCGTAGCCCAGATGGACCTCGAGGACCTGACCGATGTTCATACGGGACGGGACGCCCAGCGGGTTCAGGACGATATCCAGCGGGGTGCCGTCGGGCAGGAAGGGCATATCCTCCTGCGGCAGGATGCGGGAGACGACACCCTTGTTGCCGTGGCGGCCGGCCATCTTATCGCCGACAGAGATCTTGCGCTTCTGGGCGATATAGACGCGGACGACCTTGTTGACGCCCGGGGCCAGCTCGTCGCCGTTTTCACGGGTGAAGACCTTGACATCGACGATGATGCCGGCTTCGCCGTGCGGGACCTTCAGCGAGGAATCGCGGACCTCGCGGGCCTTTTCGCCGAAGATGGCGCGCAGCAGACGCTCTTCTGCGGTCAGCTCCGTCTCGCCCTTCGGGGTGACCTTGCCGACCAGATAGTCGCCGGAGGTGACCTCCGCGCCGATGCGGATGATGCCGTTTTCGTCGAGGTCCTTGAGGGTGTCCTCGCCGACGTTCGGGATGTCGCGGGTGATCTCTTCCATGCCGAGCTTGGTGTCGCGGGATTCGGTCTCATACTCCTCGATGTGGATGGAGGTGAAGACGTCCTCGCGGACCAGGCGCTCGTTCAGAAGAATGGCGTCCTCGTAGTTGTAGCCTTCCCAGGTCATGAAGCCGATGAGCACGTTCTTGCCGAGCGCGATCTCGCCCTGCGAGCAGGCGGGGCCGTCGGCGATGACCTGACCGGCCTCGACGCGTTCGCCGACCGTGACGATCGGGCGCTGGTTGATGCAGGTGCCCTGGTTGGAGCGGGCGAACTTCGTGAGGGTATAGTCGGCGGTGTTGCCGTCGTCATAGCTGACGGAGATGTTGGTCGCGGAGACGCGGGTGATGACGCCGGGGCCCTTGGCGGTGATGCAGACCTCGGAGTCGACCGCGCACTTGTGCTCGATGCCGGTGGCGACGATCGGCGCCTCGGTGACCATCAGCGGCACGGCCTGACGCTGCATGTTCGCGCCCATCAGTGCGCGGTTGGCGTCGTCGTTCTCAAGGAACGGGATGAACGCGGTCGCGATGGAGGTCATCATGTTGGGCGAGACGTCGACGTAGTCGATGAGCTCGCGCTCGACGGAGATGATCTCGTCGCGGTGGCGGCAGATGACGCGCGGGTTGGCAAAGCGGCCTTCCTCGTCGAGCGGCTCGGCGGCCTGGGCGACGTAGTAATCGTCCTCGACGTCGGCGGTCATGTACTCGACGGTGTCGGTGACCTTGCCGGTAGCCTTGTCGACCTTGCGGTACGGCGCTTCGATGAAGCCGTATTCATTGATCTTGGCGTAGGTGGCCAGGTAGTTGATCAGGCCGATGTTCGGACCTTCCGGCGTCTCGATCGGGCACATACGGCCGTAGTGGGTGTAGTGGATATCGCGGACGTCGAAGGACGCGCGCTCGCGGGACAGACCGCCGGGGCCAAGCGCGGACAGACGGCGCTTGTGCGTCAGCTCTGCCAGCGGGTTGTTCTGATCCATGAACTGCGACAGTGGGGAGGAGCCGAAGAACTCCTTGATGACCGCCGTGACAGGCCGGATGTTGATGAGGCTCTGCGGCGTGACGACGTCGAGATCCTGGATGGTCATGCGCTCACGGATGACGCGCTCGAGACGGGTAAAGCCGACGCGGAACTGGTTCTGCAGCAGCTCGCCCACACAGCGCAGGCGGCGGTTGCCCAGATGGTCGATATCATCCTTGGTGCCTGCGCCCTGCACCATGCAGCACAGGTAGTTGATGGAGGCAAGGATGTCGTCCTTGGTGATGTGCTTCGGAATGAGCTCGTCGCGGCGGGCCTCGATGGCCTCTTCCCAGCCGTCGGCGGGGACGGTCTCGAGCATTTCGCGCAGGACATTGAAGCAGACCTTCTCCTTGATGCCGTACTGGGCCGGGTCAAAGTCGACGAACTGCGCCATGTCGACCATGCCGTTGGAGAAGACGACGACCTTGCGGTCGTTGACCTCGATCACGGCGCGGCTGACGCCGCGGCGGGAGATCTCGTGCGCCTTTTCGCGGGTGACGGTCTCGCCGTTCATGGCGATGATCTCACCGGTCATCGGGTCGGTGACGGGCTCGGCAAGCACCTGGCCGCTCAGGCGGCTCCAGATGTCGAGCTTCTTGTTGAACTTATAGCGGCCGACCTTGCTCACGTCGTAGCGGCGGGCGTCGAAGAACAGCGCGTCGAGATAGCTCTCGGAGCTTTCGACTGTGGGCGGCTCACCCGGACGCAGGCGGCGGTAGATCTCAAGCAGGGATTCCTCGCGCGTCTTGCACGGATCCTTGTCCATCGTGGCCTTGATGAGCGGATCTTCGCCGAACATCCCGGTGATCTGGCCGTCGGTGGCGACACCCAGGGCGCGGATGAGGCAGGTGATGGGCAGCTTGCGGTTTTTGTCGATACGGACCCAGAATACATTATTATAATCGGTCTCGTATTCCAGCCAGGCGCCGCGGTACGGGATCACGGTCGCGGAATAGATGTGCTGATCGGTCTTGTCGACCTCGTCGCCGAAGTAGACGCCGGGGCTGCGGACGATCTGGGAGACGATGACGCGCTCGGCGCCGTTGATGACGAAGGTGCCGCCGTTGGTCATGAGCGGGAAATCGCCCATGAAGATCTCCTGCTCCTTGATCTCGTCGGTCTCCTTGTTGTGCAGACGCACACGGACCTTGATGGGCTTGGCATACGTTGCGTCGCGCTCCTTGCACTCCTCCACGGAGTACTTGGGCGGCTCGTTCATGGAGTAATCGAGGAAGCTCAGCTCAAGGTTGCCGGTGTAGTCGGTAATGGTATCGACATCGCGGAAAACCTCGCGCAGACCCTCACGAAGGAACCATTCGTAGGAATCCTTCTGGATCTTGAGCATGTTCGGGATCTCCAGAATCTGGTCTTGCTTGGCAAAGCTCTTGCGGAGCGTCTTGCCCATCATGACATCCTTTGTGATCGCCATGGAACTTCATCACAGCCTTTCTGTTGTTGTCTTATGGCACGCCTGGTTGCGTTGTTTAAAAAATTCCATCTCCGCTTGCATCCGCCCATCCGCGGTGCTATAATCACCATAGATATTGGTGAAAGCTGCGCATGGCCCTATACAGGCATTATGGACTTACATTCTATCAGCTTTTGTCCGCAATGTCAATTCTCCCGCCCCATTTTTGTGAAATATTTTCCGTTGACAGCCGCTGCGTCCCTGGGATGCAGCGGTTTTTTGCATAAAAACACGAAAAAGCGCCGCCTGTTCGGGCGGCGCTTTGCAGTTGGATTTACTTGTCTTCCGGCTCCTCGTCTTCCATGTCGAACTCGAGCTCTTCGCCGCAGTTCGGGCAGGTGGTAGCGCCTTCGTCGAGCATTTCCTCGTCGATGGTGATGACCTCGCCGCAGGTCGGACATTTGACCTCATAGAGCGTCTCGGTGCCGAAGTCGTACTCGTCCTGGTCGTCGGCGTCGTCTTCGTCGGAGATGTCTTCGTAGTCGTCATCCTCGTCGTACTCGTCATCGTACTCGTCGTCATCGTCGTCCATCAGATAGTCGTCGATGTTGTCGAGATCCTCTTCGATGCAGTCGAGCTCGTCCGAGATGCAATCCACGACCTCTTCCAGATCGGAAACATTCTCAGCCACATCCTGAAGCATGCTGATGATCTCGGAGATCAGCTTGCCCTCGTTGGTCTCGGTGTCGAGCTTCATTCCCTCCATCAGGCCCTTGAGATATGCGGATTTTTCAGAAAGCGTCATCGTAAAATCTCCTTTCCGGCAGTTTGCCTGTCCTGTAATGACGGATCAACCCTTGACACGGCCCAGATATTCACCCGTGCGGGTGTCGATCTGGATCTTTTCGCCCTCGTTGATGAACAGCGGGACCTTGATCTCGGCGCCGGTCTCAACGGTAGCGGGCTTGGTGACGTTGGTAGCGGTATCGCCCTTGACGCCCGGGTCGGCCTTGGTGACGGTCAGCTCGACGAAGTTCGGGGTCTCGACGCTGAAGACGTTGCCCTTGTAGCTCAGGAGCTTGACCGGGGTGTTTTCCTTGATGAACTTGAAGGAATCGTCGAGCATGTCCTTGCTGACGGGGACCATGTCGTACGTCTCCTGATCCATGAAGTAGTACAGATCACCGTCGTTGTAGCTGTACTCATAATCCTTGCGCTCGATGAAGGCTTCCTCGAACTTCGCAGTCGGGTTGAAAGAAGTCTCGGTCACGGCGCCGGTCACGACATTCTTCATCTTGGTGCGGACGAACGCAGCGCCCTTGCCGGGCTTGACATGCTGGAACTCAACGACCTGCATGATCTTGCCGTCCATCTCGAAAGTTTTACCGTTTCTGAAATCGCCAGCGGTAATGGTAGCCATAAAATATTCCTCCAATATGTGTATAATACACCAACAAAATAAAATAGCGTATTGATTTTACACTATTATGATCGGCTTTTCAAGGGATTCTTATAAAATAATCAAATTTTTCGGACTCTTCGTCAGGATCTCGCAGCCGGTGTCGGTGATGACGGTCACGTCCTCGATCCGGACGCCGAACTCGTCGGGGATATAGATGCCCGGCTCCGCCGAGACGACCGCGCCTGCGGGCATGGGCTTGTCGTTGCGCATGCTGGCGTTCGGAGCCTCATGGATGAGCAGGCCCAGGCTGTGGCCGTAGCTGTGGCCGAAGCAGCCGACAAACCCGGCGTCGTCGATGACCTTGCGGGCTGCGGCGTCCATCGCCTTACCGGTGACGCCCGCCTTCGTCGCGGCGATGCCGGCCAGCTGCGCCTCGAGCACGGTGTGGTAGACCTTGTCCATCTTCTCCGACACATAGCCGAGCGCGATGGTCCGCGTCATGTCGGAGCAGTAGCCGTGGTACAGGCAGCCGAAGTCCATGGTGACGAAATCGCCGTACTGCAGCTCCCGCTCGGACGGCACGCCGTGCGGCAGGCTGGTGTTCGGGCCGGAGATGGTGATGGGGTCGAAGGACGGGCCCTCGGAGCCGAACTTGTACAGCCGGTAGATGAGCTCGGCGCACAGCTCCTTCTCCGTCATGCCCGGGCGGATAATGTTGAGCAGGTCCTCAAACGTGCGGTCGGTGATCTCCTGCGCCTTTTTCATATATTCGATCTCCCACGGCTCCTTGGACTGCCGCGGGGCGTTGATCTCGGCGGAATAGGGGTGCAGAACGGCGTTCAGCTTCGTGTTGTAGAGCGTGTACTCTTCCACGGTCAGCGAATCGTCTTCAAAGCCCAGGGTCTTGACGGTATGGGCGGCGATGGCGTCGTTGATGAGCTTGGTGTAGGGATGGTCCGCGTCGGTCATGACGACGGTAAAGCCGGGCAGATTCTTCTGGGCCGCTTCGATATAGCGGAAGTCGGTGAAGTAGTAGCTCTCCTCCTTGCAGATGACAGACACGCCCTCTGCCACACAGTATTCCGCAGCATACATCCGGTTATGCTTCGAGGTCAGAAGCAGCGCGTCGACTTCGCCCTTGGCGATCAGGTTGCGGTACTTTTCAATGTTTTTCATGACGGATCCTCCATTTTCCGATTGCAATAAAGGGAAGCTCGGCCACGTGGCGGAGCTTGAGCCATATGGTGTGATTATGAATGGCCGAGATCAGGATGGACTGCACCCCGGCGCAGTTGGCGCCGAGCACGTCCGTAAAAATCTGGTCGCCGACGAGCGCGCACGCCGCGGGGTCGAGCGCATAGCGCGTCAGGCAGGCGCGGATGCCGCGCGAAAAGGGCTTTTTCGCGTGCGTGATGCAGTCGAGCCCGTATGTTTTGCAGAACTCCACCACGCGGGGCTTTTTGCTGTTCGACACGATGCACAGGCGGATTTCGGACGCCTGCATGGTCCGGATCCAGGCAGCCATCTGCGCGGTCGGCTCGCTCGTGGTGTAGGGGACGATGGTGTTGTCAAAATCCAGCATCAGAAACGAGATCCCGCGCGCGCGCAGCGCCTCGGCGGTCACGTCGGTCAGATGCGGGAAGATCATGCGGGGCAAAAACGAAAACGGCATACGGTCTCCTGCAGCTTCATAAGTTTGATGATATCAGTATAACACAAAAAGGTAGGTTTGTCCATGATCCTGTATCCATTTCAGCCCGATCTTCCCTTCGGCTACAGCGTCACCGGCTTCGACGAGGAGAAAAAAACGCCCGGTGCGGAGCTCTATCTGCTCCCGCCGGGCGCGCAGATCCCCGCGGAATTCACCGGCGGCGCGATCTTCAGCGAAGCGCCGGGCTGCGCCGACGCGCGCATCCTGCAGCCCGCGCAGTTGGCCGCGCCGGACGCGGCCGGGGTCTGGGCGGACACGCAGGTGTCGGGCGGGTCGCTGGAGGGGTACGCCCGGACGCTGCTGGCACGGTGGGGCGAGCGGCTGTGGATGTACCTGCGGCCGCTCTGCATGCGCTTCCCGGTCCCCTGCCCCACTGGCGTCGGCGAAGCTCTGGGCCCGGATGAGGCCCGCACCCTGCAGGCGCAGTATCCGTCCCATTACTCCCCCGACCTCGTCTGCCGCTACAGCTTCTACCTCGATGCCACCGGCCAGCCCCGGGTCTTCCTCTTCGACACCCCCGAGACCTGCCGTCAAAAACTCGCCCTCCTCCGCCCCCTCGGCCTCCAGCAAGTCTTCGGCTGGATCCCATAAGCGCACGTCCCCCCAGGAGAAGGCATTTGGTCCGTGCAAATACAGAAATCCAATGCAAAAAGGTGCAGCCCGGCAAATCCGGACTGCACCTTCTATTTATAGCAGTTGTTCTACGGCAACTAGTATCAAACTTGATACCCCCGTATCAGGCGGCGCGCAGCAGAAACTCGTGAGGTGAGTATCGAGTGGAACGCCAAGCTAAATCATTGGTTCTTGCCTGAATTCAGACGCAGAAAGCACCAAACGCATCCAGGCACTCTTTTCTCCCCAATCTTTTCTCTTGCGAGAGAAAAGATTGGGCCGCCGGAGGCAATGGCAGTCGCAAATTTGCGACAACAATCCCTCAGTCACCTTCGGTGACAGCTCCCTTTACACAAGGGCCCCTGGGAGGGGAGGCTTGGGGTCAGCTGAAGCGTTCGGCGTAGCCGCAGCGGCGGCAGAGGGGGGCGGCGCGGATGCCTTTCTCGAAGCCTTCGCGGATCGTGCGGGCCAGAGGAGCGGAGAGGATCTCCGGCAGGTCCTGGCAAAGAAGGTTTCCCAGCGCGAGCGTCCCCTCGTGGTCCAGGCAGCAGGGCACGACCGTGCCGTCTGACAGGACCGCCAGCTGGTCGGAAAGCGCCCGGCAGCGGCCCAAGGCGCCCCGGTCGGCCGCCTGTGCGTCCGGCCAGTCAAACCGCTCGCCGAAGCTCACGAACACGCCCTTCGCCAGCCGCCAGCCCCAGGTATTCCGCTGCCACGGCTCGGAAAAAGCTGCGTGCAGATGCGCAAGGATCTCGTCGTTGCGGTCATGCAGGCCCTTCGTCTGCGCGCCGTCCAGATTCCAGAGACGGAAGTCCGTCAATACGCCCGCCGCCATCGCCGCGCGGGCAAAGTCCGTGCAGCCCGTCAGGTACGCCCGGAAGTCCCCCGCCTCGTTTGCCTCGAAGCTGTGCAGGCTCACCGAGACCTTGCGCAGGGCCGGCGCGGCGAGCAGGACCGGCTGCCGCGCGGGCAGGAGCGTGCCGTTCGTCGTGAGCGTCACGCGGAAATCCAGCGCGCGGCAGATCTCCAGCAGCTCCGGCAGCTGCGGGTGCAGCAGCGGCTCGCCCATCACATGCAGGTAGAGGTACTGCCCATAGGGCCGGAGCTTTGCGGCAAGGGTCCGGAAGGTCTCCGGCGTCACAAAGGCCGCGGGCCGCGCCGTCCCGGGACAGAAGCTGCAGGCGCGGTTGCAGCAGGTCGTGATCTCAAGATACAGCCGTGAAAACATCGCATATCCGCCTTTTCATTTCTATCATTAGTATAACGGCTCCGGCCGGAAAAGGAAAGATGGAATTCTGCCGTGCCATGTGGTATGATAGACGCAGAAATGAGGGATATCCATGTGGACGCTGGAGCAGGTCCGCGCGGAGTACCACCGGCTCGACCGGCTGCTCGGGATCGACACGAGCGGCATCCCGGTCCGTTTTTCCAAACGTATGACCCGGCAGTACGGCGTGTGTACCTTTTTGAAAAACAGGCCGCAGGAGATCCGCCTGGCGGACTTTCTGCGGCAGGAGGACGCCGTCTTCTGGGACACGGCGCGGCATGAATACGCGCACGCGGCCGCGGCGCTGCTCACCGGCAAACGGCACGGACACGACGAGGTCTGGCGGGCCGTCTGCCGCCGGATCGGCTGCCCGGAGGACCGGCTGGCCCCGCAGTGCGCGGCGGCCGAGGAAAACCGGAAGCGCATCGCCGCGGCACGCGGCGTGTATGTGGTGACGTGCCTCGGCTGCGGCGCGGAATCCAGATACCTGCGGCGCGGCAAGGTGGTGCAGGCGCTGGAGGAAAAACGGGGCCAGATCCGCTGCCGCCGGTGCGGCGGGAAGAAATTCCGGCTGGAAAAGCGATACGAACAGGAGGAGCACGAACAATGACACGAGCAGAACGGGCAAGAGATCTGTTTTTTGAGGGCTGCAACTGCGCACAGGCAGTCTTTCTGGCCTTTGCGGAGGACCGGATGGACCGGGATACCGCGCTGAAGATCGCCTCCGGCTACGGCGGCGGCATGGCGGGGATGCGCGGCGTCTGCGGCGCGGTGAACGGGATGTTTATGGCCTACGGCCTGCTCCGCGGTTCTGCCGACCCGAACGACCGCGCGGCCAAGACCGCCGCCTATCAGACGCTCCGGCAGCTCGCGGGGGAATTTGAGGCGCAGAACGGCTCGCTGATCTGCCGCCAGCTGCTCGGCCTCGACCCTGACTTCAAGCCCCAGCCGCCCGAACCGCGCACGGAGGGCTACTACAAAAAGCGCCCCTGCCCGGAGATGGTCTTCTGCGCGGCATCGATCCTCGAAACCTATCTGGAACAGAATCCGGAATAACGCAATCGGCCGCCCGGCATAACCGGGCGGCCTGTTTTCTCTGTTTTACGCCTTCCGGGCGAGCGTGGCCCAGTAGGTGGGGATGTTGTGCGCGTGCAGATTGCCGTAGCCGTTGGTGTCCTCATAGAGGTCGAGCAGCTGCAGCCCGGCTTTGAGCTGGCCGGTCAGCTGTTCGTGCGCGGTGTGGGAGAACTGGATGCCGCTGTCGTCCTTCTGCAGCTGGCGCATCTGGTCCTCGTCCTCGAGTGGATTGAAGGGCAGGGTGTTGATGATCTTCGTCTCGTCCTCGTCGAACGCATAGTTGAAGCCGTTGTCCAGCCCTGCCAGCAGCCGCCCGCCGGGCTTCAGGACCCGCGCGCATTCGTGCCAGATCGGCAGCACCGCGTAGACATAGCAGTTGGAGACGGGATGGAAGATGAGATCGAAGCTGTTGTCGTCGAACGGCAGGCGCTTGGTCATATCCGCGCGGACGATGGTGATGTCATAGCTCTCGCGCTGCGCGACCATGCGCTCCGACTCCAGCTGCTTTTCCGAGTAGTCGAGCACGGTGCATTTGGCGCCCAGCGCGGCAAAGATGGGCATCTGCTGCCCGCCGCCGGCGGCCAGACCCAGCACGCGCCTGCCCTTCAGGTCCCCGAACCAGTCGTGCGGGACGAACTTTACCGGCGTGAGCTTCACGTCCCACTGCCCGTTCTTTGCCGCTGCATAGACCTCGCGGGAGATGGGCTTGCCCCACTCCCAGCCGTCGTCCACCCAGCGGTCAATGGTCTTACGATTGATATCCTGATAGGAAATTTCCATAAAGGCTCCTTTCCGGAACAGTCTCAGTTGCCTTCCTTCGCCAGCTTCCAGGCGACGTAGTCGTCGTAGGAGCTCAGGCGGTCGATGATGGTGCCGTCGGGCTGGAACTCGATGACGCGGTTGCAGGTGGTCTGCAGCAGCTCATGGTCGTGCGAGGCGAGCAGGATATTGCCCGTGAAGGCGCACAGGCCCTTGTTGACGGCCTGGATGGCCTCCATGTCCAGATGGTTCGTCGGCTGGTCGAGCAGCAGCACGTTCGCGCCCGAGAGCATCATGCGCGACAGCATGCACCGCACCTTCTCGCCGCCGGACAGGACGTTCACGGGCTTGAAGACCTCTTCGCCCGAAAACAGCATCCGGCCGAGGAAGCCGCGCAGATACACGTCGTCCTTCTTGCTCGAGAACTGGCGGATCCAGTCGACGAGCGAGTCGGTGCAGCCCTCGAAATACTCCGTATTGTCCTTCGGCAGATAGCTGGTCGTGACGGTCTGGCCCCATTTGACGCTGCCCTCGTCCGGCTCGAGCTCGCCCATGAGAATTTTGAAAAGCGTCGTCTGCGCCAGCTCGTTTTCGCCGACGAAGGCGATCTTGTCGTTTTTGTTCACGATGAACGAGACCTTGTCCAGCAGCTTCACGCCGTCGATGGTCTTCGACACGTCGGTCACGAACAGAATATCCTTGCCGACCTCGCGCTCGCGCTCAAAGCCCACGAACGGATACCGGCGGGAGGAGGCCGGCATCTCCTCGACGCTCATCTTGTCAAGTAACCGGCGGCGGGAGGTCGCCTGCTTGCTCTTGGCCTTGTTGGCGGCGAAGCGGGCGATGAAGGTCTGCAGCTCGGCAATCTTCTCCTCCGCGCGCTTGTTCTTGTTGCGGATGAGCTGCTGGATGAGCTGGGAGGATTCGTACCAGAAGTCGTAGTTGCCGACGTACATCTTGATCTTGCCGTAGTCGATATCGACGATGTGCGTGCAGACGGTATTGAGGAAGTGGCGGTCATGGCTGACGACGATGACGAGGCCGGTGTCCTCATAGTCGAGGATGAAATCCTCGAGCCAGTTGATGGCCTCGATGTCGAGGTTGTTGGTCGGCTCGTCGAGCATGACGATGTCGGGCTTGCCGAACAGCGCCTGCGCGAGCAGCACCTTGACCTTCAGCCGCGGGTCAGTATTGCCCATGAGGTCATAGTGGAGCTCGACCGGGATGCCGAGACCCTGCAGCAGCTTCGACGCATCGGACTCCGCTTCCCAGCCGTCCATGTCGGCAAACTCGGCCTCCAGCTCGCTCGCGCGCATGCCGTCCTCCTCGGAAAAGTCGGGCTTTTCGTAGAGCGCATCCTTCTCCTTCATCACGTCATACAGATGCTGGTTGCCCATGATGACGGTGTCGAGAATGGTATAGGCGTCATACTGGTTCTGGTCCTGCTTCAGAACGGACATCCGCGCGCCGGGCTTGATGGATATCTGGCCGGACGTCGCCTCGAGCTCGCCGGACAGGATCTTCAGAAACGTCGACTTGCCCGCGCCGTTGGCGCCGATGATACCGTAGCAGTTGCCCGGCACGAACTGCAGATCGACCTGCTTGAACAGCACAGACCCGCCAAACTGCATGGCAAGATTGGAAATCGTGATCATACTAACCCCTCGTGATTCTTATAGTTTTCCCTATTGTACCACAATTCCCCCAGTTTGCATAGGCGAAAAACAAGTGGGCTGCTAAGGCCTCCCCCCTGCCTCCAAAAACACCCTTACGCCTCGGCAGAACATGACCTTGTGATCTCAGCACATATATAAACGCCGCGCTGCGATGCAGCGCGGCGTTTTTGTTTTACATGACCCGTTCTACGGCGTGGTAGAGGCTGCGGATGGCGAGTTCGTAGTCGGTTTCCTTGACGGCGATGATGATGTTCAGCTCGCAGGAGCCCTGGTCGATCATGCGGATGTTGATGTTCGCGTCGGCGATCACGCGGAAGATGCGCGCGGCGGTGCCTTTGGCGTAGATCATGCCCTGGCCGACGACGGCGATGAGGGCGAGCCCGTCTTCGACGCTGACGTGGTCGGGCTGCAGCTCGTCCTGGATCCGGCGGAGGATCTCCTCGCGCGCCGGGGCCAGCGCCTCGGTCGAGACGATGATGGAGACCGTATCGATGCCCGACGGGCAGTGCTCGAACGAGATGCCGTGATCAGCGAAAATCTGCAGCAGATGGGCCACGAAGCCGATCTCGCCGTTCATCATGGATTTTTCTACGTACACGCTGCTGAAGCCCTTGTGCCCGGCGATGCCGGTGACCTTGCGCTTGTGCGCGTTGGCCGGGAGCGTCGGGACGATGAAGGTGCCGGGATCCTGCGGCCGGTTGGTATTGCGGATGTTGATGGGGATATTCGCGCGGCGGACAGGGAAGACCGCGTCCTCGTGCAGGACCGACGCGCCCATATAGGAAAGCTCGCGCAGCTCGCGGTAGGTGATATAGTCGACGACGTGCGGATGCTCGATGATGCGCGGGTCGGCCGCCAGCACGCCGGACACGTCCGTCCAGTTCTCATACAGCTCTGCGCCCACCGCGCGGGCCACGATCGAGCCCGTCACGTCGGAGCCGCCGCGGGAGAAGGTATGGATGGTGCCGTCGGGCATTGCGCCGTAGAAGCCGGGGATGACGGCGCGGTCGATGCTGACGAGGGCGTGGCCGATGGCTGTGTTCGTGGCCTCGGCGTCAAAGGAGCCGTCTGCGCGGAACAGGACCATCTGCGCCGCGTCGACAAAGGCAAAGCCGAGATAGGCGGCCAGAAGCTTGGAGTTCAGATATTCGCCGCGGCTGGCCATATAGTCGCGCTGCGGTGAAGTGCGCAGGTGTGCTTCGATGGCGGCAAAGTCCGGCGCGAGATCGACCTGCAGCTGCAGCTCGGAGATGATATCGGCAAAGCGCTGCCGGATCTCACCGAGCGCGGGGGCAAAATCCTGCCCGGCGCAGGCGGCGTCATAGCAGCGGTAGAGCAGGTCCGTGACCTTCGTATCGCCGGAAAATCGCTTGCCGGGCGCGGAGGCGACGACGTAGCGGCGGCCGGGATTTTCACGGATGATGGCCGCGACCTTTTCAAACTGACCGGCGGTCGCCAGCGAGCTGCCGCCGAATTTCACAACGATGGGGTTCATAAGGGGCTCCTTTCTGCAAATACCCTGCAGAGGGATGGGATTTTAACGCTATTTTCGCACAAAGGGCCCGTTCCGTCAACTGCAAACTTTTTCAGAATCTCCGATTTGGACAAAATTTATGCGCGCGGCAGAAAAACAGATGTCTTTTTGGTGAGAACGAACAAAACCGCCGGAGGCTGTGCCTCCGGCGGCTGCTATTGAAAAGTCAGCCGATCAGGCTGCAGACGAGATCGGTATATTCGCCGGCGTTTTCGACCGGCAGATCGGCCATCAGCAGCGCCTGCGTGTAGAGGATCTTCACAAGATCCTCGGCCTTCTTCTCATCCTGCGCGACGGCGATCTGCAGCTTGGCGAAGATCGGGTGGTCGGCGTTGAATTCGAGGATACGGTCAGCCTTCATGCCCGAGTTCGGGTCCACGCGCTTGAAATACTTCTCCATCTCAAACGTCATACCCTCCGCCGGGACGACGCTCACGGGGTGACTGCCCAGATTGTCGCTCAGCCGCACGTCCTTGACCTTGTCGCCGAGCGTCTTTTTGACGAAGTCCAGCGTCTGCTTCGACTTTTCGCTCTTTTCCTCGGCGGCCTTCTTTTCCTCCTCGGTCTCGAGACCGAGATCGCCCGCCGTGATGGACTTGAGCTCTTTCTCCTGATACTTGCCCAGCGTCTGCGGCACGAAGCCGTCGACCTCGTCGGTCATGAACAGCACGTCGTAGCCCTTCTGCTGCAGCTTTTCCATCTGCGGCAGCTGGCCGAGGCGCTCGCGGCTCTCGCCGTTGGCATAGTAGATATACTTCTGATCCTCCGGCATGGCGTCGGCGTATTCCTTGAGGGAGATGAGCTTGCCTTCCTTGCTCGACCAGTAGAGCAGCAGATCCTGCAGCGCCTCTTTTTTCGCGCCATAGTCGGCCAGCACGCCGTATTTGATCTGCGGGCCGAAGGCGGCGAAGAACTTCTCATATTTCTCGCGGTCGTTGTCCAGCAGCTTCTGCAGCTCAGCTTTGATCTTCTTTTCGAGATTCCCCGCGATGAACTTCAGCTGCCGGTCATGCTGCAGCATTTCCCGGGAGATGTTCAGGCTCAGATCCTGCGAGTCGACCACGCCCCGCACGAAGCGGAAGCAGTCGGGCAGCAGATCGGCGCAGTTTTCCATGATCATCACGCCGGAGGAGTACAGCTGCAGGCCCTTCTTGAAGTCCTTGGTGTAGAAATCATACGGTGCCTTGGCCGGGATATAGAGCAGGGCCTTATACGTGACCGCGCCCTCGACATTCGCGTGGATGACGGCCAGCGGGTCTTCGAAGTCGAAGAACTTCTCCTTATAGAAATTGTTGTATTCCTCGTCGGTGACGTCCTTCTTGTTCTTGTTCCAGATGGGAACCATGGAGTTGAGCGTCTCGACCTCGGTGTAGGTCTCGTACTCGGGCTTCTCGTCCTTCTCCGTGCCCTCTTTCATGCGGCTCTTTTCGACCTCCATGCGGATGGGGTAGCGGATGTAGTCGGAGTATTTGCGCACGAGCTGCTGCAGCTCCCAGGTCTTGAGGAAGCGGGAATATTTTTCGTCGTCGGTGTCGGCCTTGAGCTGCATGATGACGTCGGTGCCGGCGTTCGCGCGCTCACACGGGGTCATAGTGTAGCCGTCCGCGCCCTCGGATTCCCATTTCCAGGCCTCGTCGGAGCCGTATTTCTTCGAGATGACGGTCACCTTGTCCGCGACCATGAACGCCGAGTAGAAGCCCACGCCGAACTGGCCGATGATGTCGGTGTCGGCGGCCTTGTCCTTGTCGAGCGTCTGCTTGAACTGCAGACTGCCGGAGCGGCAGATCGTGCCGAGGTTGTTTTCCATCTCGTCCTTGTCCATGCCGATGCCGTTGTCGCTGACGGTCAGCGTGTGTGCAGCCTCGTCGGGCTTGAGTTCGATCGCAAAATCGCTGCGGCTGAGGCCGACGTTTTCATCGGTCAGTGCCTGATACGCCAGCTTGTCGATGGCGTCGGAGGCGTTGGAAATAATTTCACGCAGGAAGATCTCCTGATGCGTATAAATGGAGTTGATCATCAGATCCAGCAGGCGCTTGGATTCTGCCTTAAACTGTTTCTTTGCCATACATGTCACGTCCTTTGCATATTAGCACTCATCGCCTCTGAGTGCTAACTGTATTCTAGCACACTTTCCCCCATTTGCAAGCGCTTTTTGCAAAATTCACAATGTATTCACATGCACATAAAAGCTCACTTGTGTAAAGGGAGCCTTGAGCTGCAGAAAAATTTCGGATTGATGCTTATTGCCGCTGCAGTTCGGTGCGGAGGGTGGCGGCTTGGGCGGCGGGGGTGGCTTGGGTGAGGAGGCGGGCGCAGAGGGTGGCGGGGTCTTTCTGCAGGGCTTCGGCGGCGCGGGTGTGCTGCAGGCCGTGGAGCAGGATCCAGAGCTCCTGATCCTCGCCGAACGTGTTCTGGACGAACCGCAGGCCGTTTTCACATGCGCGGCAGGCCGCTTCGCGGCTCGTCTGCGCAAAGCCTTCCGCGTCCGCCGCGAGCTTCTGCAGGGCGGCCGACGCTTCCGCATCGGTCCGGGCGGGCGCGAGCGCGGCTTCGGCGCGGGAGAGGAAGGCCGCTTCGCGCCGCTCCTCCTCCGGCGGCAGAACGCCGCAGTCCTTCCGCACGGCCAGGGCCGCGCGCCGCTTCTGCAGCAGCTCCTGCGCGCGGGCGAGCGCGTCCGCGCCGGGCGGAACGCTGCCCGCAAAGCTGGACGCGCTGAAGGCAAGATCCGCGTCCTGCTGCATGGCGGCCGACTTTGTCTGCAGGCTGTGCAGCAGGAACTCTACGACGGACAGCCGCCCATCGAACGGCAGCTCGCGCAGCGCTCCGGCCTCCGGACACGCGGTGCCGGTCAGAATTTCTTCGAGCGGAAGCTGCGCGGCATAGCGCCGGAACAGCTCGTAAAACGCGGCAAAGCCGGCAGCCGCCTCCTGCGCGTGCAGATACTGCTGCATCTGCGCGAGCGTGCAGGGATAGCCCAGCGCCTCGTAGGCGAGCAAAAGCGCAGAAAGCTCCTCCCAGCCGCGGGCCGTGGCGAACGCCCCTGCCGCGGCGCTCGCGCTGCAGAGGAAAAAGTGCTCCGGGTGCAGCCGCAGATAGCTCAGCACGGCCGGATGCACGCCGCTGGCGGCGGCGTAGGGCTGCCAGGCGGCAAGACTCGGCTCGAGCTCGATGCAGCGCACGCGGTCGAGTGTCGCCATGTCGAAGCTTCGGGCCGACTGGTTGTAGCGCGGCGGGTTGCCCGCGGCCACGATGAGCCAGCCCTCCGGCAGACTGTGTACGCCGAAGGTCTTGTTCTGCAGCATCTGCAGGATCGCTGGCATGAGCGTCTCGGACACGCAGTTGATCTCGTCGAGGAACAAAATGCCCTCATGCAGGCCGGTCTTCTCCATCTGCTCGTAGACGGAGGCGATGATCTCGCTCATGGTGTATTCCGTGGCGCGGAAGGTCTTCCCTGCCGCCGTGCGGCCCACAATGACGGGCAGGCCGAGCGCGCTCTGGCGCGTGTGGTGCGTCATGGTGTAGGCAGCGAGGCCGATGTGCTCCTCCTGCGCCAGCTGGGAAAGGATCGCGGTCTTGCCGATACCCGGCGGGCCCATGAGAAGGACCGGCCGCTGCATCCTCCGCGGCATGCGGTACACGCCGTCTTCGGTCTTGGCCGTGTAGGCCCGGATGGTCCGCCGTAGCTCCTGCTTTGCCTGTGCTATATCCATCGTTCGTCTCCTTTCGGCGCTTCGGCCTCCAGAATCAGTTTCTCCGCCCATGCGGGCAGGTCGATATCGTCATACCGGTACCGGAGCATCACGAAGACCGCCCGGTACGCGGGCGGCACGTCCGGAAAGACCCCGTAGCCGTCGGTAAAATACAAAAGTCCCGGCAGGTGCGCAAATTCCCCGCGCTCCACCAGCCCGTCCACATAGCGGAAGGCCGGGCGGAAATCCGTCCCGCCGCCGCCGTGGAGCGTCATGGTCCGCAGCCAGTCGGTCAGCTCCGCGAGGGTCGTCAGGCGGGTATCCTGCTGCACCTCGCAGTCGCATTCGAGGATGTGCAGGTTGAAGCGCTCAAAAAACAGGTCCTCCCGCGTCAGGATCCCCGCCAGCTCTCCCAGAAACGCCGCGCAGAGCGAGCGCGAGCAGGACGCAGACGTGTCGATCACAACGGCAAGCTCACGCAGGCGGCGCTCCTCCGAATATTCCAGCGGCTCGATGAGCGGCATGCCGCCGTAGTGCTCCAGGCCGTAGAGATACCACGCGTACTGAAATTCGTCGCCGGAGACATGGCGGTTTTCCCGCATCTCGGAGCATTCGCGCAGCAGCGCCGCAAAGGCCCGGCTGCCGCGCGCATCCGGGCGCACAGCGAAGGCGGCGTTCCCGCTTCCGCTGCCGATCACGGGCTTCGGCGGCAGCGGGTCCGGCAGCTTCCGGCCGAGCGCCTGCCAGCCCGTCTCCGCGCCGCCGTCCGCGGTCTTCGGCGCGGAAGCAGACGCGGAGAGCTGCCAGAGGCGGTGGTCGTCCAGGTAAAACGTGGCCTGTTCCTCCGCGGTCAGCGCGTCCGGCTGCTCGAGCAGCAGCGCGTAGATCGCCGGGGCGCGGACCGCCCGCCTCGCCTGCAGCTTGCAGCGGGCGGAAAAGGCCGCAGGCGTCTCCGGCTCCTGCGGCAAAAGCGCGTGCCGGACGAGGCCGACCGCCAGATCGCAGGCCGTATCCCAGAGCGCCCGCGCTCTCCCCTGCCGCCCCCACGGGTGGCCGAGCATGAGGTGCAGCAGCAGATGCAGCGTCAGCCGCTCCGGCAGGTCGCTTTCCGCAAGGAATTCCCGCCGCAGAAGCCCCGGGGCAAATACGGCGGCTTCGCCGTCGGTCCCGGCGGGGTCCACATCGCCCTCACGGCAGGTCAGCCTGCCCAGTGGCAGCGCAAGCGACGGCAGCTTCGCATACAGCCCGCCGCGCACAATGGAAAAGATCCGCTCCTCCGCCGTCATCCGCCCACCTCCTTTTTCTTTATTGTATCAATTCCCCGCAAAAATGCAATCCGCCATTTTTCTTCTTTACTTTCCGCCCCCGGTCTGCTATACTATATGGGCAGTTAAATATGCGCCCGTAGCTCAGCTGGATAGAGTGACAGACTCCGACGTTTCTGCCCCATTCGGCTGAGAGAAGCCCAAAGCCGTTGATACGACTGGACTTTTCGGGCGTGAGGGTGATTTTCCGCGTGTTCCTTGACTACTGTTTGACTACCAATTTCAAAAAGCGATGACCGGCGTACCGCCGTTTATCTCATAGATGCGCTCGTAGCTCAGTTGGATAGAGTGACAGACTCCGACTCTGTAGGTCGCACGTTCGAATCGTGTCGGGCGTACCAAAAATTCCGTGAAATCATCTGATTTCACGGAATTTTTATATGAATTTGTTTGAATTTCATCTTTTGAAGCATAGCGCAACCGGATAGAGCTTTTCGGAAGATAGCTCAGATCTCCAAGCTGCTTTGCATCATGAGGGAAAGAATTATGACTCACGGAGGGCGCAATATGTATTTGGACAGACTGGACAGCTTGGATCAGAAGATCGTGCGGCTGCTGATAGAAAACGCACGCAGTTCCTATTCTGATATTGGTGATAAAATTGGAATCTCCAGAGTCGCAGTAAAAGCCCGGATACAGGCTTTGGAGCAGAAGGGAATTATTGAGGAATATACGACCGTTATCAATCCCCAGAAGATCAGCGGCACAGTCTCCTGCTATTTTGAAATCGAGACAGCACCGCGCGATCTGGCGGAGGTCACAGAGATCTTGCATCAAAACAATCCCGTCACGCAGATCTACCGCGTGACGGGAAAAGACAAGCTGCACGTCCACGCTGTTGCAGCCTCTAGCGAAGAAATGGAGACGTTTCTGCGCACAGTCATTGATACTTTGCCCGGCGTGGTCAGCTGCAGCTGCAATATGATTTTGTCCCGCGTCAAGGATATCGAGGGCCTGCGGCTATAGGGATTGCCGCAAACCCCCGCGTGCTTGCAACCGCGGCGATAAGATCTCGAAGGATGCGTTTATGCAGTGGCTATATCGGAAATATCCGCTGCGGAGGGAATGCGTCTGCCCCGCAATTCAAACGGATGACAGCGTGGGATATCCGCCAGTTTGCAGGATTTCCTTTTTCGGCGGGATTCTCTAAAATATACGTAGAGAATCAAAGAAAGAGGAGGTTACTCTCATGGCATTTTCTCTCGACAGCAAGGTAAAGGACATTCTGAAGAATCCGGCGGCGGCAGCCGTGCTGGACAAGTACAGCCCCGATGCTTCCAAGAACCCGCAGATGAAGCTCGTCGGCGGTCTGACGCTGCGCAAGCTCGCCAGCTTCCCGCAGTCGGCGTTCCTGCAGCCTCATCTGGAGGAGCTGGATAAGGAGCTTCAGGCGATCGAGTAATTACCCAAGCCAAAAAGGAGCCTGACCACAGGCTCCTTTTTGTATGCTGCATGAAAGGAAACCAATATGGATCTGAAAAACCTGTTCGGATATGAGGGAAAAACGGTCGTCGTTTCCGGAGCATACTCCGGCATGGGACTGGCAGCGGCACGGCTGCTGCAGGAGCTCGGGGCAAACGTTTATACGATCTGCCGCCGCAACGGACGGCACAGTAAGCTGGATTTTCCAGTCGCAGGCGAGCTGTACGCCGACTTCGGCGTCAAGGAGGATCTGGATGCGCTGGCAGACGCGCTGCCGCAAAAAATCGATGCCATATTCCTTTGCCACGGCATCGCGCTGAAAGCGGATGCCTCCAATGCGCTGGAGGTGCAGAAAGTCAATTTTCTCGGGCACAAATATCTGCTGGAAAAGACGCTGCCAAAAATTGCGGACAACGGCTCTGTCAATATCATCGCCTCGACCGGCGGCTTTGGCTGGCAGGATGCCTTTGCAGACTGCGCAGCGGTCGTAAATGCGCCGAGCTATGAGGCCGCGCTCGATTGGTATGCCGCGCACCCCGATGTCATTCAGAATGGCTATGTCTTCTCCAAGCAGTGCCTGTGCGCGTATGTCAAAATGAAAGTTCACGCGCCGGAATATATTGACCGTAAGATCCGCCTGAACGCCATCAATCCCGGCAATACGATCACCGGACTGACCGATGATTTTAACCGGAACACCTCGCCAAACGGCGACGCTGCCGAGGGGAAGGCTGTCATTGAGGCGATTTTTCTGGACAGTTGGAACGGTCGTTGGGCAACGGCGGAGGAAATGGGATATCCGTTGGTCGCGATCGGCAGCCAAATTTTCTCCTATATGAGTGGTCAGATCATTTATTTTGACTACGGCATGAGCAGCGTCTGGGAAGCAGATGCACTGGACGCAGCACTCGACTGATTTTGCACGCTTCATCCCTTCAAAACGGGCGGCGCTCCGACTGGAGCGCCGCCCATTTTATGTGTCTGTTAAATTTGAGGGACGAAGATTCCGGCGTTCTGGCCGCCGTCGGCGGGGATGTCCACGCCGTTGATGTAGCCAGCTCCGGGGGGAGCAGAGGAACGCAGTCAGCGCGCCCATTTCGTACGGATGGCCCCAGCGCCCGGCGGGGATCAGATCGAGCTGGTTTTCTGCCGTTTCCGGCTGATTGTCGATGAGCTTCTGGTGCATGGGCGTGAGATAGCAGCCGGGCGAGATCGACAGGATGCGGCAGTGCTTTTCCGCGAAGCGCGCCACATTCTTCTGCGTGAAGTAGATCACAAACTTCTTGGACATGGCGTAGGCGAGCCCCGCGCGGAAGAACTCACCCTCCTCGTCCTCCGCTTTCTAGTAACCCTCAGCGTCTCCTACCTCCTGATGGCCGGCATGATCTGCATGGGAATCTGGTTCCCTGTCCGCAAGGCGGTAAAGATGGCTCCGGCGGAGGCGTTGCATTACGAATAAATTGTCTATCTTTGCGTCTGTCAATTTATTAATGAGAAAGGAGCAAGCGTATGACAGCTATAGAATTAAAAATGTCGTTACTGCAAGAGGTGATGTCCTTGGAGGATGAGAAGTTGATCAAGAAGGCCCTCAACAGCGTCCGCTGTATGAAGATGACTGCTTTCGGTAAGGCCACCCCTGTAGAGAAGTCGGCAGACGATTACGTGGAGCCTACCAAGGAGGAGATCTTGGCGGGGCTAAGGAACGCCCTGCAAGACGTGAAGGATTTGCGTGAGGGCAAGGATGTGGGGCATAAGTTTAGAGACTTAAGTGAGTTACTCAATGAGGTATAGGATAAAAACCCATCAAGACTTCGATAAAGAGTTCAAACGTCTCTGTAAGAAGTATAGCTCATTGAAGGCTGATTTATCGGCTTTGGGTAAGTCTTTGAGCGAGAACCCTGATCAAGGGACGAG
>ERZ1106939.1012-NODE-1012-length-23020-cov-5.316177_pt1 | contig 23020 bp, 16 predicted proteins | sample MGYA00403669_ERZ1106939 | MGnify/ENA primary metagenome ERZ1106939 (study PRJEB35170, sample SAMEA104062447) | human gut metagenome | biome: human gut; feature: human-associated habitat; material: faeces | place: Denmark | collected 2012-09-28 ...
GGTAGAACACCAGCCTTCCAAGCTGGATACGTGGGTTCGATTCCCATCACCCGCTTATGCGATAGTGGCGTAGTTGGTAACGCGCGACCTTGCCAAGGTCGAGACCGCGGGTTCGAGCCCCGTCTATCGCTCTTATAACATAAAAGAGATATCCTTCATGGATATCTCTTTTTCGTTATAGGCAGGAACATCTGTCATATTTTCGCGTCCCCACACATATTATATATAAAACAACCACAGGAGGCGCATATGAGTGCAAAAACAAAAATCGTCGTTGTAAAAATGAAGCATGTCATTCTCACCGGAGTGCTCCTTGGCATACTGCTTCTTCTGATAATTTTCGCTGCTACATATTTCTTTTCAGGTGATGAGCCAAAGCCTGCAGTCGAAGAGACCGGCATGTATACACCGGGTGTGTACAATACATCTGTAGCGCTGGGTGGGGCGGCTATCGATGTGTCTGTGGCGGTGGACAGCAATAACATTAACTCCATAAGCCTTGAAAACATGACTGATTCGGTGGAAACCATGTATCCGCTTGTTGAGCCTGCTATGAACGAGCTCGTATCGCAGATTGTGCAAAATCAATCCACCGATAATATTTCCTACGCAAACACAAGTCAGTACACCTCCAAAGTGCTGCTCGACGCAATAGATAACACACTCTCCAAGGCAAAAAACTCTGACAGCTCAAATACCGAAGAAAATACAAAGACTGTATCTGAATCACAAAAAGAGCCCGGGAATTCTTCAAAAACTGAAAATACCTCGCAGTAACCTGCGAGGTATTTTAACTTAATCATATAAATCGTAAAATATATGTATGTATCAAAAATATAATCTACTTCTCACTGTCTGCAGATAATCCCTGTAGATAATCGCTGACAGCACTGATATCTGCGTAATAGCAGTTCACCGGACGACTCTTCTCATAGTACTGATATCCGGAGTAACCGCCCCAGCCTACCAATGCGACTACAGCTGCCGCTGCAACAATTCGTGCTATAACACGCTTTACTTTATTTCTGGCATTTGTCTTTTTACGATTTGCCTTTTCATTCTTATATTTATCAACCTTTGCCTGACTCATTGCTTTTCTCCTTTAACTCAATGCAATAATTCTACTACATTTTGCGGGAGATATCAAGGCATTTCATCATAGCTTCAAAAACACTGCTTCTCATGCCCTTTTCCTCAAGCACACGCACAGCCTGGATAGTGGTTCCGGCCGGTGAGCACACCATATCCTTGAGCTCGCCCGGATGCTTTCCTGTCTCGAGAACCATTTTTGCGCTTCCAAGCACTGCCTGGGCTGCAAATGTATATGCCTGGCTCCTTGGCATGCCGCCTGCTACAGCTGCATCTGCCATAGCCTCGATAAACATAAACACATATGCCGGTGAGCTTCCGCTGACCGCTGTCACTACATCCATAAGCTTCTCATCTATCACCTCAGCCTTTGAAAAGCCCGAGCACAAATCAAGCACTGTATCAAGTTCCTCCTGCGATACTCTTTCATTTGCACAGACTCCCATCATGCCCTCACCAACCATGGCAGGTGTATTTGGCATGGTACGTATAACCTTTAAGCTCTTTCCAAACATCTCGTCAAACCACGAAAGTGACTTGCCCGGTGCAATCGAAACAATGATTTCATCGTCACTAACAGTGTCCTTTATCTCTGCTATAACCTCCTCATAGTACTGTGGCTTTACTGCTAAAAACAGAATATCTGCAAACTCTGCTACGCTCTTATTGTCCGCTGTCAGCCTGATTCCAAGCTCTGCTGCATTCTTTTCTCTGGAGCTTTCGGTCTTTGCAGATGCAAGAATATCGCTTGCCTGTGCCTTGCCTGATGCCATCACTCCGTGTATCATTGCCTTTCCCATGTTTCCACAACCTATGAAGCCTAATTTCTTACTCATATTATCCTCCTGCCGTAATCAATATATCTGACTATTCAAAGCATCCAAAATCATGTTTAACAGTCAGTATTTTTGCAAACTATTTTAGCACACTTCATTCAATCATGCAAAATATCTTTTGACTCTCATATCATCTTATGCATCAAAACCTGAATGTACAGGCAGGCCTCTGTGCTCAACAGGAGTGGAAAAAACTATCTGTGTACTTGTCTTGCCGAATTTCTGCAGAGTGTTGATAAAGTCATCAAGCTCCTCCGTATTCAAAAACTCCACCTCTATAAGCATAGAATACTCTCCTGTCACACAATTGCACTCTATGACATTCTCCACACTCTCAATAAACGGATAAAACTCTTCCTTTTGTACAGGCTCCAGATCCAGATTGACAAAGGCCTTTATCTTATAGCCCAGATTAACCGAATCTACAGCGGCATGATAGCCCTTTATGATTCCCTTGCTCTCCAATCTCTCTATTCTGGCTGTTACAGCCGGTGATGACAAAAACACCTGTGCCGCTATCTCCTTTATCGCTATACGTGCATTTTCCTGCAGCAGCTCTACTATTTTCTCATCAATCATATCCAATGCATTCTTAGTCAATGTACCGCCTCCTAATCTCTCTTTTGTAAATGTGATTTTTCCAACAAAAAAGAGGGCGCAGATAACCTAATATCTGAACGCCCTCGTTCGCTTTACTTTTTTAATTAATTACTCTAAAAAAATAATATCATTAATCAATATTACTTGTCAAGATTAAGATCTGTAATCTCCGTTAATTTTTACATAATCATATGTAAGATCACAGCCCCATGCCTTGGCTGACACATCTCCCTGGTGTAAATCTATGTCGATGTAAATCTCATCCTCATGCAGTATTTTTGCTGCCTCCTCCTCTGAGAAGTCAACTCCGGCACCGTTCTCGCACACCTTGATGCTTCCTACTGTTGAGCGCAGGTGAAGCTCCACCTTGTCTATATCAAAATCAGCCTCCGCATAGCCTATAGCACAAAGTATTCGTCCCCAGTTGGCATCCTCGCCAAACATAGCACACTTTAAAAGTGGTGAACGGATAACGCTCTTTGCCACAATAATTGCTGTATCAAGATCAGGCGCACCTGCGCATGTGCACTCTAACAGCTTTGAAGCGCCCTCTCCATCCTTTGCAAGCATTCTTGTAAGATTTGAAAGCACCTCGTACAGTGCATCCTTAAAGATCTGATAATCATCATTCTCTGTAGTAATAGGTGTGTTTCCTGCAAGGCCGTTTGCCATGATGCTTACCATATCATTGGTAGAGGTATCGCCGTCAATGCTTAAGCAGTTGTAGGTAACCTTTACAATCTCGCTCAAGGCCTTCTGGATGAGCTCCGATGAGATGGCAACATCTGATGTGATAAAGTTTAATGTAGTAGCCATGTTCGGGTGAATCATGCCGCTTCCCTTTGCCATACCGCCTACTGTACACTCACTGTCTCCAAGCATGAACTTTACCGCATACTGCTTTGGAACGGTATCTGTAGTCATGATAGCGTTTACAGCCTTGTCGTTGCCGTCTGCCGAAAGTCCCTTTGCAAGCTCCTTTATATGGCTCTCGATAGGCTCAATAGGAAGCACCTGGCCAATAACGCCTGTAGATGCCACGATAACCTCGTTTGGATCAATCGAAAGCTCTGCTGCTGCAAGCTCGCACATTCTCTGAGCCTTCTCTACTCCGTCAGCATTGCAGGTGTTGGCGTTTTTGCTGTTGGCAATAACAGCCTTTGCCGTATGTCCTGATGCCTCAAGGTGTGCCTTTGTCACCTGAATAGGCGCGCCCTTCACCTTGTTTGTTGTGTAAACAGCCGCTGCCTGACACTGTGTTTCTGAATAAACTAAAGCCAGGTCATTTTTGTTTTTGTCACTGTTTAATCCACAGTTTAATCCGTTTGCAACAAAGCCCTTTGCTGCACAGACGCCCTTTTTTACCTTTGTAAAACTCATTTGTATAATACCTCGATTCTTTTAATATGTCCAATCCCCAACATATCGTATTATTGATATATGAACGATAGACTGTAACATTCTCTCGTTACTCTATCTCTTTCATGACGCTCTTGTAAGCCGGACGGATAATCTTGTTCATGCCGACAATCTCCTCAAGCCTGTGGGCACTCCAGCCAACGATTCGCGCAATGGCAAAAAGAGGTGTGTAAAGCTCCATAGGAATACCAAGCATCTCATAAACAAAGCCGCTGTAGAAATCGACATTCGGAGAAACACCCTTAAAGATATGGCGCTTTTCAGCGATAATCTCAGGAGCCACCTTCTCTATTGTATTATAGAGGTTCATCTCATTATCTCTCTTCTTTGCAACTGAAAGCTTCTCCACATAGCCTCTGAATATACGCTCCCTCGGGTCAGAAAGTGAATACACCGCATGTCCCATTCCATAGATGAGTCCCTTGTGGTCAAACACCTCACCATCCATCATTTTCCTGAGGTATGCTCTCACCTCATCCTCATCATCCCAGTGCTTCACATGCGAACGGATGTCCCGCATCATCTCCATCACCTTGATATTGGCACCGCCGTGCTTTGGTCCCTTAAGGGATGACATGGCTGCCGCGATAGCAGAGTATGTATCTGTACCTGCCGATGTAACCACACGGGTGGTAAATGTAGAGTTGTTTCCACCGCCATGCTCCATATGAAGAATAAGTGCCATATCAAGCACCCTTGCTTCAAGCTCTGTATATTGATTGTCAGCTCTGAGCATCCTAAGGAAGTTTTCAGCTGTCGAAAGCTTTGGATCCGGCCTGTGAATATACATGCTCTGATCATTTTCATAATGATTATACGCATGATAACCGTAAACTGCAAGCATCGGGAATATTGCAACAAGTGATAAGCACTGTCTGATATTGTTGTCGATGCCCGCCTTTGCTACAAGAGGATCATATGAAGCCAGTGTCAGTATACTTCTCGTCATGGAATTCATGATATCCTTTGACGGAGCCTTCATGATGACATCCCTCGTAAAATTGGTAGGAAGGGTTCTGCTTCTTCCTAAAACCTCTGTAAACTCAGCCAATTCACTCTCAGATGGCAGCTGCCCGAAAAGCAGCAGATAAGCAATTTTTTCAAAACCAAACTCACCGGGCCTTAAGTTGTTCGTAAGTGTCTTTACATTGTAGCCCCTGTACCACAATTGTCCGTCACATGGCACGCTGCTACCATCCTCGCCCGTCTTAAATGAAACAATCTCCGAAATATTCGTAAGACCTGTCAGAACTCCCTTTCCGTTTACATCCCTAAGTCCTCTGTTGACACCATATTCCCTGAAAAGACTATCTGAAATTGTGTCATTTTTAATACAGATATCCTGTTTTTTTGCAGCGTAATCCGCTAATAAATTATTGCTTTTTGTCATCCATTCACCCTTCCTTTTTATCTTTTAGAATATATTATATCCGTTTTCTTAGAAATTGGCAAACCCATTCATGAATCCGTAGCCAAAAATTTTATTTGGGTAGTCAGTTTTTTCTTTTCTGCGGCAGTTTCTTACCATGACATTTTTTATATCCACTCCGTTTGCGAGCAAAACATTGCCTCTCACTATCATCCACTCCATGATGAGAGCCGCCACCGCTGCAGTGATTGCAGCAGCCGCCGATGTGCCACTTAGTGCTATATACATTCCTCTTAGATTTGCCCCTGTGATATCCACAGCCGGTGCTACGAGATCCGGCTTTATTCCACCGTCTGCGTCAAAGCCCCTTCCCGACTCTAAAAGTATTGCATCATTTAGGGAATTATAGCCTCCCGCCGTTATCACAAGCTTAGCATCCGAAGGCATGGTCAGCGTGGTATCAGGCTCCGAGACAATAAAGCTCACATCATTATCAAGAAGTCCTGTCATCGGGAGCCACATATTAAAAACGCCTCCAATAGTACTAAGTGGAAATACCCTGATGGTCCACACTCCCTTCACCACCTTTTCAAAGCGGATAAATATAAGCAAATCCCTCGTCTGTCTGCCGGTCTGCCTGTAGTCAATAGTCACCTGTGTTCCTTCAAGCAGAAATGAGTATTCACCGCTGTCTATTCGCATTGGTACCCCTGCCGGATTCGACTGACCACTCGGTGATATGACAGAAAGCGTAAATAGCTCAGGTGAAAGTGCCCAGCATTCCAGATAAAAGCCATCCATATCCTGCTCAACATTTATCTCAATATCATCGACTGTATCTGTTATACGCCCTTTATAATGATGCCTGCTGTTCGCCTCATTGCCCGCTGCCGCAACCACAGCCCTGCCTCTTTTTGCCGTGATATAGTCCAGATACTCTGAAAGATCCTCAGCTCCCGTGTGGCTTCCGTTATTGCAGCCAAGCGCCATGCAAAAGACAGCCGGTGCTCCCTTTTGACCTGCAAACTCATCTGCAAAATGCACTGCTCTCATCACATCAACCTCCGAGTACACCATTTTACGATCCGGAATAAAGTAGAAATCATACAGCTTTTGAGGTGCCCTTTTCAGCTTTACGACAATAAGCTTAGCCTGTGGTGCCACCCCTGCAAAATCATCCTGCGGTCTGTCATTGCCACATATCACGCTCGCCACAAACGTACCATGCCCATCCTCATCGCCCGGTATGCTCTCATATGGATTTTCCGATAAAATAGCAGCATTTATCTCATCCTCAGAATAAACCGTATCCGTATTCTGATCCCACAGCACTGCAATCTTCGTCTTACCCTCAGGTGTCATAAAAGCCTCCTGCGCATAATTCACACCTGTGTCAATAACCACCACATACACACCATTTCCGTATAGTCCCGGAACAAACTCCCTTTGAAGCCTGAACACACCGCTCTTTACAAGTCCCTGCGTGGATAAAGGAGCAAGACACTTTGGAATAGCCGAATACGAATAAACTCCCACCATAAGTGGTGGGAGTCTTTCGTAATCCTCATATGTCCATATCTCGTAATCATCTCCCAATGTCTCTATGATATCAGGAGCTATTACCGGTGGAATGAACTCCTTTTTTGATACTATGAACTGCATATTTTACCTCATATGATATAATATTTAGATATGAGGGTCAAAAGATATTTTGACCCTCATATAATTATATTCTATAAATAAAAATATGCTACCATATTTATCTAATATAAACAAAGCTTCGACCAAAATTTACTCGCGGCTTCCATGACATGTAAAATAAATCACCTGGTAATCCTGCGAAAGCACCGCAAGCAGCCTTCTGCCTCGAGCAAGCTTCTCATCATCCAGATTCACAAACGGATCGTCAAGTATGAGGAACGGCTTCTCGCCCGGATACATCGCATCCACAAGCGCAAAACGCATACATATGCCTATCAGGTCCTTGTAGCCTGCCGACATGGTTCTCACATCGCGAAGCTGTCCCTGCTCCTTCATCCTTATTGAAATATTGGCATCCACCTGCCAGTCTCTGTCTGTATTTTCTGTCAGGATACCGAAGTACTTCTGGAAGCCATTGGAAATAGGCGCCATGTATCTGGCAGTAAACTGCTCCCTTGCCCTGGTCAGATAGTCTGATGTAAGCCCAAGTATCTCATACTTATGCTTTTCCTCAGCCTGTATCTGCTTGCAGTTGCGATACTCCTGCTCCTTTTCATCCCTCATATCAAGCTGCTCCTGCAGATCATCCATCTGTCTGCCGTACTGCACTAAGGATGCCCTGATTTCATCGAGGCTGCCTTCCACCTTTGAAATCATCTCATTGAGCTCATCAAGTGTGTACGGACACTCATTTGGTGCAAGAAGCTTGTCCATATCGTTGTCATTCTCAAACTGCGTTTTCTTCTGAAGAGCACTGTCCATATTTTCCTTTGCAAAGCCGGCCTCTGCGAGCTGCTTTTTCATCTGTGAAAGTGCCTGTGTATATTCTGCAGCACTGTCATATCCATAGAGACTTAAATACTCATCAAGCGAAGCCTTTGCCTTCTCATAGTCAGCCTTTGTCTTGGCGCGCTTTCCTATCTGCTCGTTGAAACGACTGTAGTCATGAGCCTTTGTGCGAAGCTCATAAAGCTTCTCCTGATACTGCGATTCATCTGCTTCAATCGAAAAGCTGTCAAAAAACTGCGATACCTCATGCTCCATTGATGTAATGCCGCTTTGAATCTGCTCAAGCTGCTCCTTTAATTCCTGAATCGGTATCTCCTTCTGCTTTATATTTTCCTCACGCTCAGCCATAAGCCTGATGTATGCTCTCTGCTTTTTGTTGTTCAGACGGATTCCATAGACCATCATGACAACACCGCAAAGCGCCATAGCGACTCCAGCTATGCCTACCACAAGAAACATGATTTCCTTCACATTGTACTTCTCATTCAGACTGAATACCGTGGCAACAGCCGCTGCCAAAAGACCAATAACCATAAGCACAATACCTGCAGGTACAAGCTTAGTCTTCTCAGGGGTCTCCGGCTCCTCCTCATCATCTGCCATCTTTGCAAGTGAGGTCATCTGCGAGAGCTTGAGCTCCATGTGGCTGTACTCATTCTTGACGCTCTGGATGTTTGCAATCTTCTTTTGCATCTCATCAAGACCATCATCAGATGGCACACCATCCTTAAACATACCTGAAAGTGTATCTAAATACTGCTCCTCCTCAGGTGTAAAGCTCAGATTATCTTCTACAGCCTTTAAGCTTTCAAGCTCTCCGGCCTGCTTTGTCTTTTCCAAAAGCTCTGCCTCATCCGGTGCTTTGTCTCCAAAAACTGCCAATGCAGCATTGTAAATGCTCTCTTTCTCCTTTGCAACAGCACAAAGCTGCTCGTAGTTTTCACGAAGTGCCTGCTTTCTGCTGTCCTCAGATGCCACCTGAAGCGCCCTGCCGTACTCGGCTCTGATACCGGTAAGCTCCTTCTTCTGGGCAGTTTTCTCATCTATTTTCTCTGAAAGCTGTGCTGCCGCCTCATCCGCTGCCTGATACTTCTTAAGCTCCTGTTCCAAGGCTGTGAGTGTATTTACACGCTTTTTGATAGAGCCTGTGATACGGTTTGGAGACATCTTGTTCATCATATCCTTAATGTCCGCTGTCGCCGACTCGAAGTTGTTGATGTCATTTGTATTTTCCGCCATATTGCCAAGCTTTGCGCTGATGCTGTCTGAAGACGAAAACATGCAGTCTGCCTGCGCTATGTATATCGTTCTCTTGAACGAGCTGCGGTCGAGGTCAAAAAGCTCCTCTCCAAGCAGTGGTGAAAAATCATCACACTCAACCATGGTTGCAAGCCTGTATAAGTGAAAATCATCCTGCTTTTCTGTGAGGCCAAAGGTCCTTACAAGTCTGTACTCCACTCCATCGGCCTCAAAATCAAGCTCTCCACCATAAGTGCCGCCCTGCCATGGCTTATAGAGCTTTCTTTCCCTCTCAAAGGCGCCCGGCTCCTTTTTCGTATCAAAGCCGTACAGCATAGCCTTCAAAAAAGCCGCAAGTGTACTCTTTCCCCAGCCGTTTGGCTGGTTTATGACATTGACTCCATCATTGAAATTGATATTAAGATCGGACAGCTTTCCGAAGTTGTTTATGTGACAAGCTATTAATTTCAATTTCTAAATCTCCTCCCCGCTAAGCGCCGATATACCACACCTGATGACCTCAGACTTCTGCTCCTCGGTCATATCTGAGCCAAGCACCATCCGTATGAACTCACCCTTAAGTGATGCATCCTTTTCGTATTCACTGTAATTGATGAGAAGTCTTGTCTCATCATACACCTTTTCATAGTAGAAATATTCCTCGAACATATCCTTGAGGAAATCTGTGTTTATCTCACAATCCACGTCCACCTCACCTACAAGCACGAACTTTACCATGCTTCTCGATGAATATTCACTGTCCGAAATGGCCTTTTCCATCTTCACAGCCACATCCTGTGTGGTCATGGCTCCTGTCACATCCACATACAGCGTGTAGAGACTCCTGTACGCAAACGGTACAAAGCTAAAGCCTGCCGTGAGCTTCTCATCATCTATATCAAGCACCACAAAGCCCTTTTGTCCACACTCATCAAAGCCTCTTCCCTCTAAGCAGCCGCTGTAGCAGTACATGCCACGGTTGTCAAGCTGTCCGCTCTGATACTCATGCACATGACCGAGTGCGAGATAATCAATGCCCTTATTCTTAAAGTCGCCTGTGGAAATCTCATCACCGAGCTGTCCGTGGAGAGTGACAACGTTGTAATTGTCATTGTCGAGCACAAGAGAATTGTACATGGCAGCCTGGTTAGACTTGTCTATCTCAAGACCTGTTATTGTGATATTTCCATAGCTGTATGAGGTCCACTGATTAGAAAAAAGCTTAAGGTTGTCAGGGATTTCATCGAGCTTCGATATGAAATTGTCCGAGTCGTGATTACCCTTAAGATAATAGAAATCGATATCCGGATTTGACGTAATCGAATCCTTTACCAGATTTCTGGCAGTCGCTGACACATTTCTCGTGTCAAATAAATCGCCTGCTATGATAATCGCCTTTACATCGTTATTTTTGGCGTACTCTATCATCCTTGAATATGTACGCAGTATTTCCATTTTTCTCTCTTTTGCCTGCTCCTTTGACAGATTCGAGGTCATCTTCGAATCCAGATGCAGGTCTGCACAGTGGATAATTTTCATTTTTCCAATTCCTCTTGATATATGAACGTTTATAAATCATTACAGACTACACATAGATTCATTACGCATAGCCTGGTTGCATCATTTACAGCCAATTCACAATTTCATAATCATTTAACAATTAAACGTGCTGACTGTCTGCAAGCTCAGGTGTACCTCTCATCTGAATGAGCGGGCCACCCTTCTTCTCCACATAGTCCTTAGTGATTGTAACCGTGCCGATATTGTCATCCTTTGGTATCTCATACATGATATCGAGCATGAAATCCTCTATAATCGCACGAAGAGCTCTGGCTCCGACCTTCTTTTCCTTTGCCATCTTGGCGATGGCATAGAGTGCATCATCGTCGAACTCAAGCCTTACCTCATCCATCTCAAGGAGCTTCTGATACTGCTTGATAATGGCATTCTTTGGCTCCTTCAATATCTTTACAAGCATATCCTCGGTGAGCGCCTCAAGTGAGAACATGATAGGAAGTCTTCCGATAAACTCAGGAATCATTCCGAATTTGCGGATATCATCAACAGTTGCCTGCATGAGCAGGTTCTCATCCCCATCATACTTGTCCTTTAAATCAGCCTTGAAGCCTATAGAAGCCTCCTTGTTCAGGCGCTCCTTTATGATATCCTCAAGTCCCGGGAAAGCACCTCCGCATATAAAGAGAATATTTCTCGTGTCAACTGTGGTCATCGGAACCATGGCATTCTTGCTGCTGGCACCAACCGGCACCTCAACCTCTGAGCCCTCTAAAAGCTTAAGCATACCCTGCTGCACGGACTCTCCGCTCACATCACGCTGGTTGGCATTTCTCTTCTTTGCAAGCTTGTCTATCTCATCTATAAAAATGATACCGTGCTCAGCTCTCTCCACGTCATTATCTGCAGCCGCAAGAAGCTTACTTACCACACTTTCGATATCGTCACCGATATATCCGGCCTCAGTAAGTGATGTGGCATCTGTTATGGCAAGTGGCACATCTAAAAGCTTTGCAAGAGTCTTTACGAGATATGTCTTTCCTGAACCTGTAGGTCCGATCATGAGCATATTTGATTTCTCAATCTCCACACCATCATATTTATTTGAAGCTTTCTTTGCAGTGGTATTCTCTTCCTGCGCCTTATGCTTATTGTCAGCCATGACACGCTTGTAGTGGTTATATACTGCAACCGACATGACCTTCTTTGCATGCTCCTGACCTACCACATAATCATCAAGACTCGCCTTAATCCTATGCGGTGCAGGAATTGAGTGAATGTCAAGAATCGGCTCGACCTTTTTCTCTTCCTTTGGCTTTTTCTTCTTAAGCTTCTGGCTGTTTGGTATGCCTCCTGTCAGATCTGACAAATTTATCATGCTGATATTGGGCATATTGCCAAAATCCATATTGCTTATATTTCCCAGATTTCCGAGGTTGCCAAAATTACCGTTGCTCATGGAATCAAAGGTCTTTTGCATACAATCGTTGCAAATGCACAGGTTCGGCTGGATATGTATCATCTTGCCTGCCACGCTCTCCGGTCTGCGGCAGATGTAGCAGACATCCTCATAGTCGTTTGCCTTGTTATCGTTTGTATTATTTATGTTATTTGTAGTTTCTTCATTATTATCCTGAATATTGTCAGGTACTTCCTTGAAATCATCATTATTCATAGGTGAATTACCGCCTTTGTATCATTTGGCTGCTTTATCAGCCATTTAACTATTATACACTACTGAATAAATGCGTGCAAGCAAGCTGAGGCGCTTTTGAAAAAAAAGAACCGACAGATCAAAAGACCTGCCGGATCCATTTTCTTAATATCTATCCAATTATAACAGCTCCATAAGAAGCTTATTGACAACAGCAGGATTTGCCTTGCCCTTTGTGGCCTTCATGGTCTGACCTACAAGTGCTCCGATGGCTTTCTTCTTGCCATTGTGATAATCCTCCACAGCCTGTGGATTTGCATCGATTACAGCCTGGATTGTGGCTTTAAGCTCACCCTCATCATTCATGCTCTTAAGACCGTTCTCCTCGACATACTGCTCAGGGTCGATATCCTCCCGGAATATTTTCTCAAATACTTCCTTTGCAACAGATGAGTTGATTGTGCCTGCATCTACCAGATCTACAAGCTTTGCAAGGTTTACAGGTGAGAAGTTTATCTCATCTGCATCCATATCGTTATCCTTTAACAGTCGCATTGTCTCAACCATCAGCCAGTTTGAAACCTTCTTCGGCTTGCCGCAGAGCTTTGTGGCAGCCTCAAATATGTCTGCCATATGCTTTGACTCTGTGAGAATCTTTGCATCATACTCAGGGATGTCGTATTCCTTCTTGTAGCGTGCAAGCTTCTGTGGACGAAGCTCAGGCTGCTTTGCCTTTATCTGTGCGATCCATTCATCGGATACGACGATTGGCACGAGGTCAGGCTCAGGGAAATATCTGTAGTCCTGTGCATCCTCTTTTGAACGCATGGCATGTGATGATTCCTTGTTGTCATCCCATCTACGTGTCTCCTGTACTACCTTTCTGCCCATCTCAAGAAGCTCTATCTGACGCTCACGCTCACCTTCTATGGCATGTGCAATAGCCTTGAAGGAGTTAAGGTTTTTCATCTCCGTACGTGTACCAAACTTCTTTGCGCCCACCTCTCTGACTGAGATGTTGACATCGGCACGCATTGAGCCCTCATTCAATTTACAGTCAGATGCTCCGAGATACTGGATGGTCTGACGCAGAGTCTCAAGGTATGCGATAACCTCCTCAGCAGAGCGCATATCAGGCTCTGATACTATCTCTATAAGAGGTACTCCGGAACGGTTGTAATCTACGATAGATACGTCCTCCCACTCGTCATGTACGAGCTTTCCGGCATCCTCCTCCATGTGGATTTCATGGATTCTGACGTTTTTCTTTCCGTTTGCTGTCTCAATCTCCACTGTACCGTCCCTGCATATTGGATAGGAGAGCTGTGATATCTGGTAATTCTGTGGGTTGTCTGGATAGAAATAATTCTTTCTGTCAAACTTACAGTTCTGTGTGATCGTACAGTTGGTTGCAAGACCAACCGCAATAGCTTTATTTACAACCGCTTTGTTAAGTACCGGAAGTGAACCCGGCATTCCTGTACATACAGGACATGTATGTGTATTTGGTGCGCCTCCGAAAGCTGTGGAGCAGGCGCAAAAGATCTTTGTTTTTGTAGCTAACTCTACATGGACCTCAAGTCCGATGACTGTCTCATAGTTTTTCATATCCTTTTTGCCTCCTTCCTACTGTGCACCGGCAGTTTTATTGGTGTCTGCTGCATTTTTGTTACTGTATTCCTCCGCAATAGCGCTGCGCTTAAGCTCTCTTGTTTTTTCAAAGCTGTAGGCTGCGCGGATGATATTCTTCTCCTTAAAGCAGTCTCCGATGAGCTGTAATCCGATTGGAAGTCCGTTTTTGTCCATGCCGCACGGAAGCGATATTCCCGGAAGACCTGCAAGGTTTACAGATATGGTGTAGATATCACCGAGGTACATCTGGATTGGATCACTTAAGCTCTCTCCAAGCTTTGGAGCTGTGGTAGGTGCTGCAGGTCCAAGTATTACATCATATTTGGCGAATGCATCATCAAAGGCTTTTTTGATAAGTGCTTTTACCCTTAAGGCCTTTAAGTAATATGCATCATAATATCCTGATGAGAGTACGAAGGAGCCGAGCATGATTCTTCTCTTTACCTCAGGTCCAAAGCCCTCAGAACGCGATTTCTTGTACATGTTGTGAAGGTCTGTGTACTCCTTTGTACGGTATCCGTATTTGACACCGTCGAATCTGGCAAGGTTTGAGCTTGCCTCAGCACAGGCGATTACATAGTAAGCCGGGATGGCATACTCTACAAGTCCGAGGTCAAATTCCTCCACAACAGCACCTTTTTTCTTTAATTCATCTGCCGCTGCAAGGATTGCCGATTTCACCTCCGGGTCAAGTCCATCTCCGAGATAATCCTTTGGAATACCAATCTTCATACCCTTTACGTCATCAACAAGCGCCTCTGTAAACTTTAAATCGTCTCTGTTTACTGATGTCGAATCCTTCGTATCATATGAAGCGATTGCCTCAAGTATAGTAGCACAGTCTGTGACATTCTTTGCGATAGGTCCAATCTGGTCAAGCGATGAGCCATAGGCAATGAGTCCATATCGTGAAACTGTGCCGTAGGTTGGCTTGATTCCTGTCACACCACAGAAGGAGCTTGGCTGTCTGATTGATCCGCCTGTATCTGAACCGAGTGCAAACGGTACCTCCTCTGCTGCAACTGCTGCACAGCTTCCGCCTGATGAACCGCCCGGTACGTGCTCTGTATTCCATGGGTTTTTGGTTGCTCCAAAGGCAGATGTCTCTGTGGTACTTCCCATGGCAAACTCATCCATGTTGGTTTTTCCCACGATGACACAGCCTGCATCCTCAAGGCGCTTAACAGCCTCCGCTGTGTAGGTCGGGATGAAATTGTAGAGTATCTTTGATGAACATGTGGTGAGAAGCCCTTCTGTACACATGTTATCCTTTATGGCTACAGGCACACCCGCAAGCGCTCCTTTTAGCTCTCCCGCATCAATTTTTGCCTGAACCTCTGCTGCTTTTTTAAGTGCACCCTCTTCGTCTATTGTGACAAAACTGTTTATCTTTTCTTCTTTTGCTTTTATAGAAGCAATGACAGCCTTTACAGCTTCTTCCACTGTAACTTCCTTTGCCTGTATTTTCTTGCCGAGTTCCACGGCAGTTAAAGACATTAAATCCATTTTTCTCCTCCTTGCCGTTATTCGCCGATTGTCTTTGGTACCTTGAATCCGCCGTCCTTCTTGACCGGTGCGTTGGCAAGTGTTGCTTCACTTCCGTCACCGTTTGTGACAACATCATCTCTGAATACATTGTTTACAGGGAATACGTGGCTCATTGGCTCAATTCCCGAAGTATCAAGCTCCTCGAGCTTGTCGATATAATCAAGCATATCTGCCATATCCTTCTTGGCAGCCTCTGCCTCCTCCGGTGAAAGCTCAAGCTTTGCAAGGATTCCGACATACTCCATAGTCTCGTCAGAGATTACGTTTCTCATGACTCCGTCCTCGCCCATCACCTTTGTGGTAACAGCCTGCTGCTCAGGAGTCTCATCCTCAGGCTCCTCGTCAAGTGCAGCACTTCTGACCTTTGCATATACCGCTTCATCGCATATACCCTGATTGTTGAATCCTGCATGGCGTAAAGTACCCTCATAATCCATGCCTGCCGCAGCCATCACCTTGCCTGAATTTGGATTTTCAGTATCATGTCTGGCCCATACACGTCCGGCACCGACCTCATTGATGAAAAATCTGATGATAGCTGTGAGTGCCTCTGTCATATAACCGTTATTCCAGAAACTCTTTCCGATACAATAACCGATTTCAACCGACTCAACTCTCTCATCGGTTTTAATTGCACTTATAGTTCCGATAGGCTGCTCGAGATCATTAAGCTCAATAGCCCACTGATAAAAATCTTTTTCGTCATACTTAGATATCCATTCTTTTAAAATAGTCTCTGTAGTATCAACACTCTCATGCGCCGGCCATGTAAGATATTTTGTCACTTCCGGGTCATTCGCCCAGTTGTAAAACATGTTCTCGGCATCTTCTATTTCAAATCTTCGAAGAGTAAGCCGCTCTGTGGCGATTTCTCTTGTTCCTATATGATTCATACGATATCCTTTCTCTCTTTCCTGATATTTTAATTTCTACTTGGGATTATACACACATGCCACTTCTAAGCCTTAAAGCGCACCCGCCATAATTGAATCCTGCATATCTGGGACTGCCAAAACTTGCATCCGGGTGCGCATCAACACCCTGCAACGCATGGGTGCATATATATTGTGAAGACAAATTTTTAACAGTTCCGACTCTCACAGCCTGTAATACCTCTCAGCATACATCCTGACAATAACCTATCCGCAGGAAATGTCGGAACAAGCTTAAAAATTTTCTGAGCAAAATATATACACACATGCCACCACACAGCCTGCATGCGCACCCGCCACAACCACAGAAGCTAAATTCTATGGCTCCAATCTGCTGAGATCACGAGGAAACAGCGTAGCCTCACGCACATTATCCTCTCCGATAAGCTGCATAGTAAGTCTCTCAAGTCCTATTCCAAGACCTCCATGTGGCGGCATGCCGTACTTAAAGGCTGAAAGATAGCTCTCCATACCCTCTGTCTCCATGCCACGCTTTGCGATTTTTTCCATAAGCTTGTTGTAGTCGTGGATTCGCTGGCCGCCTGTTGTGATTTCAAGACCTCTGAAAAGCAGGTCAAAGCTTAAGGTGTATGTCTCGTCTGCCGGATCATCCATGGCATAGAACGGTCTCTTCTTTGAAGGATAATGTGTGACAAATACAAAATCACTGCCATACTCTTCCTTGAAGTACTGTCCGATAAGTACCTCCTCCTCCGGCTCTAAGTCGAATGGATTTCTGAACTGTCTGTTATATTTTTCTGCGACGCGCTGCTTTGCCTCGTCAAATCTGACTCTTGGTATGCTTGTCACATCAGGCAGCTTAATCTTTAAAAGCTCAAGCTCCTTGGCGTATGAGGTCTTTAAAAGCTCCATGGTGTACTGCAAAAAGCCGGTCTCCATCTCCATGATATCCTCGAATCCGTCAATGTAGCCCATCTCGAAATCGAGTGATGTATACTCATTCAGATGTCTCTTTGTATTATGCTTTTCTGCTCTGAAAACAGGTGCAGTCTCAAATACCCTGTCAAAGACACCTACCATCATCTGCTTGTAAAACTGCGGGCTCTGCTGTAATATAGCCGGTCTGTGGAAATATTCAAGCTTGAAGAGGTTGGCTCCTCCCTCAGCTGACTTTGCACCAAGCTTTGGCGTATGAATCTCTGTAAATCCATTATTATAAAGGAAATCCCTAAAGCCCCTTGTGATACCCTCCTGTATACGGAACGTAGCACGCTCTCTTGGATTTCTGAGTGCCACTGCCCTGTTATTGAGCTTTGCCTCAAGCGAAGTATTCAGTTTCCATTTGTTGATCTGAAGCGGCATAGGCTCCGCCGGCTCAGATAAAATTGTGATAGTGTCAAGACGAAGCTCGAAGCCGTTTGGAGAACGGTCATCACTCTTGTATGTGCCGCATACCTCCACGGTATCTGCTTCCTTTAGATCATCGACGCTAAACTGGGATTTGCCCGGCTCGTATACACACTGTACGAGTCCGTCCCTGCGTCTTAAAACGATGAATGCAACCTCACCCATATCTCTTATGGTGTGAATCGCACCCTTTACTTTGATGTTTTTGCCCTCGTAGTCGCCTGCAAGAATTTCTGCGATACCGAGGTCTTCCTTTTGAACTGCTCCTGTTAAGAATTCCATATTTTTGTGCTCCTTTGATTTTTTAAGCGGGACGGAAAAAGCCCCGGAGCATATCAAATTAATGAAATGCTCCGGGGCGAAAATTCTAAAAATATTCCGCGGTACCACCCGCTTTGAGAAAAAGGACTGTTCCTGTTTCTCCACTCTTATCCGTAACGTGGATGAATCGTATCTGCCTACTTTTGATATATAAAAAGCTTAATTCACATACGATAAACCTATCTATGCAATAAACCATATCAATCGTTCAACAGATCTGCTCCGGTAGTGTTCCTGCAATCAGCTCTTCCAAACAGCGCTCTCAGTCGGTGACGCTGTATTCCTGTCGGTGTCTGGTGATCCAAGTCTCCTTCAACGCATTTATTGTTCTTTTGTTGTTTAACGTTATAACACAATAAACTTATTATTTCAACCCATCATAGTCAAAACTTAAGAAAATAAAGTATAGGAATATATTATAGTTTTTCTTAATTGTGGTTATAACAGAGCCTTCTTTTGCAACAATTATTAAATAAATTTAGGCTATTTCCTATTGCCTTTATTGAATTCGTATTGTAGAGTATATCTGGTATATGAATTAATAATAATGAGGCAGGTAACACTTAATGAAAAAACTATTATTTTTTGATATAGACGGCACTCTCGTTGATTTCGGCAATAGCACCATGAGCCCATCAACCGCTGATGCCCTAATAAACGCAAAACAAAACGGTCACATGATTTTTCTTTGCACAGGACGTAGTTACAATCAGATTTATCCATCATTAAAAGCCTTTGATTTTGACGGCGTGGTGGCTGCTGCCGGCGGCTATGTCACTGTGGGTGATAAGGTAATTGCACATCATGTCTATGGGCAGAATCTGTTACAGAAGGTTCTTGACACTGTTGGTAACAACAACACAGGACTTATCTTCCAGACAAAGGATAAAAGCATCACCAACCACAAGTGGGCCGACAAATTCATATCAGCATTCTCAAAGCAGTTTGACATGCATGTGATACAGGACAACCCGACATTTAAGGATATCGTGATTGATGATGAATTATCAAGCTTTTCTAATCGATACGCCGATGTTGAAAGCACCATCTACTGCAATTGCAACTACCACATTGATGATTTAAGAAAGCTCCTCGGCGATGAATTTGTAGTAACCCTGAGCAGCTTTAAAGAGCCTGAACCTTACAGCGGTGAAATTACATTGCGCGGTGTCAACAAGGCAACCGGCATACGTGATGTGGTAGAGTTTCTTCACATGAGTCAGGCTGATACAATAGGCTTTGGCGATGGTCAGAATGATTTTGATATGCTGCGCTACTGTGATGTCGGTGTTGCCATGGGCAATTCCAGCGATGAAGTCAAGGCTGTTGCCGATATAGTGACAGACGATATCAAAGAGGATGGGCTTAAAAATGCCATGGTGCATCTTGGACTTGTCTAAAAATGCACCATGGCATACTCTATGCCTCAATATTCATAAATCTGTCCCACTCGCACTCGTCTTTTGATGCCAATACAATCAAGGTGTACGAGCGCTCATCTGTTCCATCGAATACGAAGGTATAATTTTCATTCTCCTTCTCGATTAAATATGCGTATCCGTCAAGAAAATTGTTGAAGGTGTCAATATAATCTGCCTCCTCTATCTCCTCGTCAGCCGTAGTGCTCTTTAGGTTGCCATCGGCATCATATGTCTTAAAGCCCTCGCGTATGAATGAAATAATATTTGCATCTGAAAGCTTTAATATAAGGCCGTTTGTCCTCATATCACGGATATCTCTGTTTTTAGAATTATCTGCCTTTATGATTACGTTGTCAAGGCATATTTTGAAGGTGCCAAAGCTCATCATGATATCGCTCACATGCACATCCGAAAATTTGAAATGTGTAAACTCGTTTTCTGTCCTGAATTTCATCTGTTATCCTCCGTATATACTCATGCCGATATTTTATCAGATAATTTTGCTTTGGGCAACTTGCATTTTATAATGTGCCGTACAGCTCAAGTGTATGGCCTACACTGCCTGCACCTATAAAATAATAGTCGCTTTGAGTGTCACCGTCTACAAAGATATATTGTCCGTACATCTTTATATTGCAAAAGAGTGCTGTGCGGCTTGATGCAGTAGCGATTCCATATCCCTTGTTTGACACGACAAGCGGCAGCCTCTGCTGTCTGCCTCCGAACGAAATATATCTGGCTTTGTTTGTCAAATCAGTAAGGTCTGTTGCAAGTATTCCCTTGGATTTGAGCTTTTCCGATTTGTCCCAGTCAAAAAATGTGTAGCACTCGCCATTATTTAAAAGCCTTGGCTCTGTGGCATTTTCACTTACAAGGAGTTTTCTGTCGGCATCAAAATACTGTATGGCTCCGTTTTTCTTTTCTATCCTTAGTATCAGCTTCTCCGTTTGAATTTCAATAAGCGATTTTGATTTCTTTGCCACCCATTTGAAGGCTGTATCGGCCTTTTGCTTCCAATAGGTTTTGTGCGGCTTCACTCCAATTCCTTCTACAAAGATTACACGTACTATCTCCGGTGTTATTGGTATCACATAAAGTGTGCCGTCCACTGTGGCGATTTCAACATGCGACTTACCTTTTTTGAGCCATTTTACCGCAAACTTGCCCTTTGAATGTCCCTTTACATGAAGTATATCGTTGTCTGGAATTGAGCCGTATGCGTATGGGGAGGGATTGAGAGGGAGGCTGCTCTTTTTTGCAGCCTTACTTACTTCCTTAATCTTAATTTTATTTGCCATATCTGTAGCAGTACATTGTGTTTGATTTTCCCTGTCTTTTTTTACAAATGCAGATAAATCAAGCTTCTCATTTTCAGCCTTATTTGTCACCTGCTCAGGCTTTAATGCAATGCGCGACGGACCAAAATACTCTCTTTCATCCATATCGCGTCTGCCATCAACACGCTTTTGCTCTTCTATCTCTTTTTCTGTCAGTTGCTGCTTTTCATATTCCTTTGCCTTAGTAAGCGGCTCTGCAGAAAACTCCTTCTGATGCCTGTGGGAAGGAGCAGGGTCTGCAATAAGCGGTGTCAGCCTGCCCCGGTGGAATACAGCAAGCTCATGAAGTGCACGGGTAGCCGCAACATACAAAAGCTTCACATGACTATCATCAGCCGGATATTTTCTCTCTGATGGGTCAAACAGCAATACAGCATCAAACTCAAGTCCCTTTGTATACGCGACCGGAAGTACCATGACCCCTGCACCAAACTGTACAGTTTCAATATCATCATCTGCTATTTCTATATGTTTTTTAAGCTCAGCAGACACCTTGAGAGCCTCTGCCTCATCACGGCACACGACAGCTATCGTCTCATAGCCTTCACTCTGCCAGCCTTTTATCGTGTCAACCGATGCCGAAATCAGTGAGCGCACATTGGCATACTCCTCTATGCGCACTGCATTTCCATGCCTAATAATAGGCTCCACCGGATAGATTGCAAAATCTCCATGGCGCAGTATCTCTGTTGCAAATTCTGAAATCTCAACAGTGTTTCTGTAGCTCTTTCGAAGCAGACCGAATGAGTCATATGTGCCTGTGAGTATCAGCTTTTTCAAGTCCTCCCAGTCATTTAAGCCATACTCAAAATGTATATTCTGCGATGTATCGCCCATGATAGTGTATGTGCAGTTTCTAAGGCAGTAATGCAGACAGCAGTATGCCATCATGCCAAAATCCTGTGCCTCATCAATAACCACATGACTCGCCTCACGAACCGGATCTGTCTCCTTGATGCGCTTATAAATATACGCAAGCGCTGCCAGATCATACACATCAAACGAATCCTTTGGAATATCTATATCATATTCCTTCTCCTTCTGACTAATCAGAAAATCCCTGTAAAAATCATACACAGATCCTTTCCAGTCATCCTTACCGAAATAGGTTTTGTATTTTTTATCAAGCTTGCTGCGCTCCTTTGCAGGGAACTTCACTTCCTTACCGAGAACCTCATTTTCATACTTCGAGTAAATTATCTCATTTAACATGAGGATTTTACTCTGCATGGAAAGAAGCGGATTATCATGCAGATAAGTGTCTATGGATAACAGTTGCTTTTTCTGGATCCTGTCAATTTTACTTTCCTCGCTTGCGATCAGTCCTGTCCATGTCGCAACTGCCCGCATGACAGAGGAATAGCGCAAGAGGTCATTTTCTTTTATCACCTGAAAAAGTGTCATAAATGCCTGCGCAGTTCCGTAATCCATATTTTCACAGATTGATTGACGAAGCCCTTCCTGCAATCTCGCCGCAAGAAGAAGTTTTCCGACAGCCTCATAAAGCTCCGTATTCTCGCTCATGAAAATACCACGGAGCATACTTGTTGTCAGCTTTGTCTGCGTGCCTTCACCAAGCAGCACATCCAGCAGAAGCCTGATAAGTTCCTCATTGCCCCGGTCAAGCTCTGCGGCGATCCAGTATTCCGATACAGCACTGTAGGCTGCAGCAGCACATTTATTCCGGTAAAAACACAGCTTGTCCGCAGGCAGTTCTTCTTTATACAAGGACACAATATCTGCCTGATAGATGCCCATCTCATGGTATGCCTTTAAAATGCGGAAGTATCTGTCCAAAAATGTCGTATACCGCTTTGTCCGCATCGTTCTCCTGTAGTAGGACTCACTGACCTGCCATTTTATAATACTGTCTACAGAAACATAAAAATCCTCCAGCAGCGCATCAGGCAGCCATTCGGGCATATTTTTTAACTCTTTTCTGAAGAACTCGGACGGACGGGCTCCTTTCTTTTCAAGAAAGGATCTAAGCCGCTTACCGATCACTGTGGAGGACACACTTCCTCTATATTTGTCACTTTCATCCAGCACCTGTCTTACCTGCTCACTGTAGCTATTTCTAAGCTCCCGCGAAGCCTTATCAAATGCCTGTCTAACCTCTTTTGCAACCTTCTTCTGCTCTTCCAGCTCTTGTCTTGTTTTCTTACCTTCTCCCATGTATAGCCCCTTTCACATCTTTACCACATTCTGCCTGCCAGCATCGTCAGGCGGATAAATGTAATTTCGTTACCC
>ERZ1106939.1029-NODE-1029-length-22778-cov-98.168596_pt1 | contig 22778 bp, 19 predicted proteins | sample MGYA00403669_ERZ1106939 | MGnify/ENA primary metagenome ERZ1106939 (study PRJEB35170, sample SAMEA104062447) | human gut metagenome | biome: human gut; feature: human-associated habitat; material: faeces | place: Denmark | collected 2012-09-28 ...
CCGCAGCCGCCGAAGCGGTGCTTAAGCCGCTAGGCGGGAATTGTGCGGTGTTGCCATAGGGGAAAAATGAAGCAAACCGTGCGCTTATAAAGCAAACGCCATTGCATCTCCTGGCGCAAGCCACCCGTCACTCACTTTTCCACCGCCATTGCGATCTGCTCGCGGGTGATGGGCAGCTCATAAAAGCGTTTGTGGGTGGCGTGGTAGATGGCATCGGCCACGGCGGGCAGCGGGGTGTTGATGACGACCTCACCGATGGACTTTGCGCCAAACGGGCCGGTGCCCTCGTAGCTGCTCTCAAAACTTACGTCAATATGTCCAATATCAGTGCGGCAGGGGATCTTGTACTGCATCAGGGAGCTTTCGCGCGGCATGCCGCGGTCATTGTAGGTCACATTCTCGGTCAGCGCCATGCCGATGCCCTGCAAAATGCCGCCCTCGGCCTGCACGCGGGCCAGGTTCGGGTTTACAGGGGTGCCGCAGTCAACCGCGGCCACATAGTTCACCACCTGGGCTTCGCCGGTTTCCAGGTCAACTTCCACTTCGGCGGCGCCAACCATAAACGGCGGGGGCGAAATCTCCGAGCTGTGGGTCACGGTGGCTTCCAGCGCCACCGTGTTGCCGCACTGGGATGCCGTTGCAATGCTGGCCAGCGGCACGCGCTGGGTGCCATCCTCGCTCGTCACGGCATCGCCGGTAAACAGCACGGCGGCTTTGTCCAGCCCAAGCAGCTGTGCCCCCAGGGTGCAGATCTTATCTTTCAGTTCCAGCGCACACTTTTCCACAGCCTTGCCGGTCACATAGGTTGTGCTGGACGCATAGGAACCGGAATCATAGGGGGAAGAATCGGTATCTGCGCCCAAAACCGCAATGTTTTCCAGCGGGCATTCCAGCACTTCGGCAGCGATCTGCGCCAGGATCGTATCGCAGCCGGTGCCCATATCCGCTGCGCCGATGGAGAGGGTATAGAACCCGTCGTCGTTAATTTTCAGCGTGGCACTGCCCACGTCCACATGGTCGATGCCGGAGCCCTGCATGGCCATGCCCATGCCAACAGCACGCACCTTGCCGTTGCCGATCTCGCGCACGGGGTACTTATGGTCCCAATCCATCCTGTCATGCACGGTTTTCAGGCAGCGGTCCAGCGCACAGCTGGTGTTGACCTGGCCATAGTAGGCGGGCATAACATCGCCCTCATGGACAATGTTGCGCTGCCGGAGCTCGAACGGGTCCATCCCCAATTTGTCGGCCAGCTCATTCACAGCGGATTCCACCGCAAACAGACCCTGGGTTGCGCCGTACCCGCGGTACGCACCCGATGACATGTGGTTGGTATAAACAACATCGCTGACAAAGCGGAACGCTTCGGCCTTGCCGTACAGCGGGATGGACTTGTGGCCCGAAAGCCCCACCGTTGTGGGGCCGTGCTCACCGTAAGCGCCGGTGTTGGAAAGGGTGTGCAGGTCAATGCCCTTGATGATGCCGTCCTTTGTTGCGCCCAGCCGCACATGCATCTCCATCTCATGGCGCGGGGTTGAAGCCGTCTGGCTTTCAAAGCGGGTATAGATGATCTTGCTGGGCTTCTTCGTTTTCCAGGTAACAAAGGCAGGGTAAACCTCGCACACTGACGTCTGTTTTGCGCCGAACCCGCCGCCGATGCGCGGCTTGGCAACGCGGATCATGGATTTGGGGATGTGCAGGGCGTTTGCCAAAATGCGGCGGCAATGGAACACGATCTGCGTTGAGCTGAGCACATTCAGCCGCCCGTAAGCATCAATGCTGCAATAAGTGCGGAAGGTTTCCATCATGGCCTGCTGGCAGGCGCGGGTGTGGTAGGTGTGGTCAATGACCACATCGCACCCAGCCAACACCGCCTCAATATCACCCTCGCCGGATTCATCGTGGGCGCAGAGGTTGCGGTTCTTGTCAGCTCCGATGCCGGGAACAAGGGCTTCCCAGTTATCCTCCGGGTGCACAAGAATAGGGTTATCGAGCGCTGTGTGGAAATCCAGCACCGCGGGCAGAACTTCATATTCCACCTGAATCAGCTTCATCGCCTTATCGACGCATGTTTCGTCTTTGCCCGCAAGGATCGCAACAACATCCCCGGCAAAGCGGACATGGCGGTCGATCACAAGGCGGTCGTAAGGGCTCATTTCGGGGTAGGTCTGGCCCGCCTGGGTGTAGCGGCGGGCGTTCTGGTCCACATCTTTCCAGGTGTAAATCACCTCCATGCCGGGCACAAGCATGGCGCGGGAGGTATCAATATTTTTGACGATCGCATTGGCGTGGGGGGAGCGCAGCAGCTTGACGATGAGACAGTCCTGCGGGATAACATCATCCATGTACACAGGCTGGCCGGTTACAAGCTGCATGGCGTCCTTCTTGCGCACAGGCTGGTTCACAGTTTTCATTGGGCAGCCTCCTTTGATTTTTTCCACGCCAAAAAGTTCTGGATCCCGCGCAGCTGGCCTTCGTACCCGGAGCAGCGGCAAAGGTTGCCCGCAAGGTATTCCTTGATCTCCTCCTCATTGGGGTCGGGTTTTTCGCGGAAAAGGGCCAGCGCATTCATGATAAAGCCGGGGTTGCAGAAGCCGCACTGCTCGGCCCCCTGGTCAGCGATGAACGCGCCGAACTCAGCGGCTTCCTCCTGCAGGCCCTCCAGCGTGGTAACGCTGCGGCCATCCACCCGCGCCGCCAGTACAGAGCAGGAAAGCACCGGCTTTTCGTCCAAAAACACAGTGCACAGCCCGCAGTTGGCGGTTTCGCACCCGCGCTTGACGCTTTTGCAGCCTAAGGAGCGCACCAGATCAATCAGCAGGGTATCGGGGGCGATCTCAGCAGCTGTTTTTTTATGGTTCAACGTAAAATGAATTTGCATCAGAGCACCTCCAGGTTCCCCAGTGCCTGTACGGCACGCTTGACAAGCACCCCCACCAGATGGGTGCGGTAGGCGGCACTGCCGCGCAGGTTGCTGCCGGTGGGCACCGCAGCCTGTACGGCGGCGGGCAGCTCATCCGGGGCGGCCGTGGGGCAGACAAGCATGGCTTTCATGGGGCGTGCACCGATGGCAAAGCGGTAGGCTCCATCCGCCGTGCGTGCAGCAGCGCAGGTCAAAATCGGGAAGTCCGTCTGGGTGGCCCGCACAGACTGGTAATGCACTGCAAGCCCCGGCGTCTTTTTTATGTAAACATGGGTCAAAATATCACGGTCATAGGGCAGGGCGGCAAACTGTGCAATGGGCATCCGGCCTGCTTTGTACAGCTCCACATCGCAGTCCAGCGCCAGCAGCAGCGTTAATACGTCTGAAAAGCCAAACCGCCCGTACACGCTGCCGCCCACGGTGGCGCAGTTGCGGAACTGCACCCCCACAATATGGCGCACGGCCTCCCGCATGGCGCCGTTGGTGGCCGCGTTCAGCGCGGCGTGGGTTTCCAGGCTGCGCAGCGTTGCCATGGCGCCAATGGCAAATTCGGTATCGGTTTCTTCAATGGTATCCAACCCCAGCGCAGATAGGTCAATAGCTGTGCCAACGCTGATTTTTTCCATTTTCAGCCACAGCATCCCTCCCAGCACCCGGTTCGGGCGCTTCTGGTTCAGCTGCCATGCTTCTTCCAGTGTGGCGGGGCGGGCATATTCTCGAATCGTTATCATAGAATGCTCTCCGTTTTTGGGTAAAATCATACTTTTGTGTAGTACCACTTTTATTTTACCACAAATTCTGCTATAATTCCGTTGTAGTTTGAAAAACACAACGGAATATTGGTTTTAGGGAGAAGTAAGAAACATGAAAATGACCAAAATGACCGCCCTGCTGCTGGCCGCCGCTATGGCACTGACAGCCTGCGGCAGCACCGCTGCTGCCAGCAGTACCGCAGCCAGCGAGGCTGCTTCCGTAGAGGCTGCCGCAGCCCCGGAAGCCACTGCTGCACCGGAAGAACCTGCCGCCGAAACGGCGGTTACCTACCCGCTGACCGTTACTGACCAGCTGGGCCGCGAAGTTACCATTGAGGAAGAACCCAAAACCCTTGCCAGCGGCTACTACATTTCCACCAGCCTGCTGATTGCGCTGGGCGTGCAGAATGAGCTGGTTGGCGTGGAAGCCAAAGCCGACAAACGCAACATCTACAGCCTGTCCGCCCCGGAGATCCAGTCCCTGCCCAGCATTGGCACCGCCAAAGAGTTTGACCTGGAAGGCTGCGCTGCGCTGGCCCCGGATCTTGTCATCGTGCCCGCCAAGCTCAAGGATTCCATCCCCCAGATGGAGGAAATGGGCCTGACCGTGCTGGCTGTTAAGCCGGAAAACCAGGCCGGCCTGTTCGGCGCGATCGAGCTGCTGGCACAGGCAACCAACACCACCGCCCGCGGCGAGGAGCTGGAAATGGCCATTGACAGCAACCTGGCCGCCCTGACCGAAGCCGTTGCCGGCACCGATGCCCCCAGCGTTTACCTGGCAGGCAACAGCTCCGTGTTGGAAACCGCAGGCCCCGCCATGTATCAGAACACGATGATCGAAAACGCCAACGGCACAAACGCCGCCGCCAGCGTGGAAGATACCTACTGGGCCGAAGTTTCCTATGAGCAGATCCTGGATTGGAACCCCGATTACATCATTCTGGCATCCGATGCTGAATATGACGTTGATTCTGTTCTGAACGATGCCGCCCTGGCGGACTGCACCGCCGTCAAGGAGAGCCATGTTTACCAGCTGCCCCACGCTGTTGAGGCTGTGGATTCCCCCGTGCCGGCCAGCTTCCTTGGAAGTGTTTATCTTGCCAGCGTGCTGCACCCGGAGCAGGTGACCGAGGAGTATTACCACGCCGCTGCCGATGAATTCTATGGCAGCTTCTATGGCTTTACCCCCGAATCTTATGAATAATAACCGCAAACGCACGGCGCTGTGCCTTCTGGGCGCAACGCTCTGCGTTTTTATGGCCTTTGGTGCGGCACTTTATTTCGGCCGTTATCCCATAACCCTGCAGGCACTGCTGGCGGGGGACGCTATGGCAGTGCGCACCTTTACGGTGCTGCGCCTGCCCCGTGCCGTGATGGCGCTGGCGGGCGGGTTCGGTCTTGGCGTGGCGGGCTTTGTGTACCAAACTGTTTTCCGCAATCCACTGGCAAGCCCGGATATCATTGGGGTATCGTCGGGGGCCAGCGTTGGCGCGGCATTTGCTATCTTGTTTGTCTCTTCGGGCACGCTGGGCACCACGGTATGCGCCTTTGCGGGCGGGCTGGCAGCGGTGTTTCTCTCGCTTGGCTTGGCGGCCGCCGCGCCGGGGCGCAGCAAGATGAACCTGGTGCTGGCGGGTATTGCCGTACATGCGCTGGCGCAAACTCTTTTGATGCTGCTAAAGCTGACCGCTGACCCGGAAAAAGAGCTGGCCAGCATTGAATATTGGATCATGGGCAGCCTGGCGGGGGTAACGCAAAGCCGGGTGTGGTTCCCCGTTCCGATGGTTATTTCCTGTTGCGCCGTAATTTTTGCTTTGCACCGTCAGGCGATGCTTTTATCCGTGGAAGAGGATGAAGCGCGGCTGCTGGGGGTTCCGGTGGGGCGGATGCGTTTTCTGCTGCTGACATTGGCAACGCTGGTGGTGGCCGCGGTTGTCAGCGTGACTGGGCTGATCAGCTTTGTCGGGCTGCTGGCCCCCCACTGTGCGCGGCTGCTGGCGGGGCACAACCGCCGCTCCACCAGCCTGCTCAGCGGGCTGGTGGGCAGCACGCTGCTGCTGGCGGCGGATACCATTGCCAAAACGGTGGCGGCAACCGAACTGCCGGTCAGTATCTTCACCTCACTGCTGGGTGTTCCGTTTTTGATTTACCTTATTATAAAGCCGGGGAGGGAGACGCGGTAATGTTCACTGTGGAGAATCTGGCCGTCCGTCTTGGCGATAAGAACATCCTGCAAAATGTTCATTTTACGATAGATACCCCCGGCCAGCTGGTGGGAATATTGGGGGCGAACGGCAGCGGAAAAACCACCCTGCTGCGCGCAGTGGCCGGGCTTTTGCCCCATACGGGGTGCTGCCTGATGGATGGTGTGCCGCTGGAAAGCCTTTCTACCAGGTGTCTGGCACAAACGGTCAGTTACATCCCGCAGCAAAGCGGAATTTCGGTGTCCATGTCTGCACGGGAAGTTGTGCTGATGGGCTGCAACCCCCGCCTTGGCGTGCTGCAAAGCCCCACCGCTGCCATGTGTGCGGCAGCGGAAGAAGCCCTGCGCACGGTAGGCCTGGCGGATAAAGCCGAGCGGGACTACCTGACGCTGAGCGGCGGTGAACGCCAGCTCTGTATTCTGGCACGTACCTTTGTGGAGGATGCGCCTTTGCTGCTACTGGATGAACCGGACAGCGCCCTGGACCTTGCCAACCGCAGCCATATGGCGGCGCTGCTGGCAGAATTTGTGCATGCAAGCGGCAAAACAGCGCTGATCTGCCTGCATGACCCCATGCTGATGCTGGACTGGTGCGATACGCTGATCGTGCTGCAAAACGGGCAGGTTGGAGCCATGCTGTACCCCAGAACCGACCCGGTTGAAGCGCTGCAATCCGCGCTGACAGCAGTATACGGCCCGCTGGAACTGGTGCCCGTGACCGACCGTACGGGCCGGGTGCGGCTGGCGCTGCTGCCGTTATGAGGAAAGAAAAATGAAATCGAAGATTCATGTGATGCTCTGCGATGATATCGGCGAGCGCTTTTTTGGCGAAGGCCCTTGCCGCCTGCTGCACCGGATTGAAGAGACCGGCTCACTGCGGGCGGCGGCACAAGCCATGGGGCTTTCTTACTCCAAAGCGCTGCGTATGGTCAAGCGGGCGGAAAAAGAATTGGGCTTTGCGCTGACCCGCAAAACCATTGGCGGGCGCGGCGGCGGGGGCAGCACCCTGACGGATGAAGCCCGCAATTTTATGGAAAGGTATGAGGCTTACCGTGATGCCTGTGTACAGACTGACCGCGAGCTCTATTATAAGTTCTTTCCGGGTGAGCGGTAAGCGCCACCTGCTGTTGACCGGCGGGCGCGGTACGGGAAAAACCACCCTGCTGCGTGCGCTGGTGCCATTGCTTTGCCCTGGGGCACAGGAAATTACCACAGCAGCGTACCCTGCGGACCGTGTGGAAATTCGAGAAAGTGTGGGCGGAAAAATAGCGGTGATCGGCCGCTTTGACCCGGCACTGCCCCCAGGCGAAAACCGGATGCGCCCCGTGGCGGACGGCTTTTTGCTGCTGGGAGTACCCACCCTGCACCGCATGGCGGCAGGGGAGAGCGAATGGGCGGTGCTGGATGAACTCGGTTACCTGGAAAATAGCTGCCCCGAATTCCGGCAGGCAGTGGAAGCGCTGCTGGATGCAAAGCGCGTTCTCGCTATTGTGCGTAAGCAGGATACCCCATTTTTAACCGCACTGTGCGCCCGGCAGGATGCTTTTGTGGTGGATTTGGACGATCCCGCGCCCGCTCTCGGCTGCGTGGTTATGGCGTCCGGGCTGGGGCGGCGGTTCGGCGGAAACAAGCTGATGGCGGATTTTCGCGGTGCACCGCTGATCGCCAATGCGCTGGCTCTAGCCGCCCTGCCGCTGCTGGCCTGCCGCATTGTCGTGACCCGCTCGGAAGAGGTTGAGGCGCTCTGTAACGCGCAGGGCGTCCCCGTTCTGCGCCACGCGCAGCCCTACCGCAGCGATACGGTCCGGCTGGGGCTGGCGGCATTGCTGGGAAAAGAGCCCGCTTTGCGCGGCTGCATGTTTCTGCCGGGGGACCAGCCGCTGCTCACGCAGCAAAGTGTGGAAGCACTGGCGCTGGCAGCGGCCCCCGATGCCATTGTGCGGCTGTGCGCTGCCGATGGCACCCCCGGCAGCCCAGTGCTGTTCGGTGCGGATTATTTTTCGGAGCTGCTTCACCTGCCGGATGGCCGCGGAGGCAATGCCGTTGCGCGGGCCCACCCCGGTTCCGTCCGCCTTGTGTCCGCCCGGAACGATGCCGAACTGAGGGATGTGGATACGCGGGAGGACCTGAACCAGCTGCGTCAGCTGACAAAAAGATAAAAATACCGTGCAGTTCAAAAAAGCTGCACGGCATTTTTTATTTCATCACCTATTATATGATTGTAAACTGGCAGGCCCGCATGGCATCCAGCGCGGTCTGGTGGCTCTGGGGCGTTACCCCGGCGCAGCAGTCCGACAAAACGTCGATCTCTGTTTCCGGGAAAGCTGCACGCAGTATCATGGCGTTGCTAATCACGCAGATATCGGTGCAGTAGCCATAAATAACAATTTTTTCAATATCTTCAACAGCCTTGTTGTGTGCCATCAGTTCATCCAGAATCTCACTGGGCAGCATATAACTGCCGAACGTGGGTTTGTCCACAATGTGGCACACTTCCGGCTCGGTGTCCGCCATGACGTTTTCCAGTTCGGGCGCAAAATTCCAGCCATCCTCACCCTCAATGCAGTGCTCGATCGGCAGGTTGCGGCCCTCCCGCGTGGTCAGGTAGTTGTCCTGGTGGGTATCACGGGTAAAGAACATCCAGTGCCCGGTCTGCGCGTGTGCCCGCGCGGTCTCTGCCAGGTGCGTCACATTGGCCTGCGCCTGTGTGTTGGCCAGTGCCCCGGTAATAAAATCTTTCTGCACATCAATCACAAGATCAAGGGTGATTTTTTCGTCATTCATAGCATTTGCTCCCTGTCCACAGTATTTTCTCCAAGGTGTCTTTACACCTTAGTATACAGCATTTCTTTGCCGCCGTAAAGATTTTCGTTCTTGTTAAAAATGATCCAGCAGACTTCCGATCATATTGTACAGTATCAAAATGAGATGAAAATCTTGATACTGTACGGTGTTATTGGTTCGATGGCGACAGTGGATTCTGCGCTTTTTAGTAGTAGTGCAATTCGTGCGATAAAGATGATTGTTCTGTCTCTCCTCCATATTTCGCTAAACCGGACTTTAGCGAAATTACGTGTCTGGCTTAAACATTCTGCCCATCGCCCCATTCCTATCTCTAAATCTCCTTAAATCGCTTAAAAACCCTCCCTACACCATGTGCGGCATGCTTATAACTTTATAACCGTTGCACTTCATGCCAGCGCTTTTGTGACGGGGTTTAACATTCTGCTGTGGACCGTGGGTTACGGCATGGTTTCCGGCAGCCATTCTTTCGTGGTGCTGCTTTTTGCTGCCTCATTAGCTTTGACTAACTCAATGAAATCGTTCTATCACACTATAAATGAATATGCCATCCATTCTGCACCGGGGAAACGGTAATTTTTCTGCAATATGCAGCCCCCCTGCGGTATAGGGAAAGCAGAACGCCCCGCAAATCTGTACTGCCGCAGCACAGGCCTGCTGTTTTCTATCTGATACGGAAATACCAAAACTCCTCCCGAACAGGTGCGGGAATCGGGGATGCCGAGCAAAAATGTTTTTGCATAGAGGACATATCAGGAAAGATTCTGCACCTTTTGACTTTGCAGCGCCTGCCGCCATCCTGGCTTCCTGTGCCATGGATAGCCGATTTTTACGCTTTTATCATTGGAGGAGTCTTTACCGTTAAACTGTATATATATTCGAGCTTTTGCGTTATATATACAGTTTTGGCGGGCTTGCATACGCCGTTTCCACTCCCTGTATTTTGTGTATTCCATTCAAGGACAGATATTTTGCTCTGTTGTTCCTCACCTCTGCTATTTTGCTGCGTTTCCATTACCTTTTTGCGTTTTGGTCTGTGGTTCGGGCATCTCGCTGTGGCCGTTATGCTTTTCCGTGCCGTGTTTCACTTGATGAGTTGGGCGTCTCTTTGGACTTATGTATGTTCTCCGTCCGCCTCCATTCGTCTCACTTTTCCTTTTTCCGCACATAAGCAGTCCACCACATCCCCTTGTACGCTGCTTGTTCCCATGTCATTCCGCAGTGATCCCATGATTTTGCGCCGGAAGCGCTTTCCCACGTTCCAGCGGCAGAGCATTGCGCTTTGTTTCAACCATCACAGCGATTCACTAGAGCGTTAAGCCGTTAAACCATCCATACAAAGCTCGCCCCGCTGTAATTTCCAACTTTCCGGGTCAGTAATACTGCATTCATTCCCATATTTTCTCTTTTTTTGTTCTCGTCACAAGGACACATTTGCTTTGCTTATCGCTTTTTCCCTCATAATCCATGGTCTTATTCTACACATTTTTTCACCGTCGCTGTTTGTTTTGTATGTAAATCGGATGTTTTTATAAAGGTAAAAAAAATATGAATAAAAATTGATGACAACCGCAAGCTGCCGCTATATAATAAGATAATTATAAGGCGGCTGGATTGTCAGTCTGTACCGCCGCCAGGAACAACGCATGTGCACACTATGGCCACAGAGCAACCGTCGGGGCGCCATTCCCTGTGCGGCGGCCGTGCACACGAAAGAGGGAAAACGTAATGGTTAAATTTATTCTGAAGCGCATCGGAACCATGATCATTGCCATGTTCATGATCATTCTGATCACCTTCACCCTGATGCACTCCATTCCCGGTGGCCCGTTCACCAACACCAAGGGCGTGCCGGAAGAGGTTACCCAGGCCATGGAAGCCAAGTACGGCCTGGACCAGCCCATGCCGGTGCAGTTTGTCAAATATCTGGGCAACCTGCTGCATGGCGATTTCGGCCCTTCCTATAAATATACCGGCAAAACCGTCAACGATTTTATTGCCACTGGTGCGCCGGTATCCGCCAAGCTGGGCCTTGTCACCCTGGTGTTTGTGCTGCTTACCTCCATCCCCATGGGCATATTAGCGGCGCTGAAAAATGGCAAATGGCAGGATATGCTGCTGATGGCCATTGCCACCATCGGCGTTACGATTCCGTCTTTCGTGATCGCCTCCATGCTGATTTATGTATTCTCCTTTAAGCTGAACGTACTGCCTACCTTCGGCCTGGACAGCTGGAAGAGCTACATCCTGCCCGTCATCGCCATGGGCGGCTATTCCGTCAGCTACCTGGCCCGCCTGATGCGCTCCAGCCTGCTGGAAGTTATGGGCCAGGATTACATCCGCACCGCCCGCGCCAAGGGCCTGACCGAGTTCGCCGTTGTTACCAAGCATGCCCTGCGCAATGCGCTGATCCCCGTCATCACGGTGCTTGGCCCCACGGTGGCTGGCCTTTTGACCGGCAGCTTTGTTGTTGAAAAGATCTTCGCCATTCCCGGCATTGGCTATTACTTTGTAAACAGCGTGACCCAGCGCGACTACACCACCATTATGGGCGTTACCATCTTCTTTGCTGCGTTCCTGATGGCAATGGTGCTTTTGGTCGATATCTTCTACTGCCTGATCGACCCCAGAATCAAGTTTGACGCGTAATTGTTGAGGAAAGGTGAAAACACTTATGGCAGATTTAACCGCACAGAACAAGTGGGAACCGCTTGCTACCGATAACAGCGACCGTGAAAAAATCTGGTCCAAAAGCCGCACCTTTGCAGGTGACGTCTGGTTCCGTTTCCGCCGCAAACCGACGGCCATCGCCGGTTTTGTAATTATTATCGCCCTGATGCTTTTTGCATTGGTCGGCCCCCTGTTTACCCCGTATGATTACTCCGTGCAGAATCTGGAAGTCGTCAACGTTCCGCCGGTCATGAAGGTTTACCAGATCCCCAACGGCGACTACCTGTACATTACCACCGCCCTGAAAGTCATCTCCGTAACCCCGGATGGCAAACTGAGCGGCCAGTTGCGCAAGGTGCGCGATGAATCCGATAAATCCATGACCATCTTTGATGCCGACGGCACCGAGGTTGCCCTGTATTACGGCGGCAGCCCCTATGTCATTGCCGATGAAGCCACCGGCAGCATCTACCCGTCCAAGACGATGTTGAACAAATCCTACATCCTTGGCACTGACGCCCTGGGCCGCGATGTGCTGACCCGCCTGATGTACGGCACCCGCATTTCCATGCTGGTTGCCTTGATGGCTGCATTCGTCAACCTCATCATCGGCATTCTGTACGGCGGTATTTCCGGTTACCTGGGCGGCACCGTGGATATGATCATGATGCGTATTGTGGATATTATCTCCACCATTCCCCTGACGCTGTATGTTATCCTGATCATGCAGGTGCTGGGTGCCGGTATCCAGAGCATCATTGTTGCCTTGGGCAGCGTGTACTGGGTGGATATGGCCCGTGTTGTGCGCGGCCAGATCCTGAGCCTGAAGCAGCAGGAATTCGTTCTTGCCGCCAAGACCATTGGTTCCTCTGCCACAACGATTCTGTTTGACCACCTGATTCCCAACGCGCTCGGCTCCATCCTTGTTACCATTACCATGCTCATCCCCTCTGCCATCTTTATGGAGGCTTTCCTGGGTTATTTGGGCATCGGCCTGCAGCCCCCGCTGGCCAGCCTTGGCACCATGTGCAACGATGCATCTGCCAACCTGCGCACCAGCCCGCACGAGCTGTTGATCCCTGCTTTGATGATTTGTGTGATCATGTTTGCCTTTAACTTTGTCGGTGATGGTTTGCGTGATGCACTGGACCCGAAGCTGAAGAAGTAAGGAGAGCAAAATGAGCGAGACGATTTTGAAGGTAGAGGATCTGAAAACCTCCTTTATGACTTCCTCCGGCGAAGTGCAGGCTGTGCGCGGCGTCAGCTTTGAAGTGCATAAGGGCGAGATCCTTGGTATCGTTGGTGAATCCGGCAGCGGCAAAAGCGTTACTTCCATGTCCATCCTGCGCCTGCTGGCCGATACTGCCCGCATTAAAAACGGCAAAATTGAATTTGAAGGCACCGACCTGACCAAAGTCAGCGATAAGCAGATGCGCGAAATCCGCGGCCAGAAGATCGCCATGGTGTTTCAGGACCCCATGTCCAGCCTGAATCCGCTGATTCCCGTTGGCAAACAGGTTGCCGAAATGATCCATGTACACCACCCGGAGATGAAGCGCGACGAGCTGCAGGCTGCCACGCTGGAGCTGTTCCGCGAAGTACGTATTCCCGAAGCCGAAAAGCGGCTGAAATCCTACCCGCATGAATTTTCCGGCGGTATGCGCCAGCGCGTCATGATCGCCATGGCGCTGGCCAACCACCCCGACCTGCTGATTGCGGACGAGCCCACCACCGCCCTGGATGTGACCATCCAGCACCAGATTTTGAAACAGATGCGCTCCCTGCAGGAGGAATACGGCACCAGCATCATCTTTATCACCCATGACCTGGGCGTTGTGGCTGAGCTGTGCGACCGCGTTGTTGTTCTGTACGGCGGCCTTGTGATGGAGGAAGCGGAGATCAACGATCTGTTTGAAAACCCGCTGCACCCCTACACCATGGGCCTGCTGGCCTCCATCCCCGGCCTGACCAAGGATAAGAGCGAGCGCTTGCAGTCCATCCCCGGCAGCCCGCCGGATATGACCAAGCCCCCCAAGGGCTGCCCGTTTGCTTCCCGCTGCCAGTTTGCGCGCAACATCTGCGCAGCCGAGTGCCCGCCGTTTGTCCAGATTGGCAGCCGTCAGGCACGCTGCTGGCTGCTGCAGCCGGACGCCCCGGCCGAGGGAAATCCTCTGCATGAAAAACTGGCAGAAGCCGAAAGGAAGGCACACTAATGGAACAGCCCATTCTTCAGGTAGAGCACCTGACAAAATTCTTTTCTGTCGGCCCGCACGCGGAAGTTCATGCAGTAGATGACGTCAACTTTACGCTGCGCCGCGGCCGCACCTTTGGCCTGGTTGGCGAGTCTGGCTGCGGCAAAAGCAGCTGCGCACGCACCATCATCCGCATTTATGAGCCTTCGCAGGGCAAGATCATCTTCAACGGGCAGGATATCGCCCACCTCAAGCCCCGCCAGATGCAGCCGGTGCGCCGCAACATGCAGATGATCTTCCAGGATCCGTATGCTTCGCTGAACGCCCGCATGACGGTGCGCGATATCATTGCCGAGCCGCTGAAAGCCCACCATGTTTGCAAAAGCAAGCAGGAAGTTGACGAAAAAGTCTTTGCCATGCTGAACCGCGTTGGCCTGACGGCAGAACACGCCGGACGGTATGCCCACGAGTTTTCCGGCGGCCAGCGCCAGCGCGTCGGCATTGCCCGCGCCCTGGTGCTGAACCCCGCGCTGGTCATCTGTGATGAGCCCATCTCCGCACTGGACGTTTCCATTCAGGCGCAGGTTGTCAACCTGCTGCGTGACTACCAGCAGGCCGAAGGTACCTCTTACCTGTTTATCGCCCATGACCTTTCGATGGTGCGTTACGTTTCGGATGATATCGGCGTGATGTACCTGGGCCAGCTGGTGGAAAGCAGCGATTCCGAAGAGATCTACAAAAACCCGCTGCACCCCTACACCAAGGGCTTGCTGAGCTGCATTCCCATCGCGGACCCCAAGCTGGCCCGCGCCCATGCGAGCGCCGGTGTGGAGGGCGATCTGCCCAGCCCGGTCAACCCGAAACCCGGCTGCCGGTTCTGTGGCCGCTGCCCCTATGCAAAGCCCATTTGCAGCGAGCAGACCCCGGCCATGAAGGAAGCCGCACCCGGCCATTTTGTGGCCTGCCACCTGTATTAAGCCTTTTTATTTTGGTTTCTCCGTTTCTTGTTCCGGCAGCCTGCCGCAAACGGATACCGGCGGTCAAAGCGGGATATGCAACATGGTGCTGTTCCGTTTTGGCTCCCCTGCCCGGTTTGCTGCGCCCTGCCGGTGCAAAGGAACGGCAAACATACATTATTTTCTTTTCGAGGGGGATACACATGAAAAAGAAAGTCATCAGTGCCGCTCTTGCCGGCACGCTGGCGGTCTCCTTGCTCAGCGCCTGCGGCGCTTCCAATGAGCCCCAGAACATCTCCGATGTTTCTTCTGCTGCCAGCAGCGAAGCAACTTCCACCACCGCTTCCTCCGAGTCTACCGGTGATGCCGCCCAGGAACTGACCTTTGTTCTGAGCAACATTCCCGACGGCCTGGATCCGAGCGTCACCAACAACTCCTTCGCACAGTATGTTCTGATCAACTGCTTCGAAGGCCTTGTTACCTATGACAGCACCGGCACCCTGGTTCCCGGCAACGCTGAAAGCTGGGATATCAGCGACGACGGCCTGACCTACACCTTCCACCTGCGCGACGGCCTGAAGTGGAGCGATGGCAGCGACCTGACCGCTGAAGATTACGTTTACACCATTCAGCGCGTTCTGACCCCGGCCACCGCCGCACAGTACGTCAGCATGGCTACCGATTACATCAAGAATGCTCAGGAGTATTACGACGGCACCGCCACCGCTGACGACCTGGGCGTGAAGGCTCTGGACGACAAGACCCTGGAGATCACCCTGATCCAGCCCACCTCCTATTTCATCGACATCCTGAGCATGTGGACCTTCTCCCCTGTTCAGAAAGCCACCGTTGAAGCCAACGGCGACAAGTGGTCCACCGAAGCAGATACCTATATCTGCAACGGCCCCTTCAAGATCGCCAGCATGAGCATGAACGAAAACGTCATTCTGGAAAAGAACGAGAACTACTGGGATGCTGAGAATGTCTCCCTGCAGAAGGTCACCTTCCGCTACGTTCTGGATCAGGCAACTGCTCTGACCGCTTACGAGTCCGGCGAGGTTGACGGCGTTGCCAGCATTCCTTCCTCTGACTTTGCCCGCCTGAAGGCCGAGAATGCCGGTGTGCAGACCAGCCCCAGCTACGGCACTGTTTACTATGACTTCAACTGCTCTGCCGAGCCTGTGAACAACGTTCTGGTCCGCAAGGCAATCTGCCTGGCCATCGACCGTCAGTCCATCATCGACAACGTTGTGCAGGTCGATGCACAGCCCGCTTACAGCTTCCTGGCCCCCGGCTACTCTGTTGATGGCAAGGATATCACCGAAGGCCGCGAAAGCTTTGGCCTGTCCGCTACCGCTGACGTTGAGGGCGCCCAGGCTGCCCTGGCAGAGGCTGGCTACCCCAACGGCGAAGGCTTCCCCACTCTGACCCTGAGCTACTACGACAACGACACCGTCAAGAAGGTCGTTGAAGCTATGGCTGAAATGCTGAAGAACAACCTGAACATCAATGTTGAAGTTTCCTCCAACGAGTGGAGCATCTTCTATGACGACGTTCAGAAAGGCAACTATCAGGTTGCTGCCATGGGCTGGAGCGCTGACTACGTGAACCCCATGAGCTTCCTGCCCCTGTGCAAGACCGGCGATTCTTCCAACAACCTGTTCTATTCCAACGCCGATTATGACGCTCTGGTTGATCAGGTCAAGGCTGAGAACGATCCGGCCAAGGCTGCTGAGCTGACCCTGCAGGCTGACGCTATCGTTTCCAACGATTACGCTGTTCTGCCCCTGTACTACAAGTCCAACAACTACCTGATGCATGACAACATCAGCGGTTTCTACATGACTGCTTCCGGCAACCTGTTCTTCAAGGATGTGAAGGTCGGCTAATGCGCTGCACGATTGAAACCAGGGACTTTGGTACTATGGTTTTTACGCTGTACCCGGAATATGCCCCCCTCACCGTGGCAAACTTTGTGAAAACTGCACGCAGCGGTTTTTATGATGGTTTGTGTTGGTGCCGCATCGTTAAGGATTATGTCATTCAGGGCGGTTCGCCGGACAATGACATCATGACGGACAGTGATTGGCATATTAAGGGCGAGTTTACGGAAAATGGCGTCAACAACCCGCTCAAGCATATCCGCGGTGCCCTTTCTATGGCGCGCGATGATGACTTTGATACCGCCGGCACGCAGTTCTTTGTTGTTCACAAGGATGCTGCCAAGCTGGACGGCCGTTACGCCGCCTTTGGCGAAATGGAGAGCGGTTTTGATGTGCTGGACGCCATTGCCAACCAGCCCACTTACGGCCCTGAAACCTGGAACAAGCCCAAACAGATGCCTGTCATCACCAAAATCACGATCGAAGATTGATGGTTTTGGCTGACCGGCTGAACTGAACCACAACACCCCCTGCACCGGAAAGCATTGTGCTTTTGGTGCAGGGGGTGCTTTTGTGCTGTCTGTTGTTCGGTTGCCGTTCGCCATCATTTGTACATTTTCAATGCGTGCGTCGATCTCCGCCTGCGCATAGCCCTGCTCCGCAAAAACGTTGCGATAGTGTGTGGGCAGGGTAACTGCTGCCATAAATCGGCCCCCTTCGTTGTTCAGTTTTGGCTCAATATAGCAGGTTGCAGCGGCAAAATCAAGGGGGTACCGGGCTCGATTTTCAACAGGGCAACATAAATACAGCACCCCTGCATTCCACTTATAACGCAGTGTAACCGTGAAATTTAGCGCAAAAATGACGCATTTTGCAAGAAAAGCCCCGTCGTTTTCGGGACTTTCGGCTTTTGCAATGCTTATTTTGTGCTATTTTTCAGGCTATGCAAATTTTGGCGATGCCGAACAAGCGCAGCAGGTAGGAAAAATTCGTGGCACAGCATGCACCATTTATCCATAATGATGACACGAAAGTTACAATTCGTTTCTCGAATCGCACAAAAACTGTGTTTTTCTTTCTAGCACATTACACAAAAAACAATCAACAAGTCTGCAAAAACAGCAGATATTGATAAGATACATAGCAAAAAATGAGAAGCGTGCATTTTCGGAATGCGGTATAATAACGGCAGATGATATGTTTGGCCTGTGATGAGCTCACCAAACATAAGACACAGACAATTCAGAAAAGAGTGAAGCAAGCGGTGTTGGACAAGATCGCACCCAAGGACCCAACGGCCAAACGCCCGGGATTTTATGTGCTGCTGGACAAGCCGGTCGGCGGCCTGCCGAGCAATGACGGCGTAGGCCACCACCCCGTTTATATCAATGGTGACCGCCTTGTAACTTTCGCCAAGATGGTCGGCGGCATTGACGATGAGAACATTCTGGAAATGCTCCGCACGGCCAAGGGCTTCCGCAAGCTCGTGCACAGCGTCGGCGTCAGCATCGTCGGCGACCTGCCCGACAAGGTCGTGACCTTTACCCTCGGCTTCTCCGGGGAACTGGGCAGCGGCGGCAGCCGCAACAGCATGAAGATTACCACCGATGGCACCGAGCACATCATGGTCATGGATGAGCAGCAGTGGTCCGACAGCGACGAGACGCCGCAGGAGTTTCTGTTCGAGCTCGTCAAACCGAAGGACATCGCCACGGCCACCGTCAAGCTCTACTTGAACGACGGCTACACAGTCCCCGAGGTTGACCCCGACCCGCCCGTGGCTTTCGATACGCCCGCCTACAGCGAGATGATCGCCCGCAGCTGCCTGAGCACCGGCAACAACATCCGTATCAAGCGTGTGTTGCAGCAGCTCCGCGATGGCAAGCCCACGACGATCGCCTTCCTGGGCGGCTCCATCACACAGGGCGCGGGTGCGGTTCCCTCGCAGGAAATGTGCTACGCGCGCAAGACCTATGAGGCCATCTGCGAAAGGTACACACCCGACCACGGCGCACATGTCCGCTACATCAAAGCGGGCGTCGGCGGCACGCCCTGCCAGCTCGGCATCATCCGCTATGACCGCGACATCACCCGCGACGGTGCGGTGCAGCCCGATCTGATCATCGTCGAGTTCGCCGTCAACGACGAGGCTGACGAGACGAAGGGCCTGATGCACGAGAGCCTGATCCAAAAGATCTGGTCAGCCCCCAATGAGCCCGCCGTTGTGATGCTGTTCAGCGTTTTTGCCAACGACTGGAACCTGAAGGATCGCTTGGCTCCCATCGGTTGGCGGCATGAGCTGCCGATGGTCAATGTGCTGGACGCCGTCAGCCCGCAGTTCCGCGTTGGTGTCGGTGAGCGCAGCGTCATCACCCGCCGCCAGTACTTCTACGATGTGTTCCATCCCTCCAACAGCGGGCACCGCATCATGCGGGACTGCCTCATGTATATGCTGGACCGGCTGGACAAGCAGCAGGAAGGGCCTGCCCCGAAAGAGCTCGCCCCCTACTACGGTTTCGACTTTGCCGAGACGAAGCTGCTGGACCGCAGTGTGAACCCCTTTGACGCGGTCATCGACCCCGGCTGCTTCACCGAGACGGACACCGATTTACAGAGCGTGCCCTTCGACTTCGAGGATGTCAACACCCCCGAGTTCCCCCACAACTGGAAGAAGGGTGCGGGCGACAACCCGTTCACGATGGACATCACCTGCCGCAGCATCCAGCTCGTTTTTAAGGATTCGGGCAGCAAGGAGTTCGGCGCGGCAGTCGTCACGGTAGACGGCAAAGAGGTCGCGGCCTACGACCCGCGGCAGGCCGGTTGGACCCACTGCCATGCGGCCATTATCTTAAAGGAAGAAACCGCGCAGCGGCACCACATCGAAATCAAGATGCAGGAGCCGGGCACGGACAAAGTATTCACCATTTTAGGCTTCGGCGTTCTGTAAAGGACACGGAAGAACAGGAGGAAGCATTATGAAGAGAACCAAGAATCCCGCTAAAGAGGCTGAGTACCGCAAGCGTGCGGCCGACCTCGTTGCGCAGATGACCCTGCACGAGAAGGTAAGCCAGATGCTGAGCTGGGCTCCCGCGATCGAGCGTCTGGGCATCCCCGCTTACAACTGGTGGAGCGAGGGCATCCACGGCGTCGGCCGCGCGGGCACTGCCACCGTCTTCCCCCAGGCCATCGGCATGGCCGCCGCCTTTGACGAGGACATGATGGAGCAGGTCGGCAACGCTGTCGGCGTTGAGGCTCGCGGCAAGTACAATATGTGCCGCGCCCACGGCGACCGCGACATTTTCAAGGGCCTGACCGTCTGGGCCCCCAACATCAACATCTTCCGCGATCCCCGCTGGGGCCGTGGCCACGAAACTTACGGCGAGGATCCGTTCCTGACGAGCCGCCTCGGCGTCCGCTTTGTTGAGGGTATGCAGGGCGATGATCCCGATTACCTGCAGGCCGCCGCCTGCGCCAAACATTTCGCCGTACACTCTGGCCCCGAAAGCGACCGCCACCACTTTAACGCCATCGTCTCCAAGCAGGACCTGTGGGAGACCTACCTGCCCGCCTTCCGCGCACTGGTCAAGGAAGCCGGTGTCGAGGCCGTCATGGGTGCGTACAACCGCACGAATGGCGAGCCCTGCTGCGGCAGCAAGACCCTGCTAAAGGATATCCTGCGTGACAAGTGGCATTTTGACGGCCACGTTACCTCCGACTGCTGGGCCATCAAGGACTTCCATACCGGCCACATGGTCACGGACGGCCCTGTGGAGTCCGTCGCACTGGCCGTCAACAACGGCTGCGACCTGAACTGCGGCGACCTTTACGTTTACCTTGAGCAGGCCGTCGCCGAGGGCAAGCTTTCCGAAGAGAAGATCGACGAGAGCCTGACCCGCCTGTATGTGACCCGCATGCGTCTGGGTATGTTTGACGCCGAGGATCAGGTTCCTTATAATAAGGTTGGCTACGACGTTGTCGACAGCGCCGAGATGAAGGCCCTGAACCTGAAAGTCGCCGACAGCATCATGACGCTGCTGAAGAATGACGGCACGCTGCCGCTGGACAAGTCCAAGCTGCACACCGTCGGCGTCATCGGCCCCAATGCCGACAGTCGCAAGGCGCTGCTGGGCAACTATGAGGGCACTGCCTCCCGCTACACCACCGTGCTGGAGGGCATTGAAGATTACCTCGGCGACGATGTGAAAGTCCGCTACTCGCAGGGCTGCCACCTCTACGCCGACAACATCCAAGGCTTGGCCGAGTCCAACGAGCTGATGAGCGAGGTCAAGGGCGTCTGCGAGGAGAGCGATGTCGTTATCGCAGTCCTCGGTCTGGATGCCGGCCTTGAGGGTGAGGAAGGCGACCAGGGCAACCAGTTCGCCAGCGGCGACAAGCCGAACCTGAAGCTCCCCGGCCATCAGGAGGAAGTCCTGAAAGCCTGTGTTGAGAGCGGCAAGCCTGTTGTTCTGGTTCTGCTGGGCGGCAGTGCATTGGCTGTCAACTATGCAGATGAGCACGCAAACGCCATTCTCGAAGCCTGGTATCCCGGTGCCCGTGGCGGCGAGGCTGTGGCCCGCGCTCTGTTCGGTGAGACGAACCCGCAGGGCAAACTGCCTGTCACCTTCTACTACAGCGACCGTGACCTGCCGGAGTTTACCGACTACGCCATGAAGGGCCGCACCTACCGCTACATGGAGAAGGAAGCCCTTTACCCCTTTGGCTACGGCCTGTCCTACACGAAGTTCGGCTTCAAGAACGCTGCTGTCAGCGCGAATGAGGCAGACTCCGACGGCCTCGATGTGACGGTGGACGTCACGAACGAGGGTTCCGTTGCGGGCCGTGAGAGCGTGGAGGTTTACGTCAAGGCCGAGCGCGAGAACACCCCGAACGCCCAGCTGAAAGGCCTTGCCAAGGTCGAGCTGCAGCCCGGTGAGACGAAGCAGGTCAAAATTCACCTGCCGCTGGCCGCCTTCGTCCTCTGCAATGAGGAAGGCACGCCGATCGTTGAGGCAGGCAGCTACAGCGTTTACGTCGGTGCTTCCCAGCCTGATGCCCGCAGCGTAGCGCTGATGGGTCAGGCCCCCGCAAAGCTGACTGTCACCCAGTCCGCAACGCAGGCCCTTGACCTGTGATTGATATTAGGGATGACAGCACTGCTACCACCGACACCGCTGCTGCGGACGAGTCGAACCTCGGCTATGAGTACGGCGAGCACTTCCACTCTGACGAGCCTGTCACCTACACGATGTTCTTCAACGACAACCCCGCCTATCCCATGAACGACAAGTGGATCAACGAGGGCGTCTTTAAGGCCATCGAGGAGGCCACCAACGTCCATCTGGAACTGACCATCGTTGACAACTCCAACTACACCGATAAGGTTTCCTTGGCCGTTTCTTCCGGCACTGCCCCCTACATCATCCCCAAGATCTACACTGAAACTGCGTATGTCACCGGCGGCGTTGTCCCCGTCTCCGACTATGTCCAGTATATGCCCACCTACTCCAAGTTCGTCGAGGAGTACAACATGCAGGACGACTTGGCCACCATCACGCAGGCCGACGGAAAGTACTACCGCCTGCCCGGCCTGAAGGAGACCTCTCTGCAGGATTACACCTTCCTCATCCGCTCTGAAAGAGCTGGGCGAGGACGAGTTCATCAAGATGATGCGCTTTGTTGACTGGCTGTGGTACTCTGACGAGGGCCTGACCCTGACCAAGTGGGGCAAAGAGGGCGAGACCTACACCGTCACCGACGGCACCTACAGCCTGACCCCCGGTTACTACTGCAAAGGCCTGTCCATCGGACAGACCTCCGACGATCAGGTCGACCTGCGTGAAGAGCTGGGCTACGCCTGCGGCAACTTCATGTATGGCGGCAACACCGAGCTGCTGACCAGCAACTTCACCGATGATCTGCGTGACTTCTACGACCGTCAGGGCCAGTACCGCAAGCTGCGCCCGCTGGATCCCGCCGTTACCTTCGACGAGGATCAGATGGAGATGCTGAACCTGTGGGGCACCCCCATGACCGATACCGTCAACGCTTGGACCTGCAAGTTTGCCATGAATCAGGCCGACATCAACAACGATTGGGATACCTACGTTGCTGAGGTCGAAGCCCAGAACATGCAGAACATCGTTGATATGTACAACGACACCTACAACGCAAGCAAGTAATTTGTTTGGAAACTGACTGTCCCTGCGACAGTGATGCAACTGCCGGGGGCAGCCTCACGTAACAACATGGGGCTGCCCCCGGTTTGCTGTTTATGGTACGCAAGTACCGCGCCCCGGTGACGGGGCGCACCGTGTGTGCCCGACACGGCCATGTCGGACCTGCACGGCACTTCCCGTCACATCCCCTTACCCTTATGAAAAGGAGCTGTTCCTTATGA
>ERZ1106939.1042-NODE-1042-length-22658-cov-13.792461_pt1 | contig 22658 bp, 22 predicted proteins | sample MGYA00403669_ERZ1106939 | MGnify/ENA primary metagenome ERZ1106939 (study PRJEB35170, sample SAMEA104062447) | human gut metagenome | biome: human gut; feature: human-associated habitat; material: faeces | place: Denmark | collected 2012-09-28 ...
AGCAGCAAGTGCGCCAATGTCGGCAGCATCATCTGCAAAAGTAGCAGGCGCTTCAGGAATCAGAGGAATCACATCAGTCATGTTGAAAAAGCTTAGGTAAGAAGAGGGGACCCGCTGCGCCAGACTTCTACGCCGATCGCATCGGCATCGTCATAGGCTTCGGTTTTTTCGGAGGAAATGCGGATAAGCTCGACGCCGGGAAGATTCGACAGACGTTCTGCAATGCGGTCGACCAGTGTTTCCTGCAGATCGATGTGACCCCGAGAGGATTCCTCACGAAAGATTTCAACGGCAAGATCGTAGTTGAGAACATCTTCAAGGGCATCGCGTTGGCTTGAACTTGCGGAAAAGCGCACCCAAATGTCAGCGTTGAATACTACCGACTGAGGGGCGCTACGTTCAGTTTCATAGGCGCCAATGCGGCAAGCGAGTCGTAAATTTTTTAGAAAGATCCTGCGGCAGGAAAAGCGCAGTGATTCAGGACTAGGAAGCGTCGACATGCTGGAAGAAACCCTGAAGATGTAGCTGGGTTTCGCATTGTAGGCGAGCCTGCGTCCGATAAAATAATTCAACTATGCGCTGGGCTCTTGTTATCTTCATTATTCTGCTGCTTCTTATTACGGCAATGCCGTCATTGAAGCGCTTTGGTCTCGGGCGACTCCCCGGGGACATTCACTTTCGGATCCTAGGTCGCGAAATTGAGCTTCCCTTTATGAGTACGATTCTTTTGGCCGTCTTTGCACTCGTTCTTGGGAAGCTCCTTTTCTAACCTCACGCCTCAGCACGCCAAGCGTCTGCTGCCGCCTGTACGCGAGCAGTGAGTACTTTTTGTGCAATTTCTTTGGGGCTCGCTGCTGTCTGAGCTGCTGCACCTGCATCCACGCTTGTCCAAGCCCGCATAGTCTGAGCAAGTTTTATTGTTTCAGCGCTGCCTTCAGGAGGCTGCAGTACAGCGTTTCTTAAAGCGAGAAGGAGTTTTGCGCGCTCAGGTTTACGCAGTGCATCAACTTGACGGAGGAATTCGATTGTGTCCTCAAACGTTGTGATATTCCGAAGTTTTTCTATTCCGCCGGTCGTTCCGCCCGTCAGGATTTGAGCAAATTCCTGCGCTTGAGCACTGGCTCGAATACGAGCAAGAAATTGCCGCCCTGGCGTTGGTGCCTTAAGATTCTTCGTTTCGCCTTCAATGCCGGACGCAAGAACGGCGAGCAGCAAGTCCACAGGGAAGTTTGCTAGACGGGCTCGATGCAGGCGGCCGCGAAGCTGTGCTGAGAGCCTTAGCTCAGGATAGAGACGTTGACAAAACCCGCATTCGGTAAGAATGTCAAGCATTCGACACGGAGTGGCAGTTCTCAACCCTTTAGTGAATTCTGCGAGCACTCGTTCTGGTACGAGGGCATCTGCTTCACCGGAGTCGACCATTCGGCGCATTAATGCCATCGTTTCAGGAGCGATGGAGAAAGACGGCAGACGTGCAGCAAAGCGGGCGATGCGCAGGATACGAACGGGATCTTCAGCAAAGGCAGGGCTCACATGCCGCAGGATGCCGGCAGCGAGATCGTGCTGTCCCCCGAAGGGATCTATGATGAATCCGTCGGGAGCGAGCGCCATGGCGTTGATTGTTAAATCGCGTCGAGCAAGGTCTTCTTCAAGCGTCACATCCGGTGACGCATGGAAGATAAATCCGTGATAGCCCGGAGCGGTCTTGCGTTCAGTACGCGCCAATGCATATTCTTCGTGGCTTCGGGGATGGAGGAAGACAGGAAAGTCGCCGCCCACTGGCAGATAGCCACGCTTGATCATCGCTTCGGGAGTTTCGCCAATCACAACCCAGTCGCGATCGCCCTCGGGAAGTTTAAAGCCTCGCTTTCGGAGCAGCATGTCGCGGACGTAACCGCCGACGGGAAAAATCTTCATTTTTCAACCCAAAATGATTATTTACGGGAGATCGGCAGCTTTGCTTCGTCCTGGCTCCACACGGCCGAGCAGTTTCGCAAAGCGTCCATCCAGTTCGCCAGTCAGCATTGCGTAGGTGTGCATATTGGCAAGAACATTTTTGACATACTCCCGTGTTTCAAAATAGGGAATCGTTTCGATGAAAGCTGCCGCTTCCATTGAGTTTCTGACAGCAGCACGCCAGATACGGGCTCGGTTTGGACCTGCGTTATAGGCAGCAGTAGCGAGCACGTAGCTTTCCTCCATATCGAGATAGAGCATACGGAGATAGGCGGTGCCTAGAACAAGATTCATCTCGAGCTCGGTGAGGTTTTTTTGCTCGAATGAGTCGATGCCAAGGTGCCGTGCCATCCATTTGGCCGTAGCCGGCATGATCTGCATAAGGCCGCGAGCACCGACGGCAGAGCTGACTGCAGGAATGAAGCGTGACTCCTGACGAATCAAACCATAGACCCAGGCAGATGGCAGAGACTGTGCCTCACTCACAATCCGGATCAAAGCTGCATGAGGCCGCGGAAAGCGTTGTTCAATAACGACGGTCTGATCACCGCTTTTGAGGCTTGTGTTAATCATGCGGTGAATGAGCCGCGTCTGCCGAGCGTAGGCTGCCAGTGCGAGACTCTCCTGCGGAGTGATGCCGCGCATTGCCCAGTTCCATTCACGGTGTCCCTCGCGGTAAAGACTCATGCGATAGAGGCTGCGTGCACGTTGGATGGCGGTGTTTCCCGCCCACTTATCGATTTCGACCTGCCGCGGCATGGCTTTGGGAGGTTTAGAAAAACCGTAGGAACGGCCGAGTTCGTCGGCGGCAAGCTTCCCGTAGAAAGTCGTGCGATGCGCTATCGAAGTGAAGGCCGTTTGCGCATCGGTCTTAAGGCCGCGAGAGGCGAGTGCTCGTCCGCGCCAATAAGTCCAGACTTCTTCACGCTTTAACTCTGCAGGCATGGCGTCAATGACTTTGCTCAGACCGTACCAACTGCCGTCGCGGATAAGCGCACGAGCATGCCAGGCGGCAAGTTGTTGGGCGTCTACTACGGCTAGAGGAGATTGCTGCAGCGCACTGCCGGCTTTGGCGTACCAGCTGCTCGCCTTGGGGTTGAGCTGGGTAGTGGCTGTGAAGCCAATGCGGGACCAAACGAGCGAACGCCAGAAGGCATTGGCCTTGGGATCAACTGCGGCTTGTGCAATGCGGGCGGCATCTGCCGGGCGGAGATGGTCATGCGGACGGTGGCGGCATAGCGCTCGGGCAGGGTCTTGATGGTCACATCGTAATTCATAGTTTCTTCCTTTCTCAGCCGCTTGCGGGCTGTGTCCAGAAGCCGCAGCCGCTGCGCAACATCGTCCCGCTGCTGCTCCAGCTCCGCCTGACGCGCCGCAAGGAAATCGTCGAGCCGTTCGCGGTCGTCGTAGATGGGCAGGATGGCGCAGACGTCGGCGAGACCGAAGCCCATGTCGCGCAGTGCCGTGATGCGGCAGACGGTGGGCAGCTGCGCTTCGCTGTAGTAGCGGTAGTCGGTAAAGCGGTCAATCTCAGCGGGCTTTAAGAGACCGATCTCATCGTAGTAACGCAGCATACGGACGCTCACTCTGGACAGTTTTGAAAAATCTCCGATCTTCAGCATAGCGGTACCTCCATGCCTTGTATTTTTGAGCTCGGGAAGAGCATAAGCCCTGACAGCGTGTGAGAGTCAAGGGGGAAAACGCGGTTTTTTGCGCAAAAGAAATGAGACAGCCGAGGCTGTCTCATTTCGGGCGTTCGTTACTTTTTGCGGGAGAGCGGCGCGATGTGGCGCTCAACCTTCTCCGCGTGCTCGAGCGGCTTGATGAAGCGCTGACCGAGCGGATGGCGCGTGTTGCGCAGCTTGATGAACTTCTCCGCCACCTGCGGGAAGAGGGCGAGGGAGAGCACGTCCTCCTCGCTGCGGGAGAGGCCCTTGTACTGCTCGCGGTACTTCGGCAGCTCCGGCTCAATGAGGTCGGCGGGGCGGCAGGTGATGACGTCCTCGGGCTTGATGCCGGCTTTGGCGCGCACCTCCTCGTTGACCGTGCCGGGCAGTTTGCCGTACTCGCCGCGCAGCATGGCACGGGATTCCTTCGGGAAGTTCTTGTAGCGCTCGCCGAAGATAATGTTCATCACGGCCTGTGTGCCGACGATCTGGCTCGACGGCGTGACCAGCGGGGGATAGCCGAAGTCCTCGCGCACGCGGGGGATCTCGGCGAGCACGTCGTAATATTTGTCCTCCTTGCCCGCCTGCTTGAGCTGGGAAATGAGGTTGGAGAGCATACCGCCGGGCACCTGATAGAGCAGGGTGTTGGTGTCGACGTTGAGCACCTTGGGATCGAGCGCGCCGCTTGCCTTGAGGCGCTCGGCGACCTTACGGAAGTGGACGGCGGCCTCGCTCATCTTGCCGAGGTCCAGGCCCGTGTCGCGCACGGTGCCGCGGAGCGTAGCGACGAGGGATTCCGTCGCGGGCTGGGAGGTGCCGTTGGCGAGCGGGGAGAGCGCGGTATCCACGATGTCCACGCCGGCCATCGCCGCCATGAGATAGACCATGTCGCCCGTGCCGCTGGTGTTGTGGGTGTGCAGGTGGATGGGAATGCTGACGGTCTCCTTCAGGCGCTTGACGAGGGAGTAGGCGTCCATCGGCAGCAGGAGGTTCGCCATGTCCTTGATGCACAGGGCGTCCGCGCCCATCTCCTCCAGCTCGCGGCCGAGCTTGACAAAATAGTCCTCGTTGTGGATGGGAGAAATGGTATAGGAAAGAGTCGCCTCGACCTGTCCACCGTATTTCTTGGTGGACTTGATGGCCTGCTCCAGATTGCGCACGTCGTTGAGCGCGTCGAAAATGCGGATGATGTCGATGCCGTTTTCAATGCTCTTGGCGCAGAACTCGTCCACCACGTCGTCGGCATAGTGCTTGTAGCCGAGAATGTTCTGACCGCGGAAGAGCATCTGCAGCTTCGTGTGGGGCAGGTGCGCGCGCAGCTGGCGCAGGCGCTCCCATGGGTCCTCGTTCAGGAAGCGCAGGCAGCTGTCGAAGGTCGCGCCGCCCCAGCACTCGAGGGAATAGTAGCCGATGGAGTCGAGCACCTCGCAGGCGGGGAGCATGTCCTCCAGCGTCATGCGCGTGGCCGCCTGCGACTGATGCGCGTCACGCAGGATGGTATCGGTGATCAGAAGCGGCTTATTCGATAAAAATTCCATAAGAACAGGAGGTCCTTTCCTAAAATTACCTTTAGTTTAGCATACTGCCGCAGATTTAGCAAGAGGGTATTTGACGGATTTCCGTCATTTAACGGCATGAAAATGACGGAGAAGTTGCGAAAAACAGCAAAGCGGTAAAAGTGCTGTAAAAGAGGCGTGGCCGGCCTTGACTTTTTCCCTTGCCTTGTGCTATACTGTGCAGACTTTGAGGGAGTAGATGGCGCGAGAGCGTGGCAAGTCAACAGACTGGCCGAAAGGCCTGGCTTGTCTTAAACACCGAGACTCAAGTATGGCTTCGCCGTACCTGCGTCTTGTTTTCGGGTGCGGCGACGTACCTGATTTTTTTATGTGCGGAGGACAATCCATGGGATTTTTTGAACTGTTCCTGATCGGCATCGGTCTTTCGATGGACGCTTTTGCCGTGGCCATCTGCAAGGGCCTCGGCATGGAGAGGATCAACAAGCGCGACGCGCTGCTGCTGGCGTTGTTCTTCGGCGGCTTTCAGGCGCTCATGCCGCTCATGGGCTATCTGCTCGGCAGTCGGTTCGCGAGCTACATCGAACGCTGGGATCATTGGATCGCCTTTGTGATGCTCGCCTTCATCGGCGGCAATATGATCCGCGAGAGCCGCGAGCAGGAGGAAGAGGAGACCAAGCACTGTGGGAGCATCCGCTATCGCGAGATCTTCACGCTGGCGGTCGCCACGAGCATCGACGCGCTGGCCGTCGGCGTCTCGTTCGCCTTCCTCGGCGTGCACATCGCGCCCGCCGTCACGCTCATCGGCTGCACGACCTTTGTGCTTACGCTCGTGGGCGTTTGGGTCGGCAATCTCTTCGGCTCGCGCTACAAGAGCCGCGCAGAGCTGACCGGCGGTATCATTCTCATCCTCATCGGCGTGAAGATTTTGCTCGAGCATTTGGGCGTTTTAGGATAGGATCACCGTATATTGATAAAAAGAGGACTGCGCGTGAGCGCAGTCCTCTTTGTGTAGCTTGTGTCGATGCTCAGCAGCCGCAGCCGTTGTTGCAGCCGCAGCCATTGTTGCAGCCACAGCCGTTGCCGCACCCGCCGCCGCAGCCGCAGCAGCAGATCAGGAGCAGAATGATAATGATGATCCAGCAGCACCCGCCGCCGCCAAAACCGTTATTGCACATAAAAGCAACCTCCCATGAAGATAGAGCCGCCGCCGTGGCGGTCTCAATCCATAGTATGCGCCTCGTGCAAAAGAGTGTCAGGCAAGGCGGTCTGTTGTGACCATCGCCTGCGCGGCACGGTAGTCTGCATCGGTGAACACGCCCGCGTCGATGAGCTTCCGGCTCAGCGCGGCGCCGCCGCTTGTGCGGACGGAGAGCGCGTAGTAGGAGAGGTAAGCGACGTCCGCGCGCAGGAAGTCGGAGGACCGGAGCGCTGTGCGCTCGCCGGCAGTCAGGACGCCCGCGGTCACGGCGCGGTCGAGCGCATCAGAAATATTGGTGGTGGCGGTGGAGCTGTAGCCGAGCGCGCGGAGCATGAACTCCACATACATGGCGGCGGAGGCCGTCTGCTGCGTACCGAAGTAGGAATGGCCGAGACTGTCCGTTCCCACGCCGTTGCTGTAGCCCCTTTCATAGGCGTAGGCGACGTAGGGGGCGCACCAATCCGGCACGTCGATGAAGGGCTGGGAGGCCGTACAGGCCAGCGCGGCCTTTTCCTCACCGAGCATACGGATGAGCATGATGAGAGCCTCGGCGCGGGTGGGAGTCTTTTCCAGCTCATAGCCGCTGCCGATGCCGCTGCCCGTGCCGCGGAAGAGGGAGAGCGACTGGAGCGCCTCGGCCATCGCGTTGCGGTCCGGCTTGCCGGAAGGGGCGAAGTGATAGCTGCCGCAGTAGCTGAGCACGGCGGTCTTGGACGTGCAGGTGAACAGCGCCGTGGTGTCCTCGGCGACGAGGCAGCGGTGGTTGATGGGAATGGTGCTGCCGCTCGTAAGCTCTCTGCCGTCGGTCACGTCCACGACCGTGCCGGCGGAAAAGGAAACGGTCAGCACACCGGCGAGAGGGATGACCTGCAAGCCCGTGACGCCGGAGAGGATGTCGTCCTGCTTGACGCGCGCTTCGGTAAAGACGGCGGCGTAGTCGGAGCCGACAGCGGCCTCCGCCGCCGCGACCGCGGCGTTCCAACGGGCCTTGGCGTCGTTGAGCGCGCCGGCGTCCGCCTTGGTAACGGCCTCGTCGATCCTTTCCTCCGCCTGTCGGCGGAACGTGCCGTTCAGAAAGTCCAGTGAGACGAGAGGATCGCTCGCGTCGCCGCCCGCTGCGACGGCGTAGCCGACAAACACGAGCACGGTCAGGACGAGAGCGAGAAGGAAGGTGCGTTTTTTCATTTCGGCTCCTTTACTCCGGGGGAAAAATGCTTGGTGATGCGGTAGCTGAGCGTGAGCAGGCTGTCGGCAAAGTGGACGTTTTCAAAGAAAACGTCGCCGCTGAGCTCGACGTTGGTGAAGTTCCAGATGCCCTGTACACCGAGGGCGATGAGGCGGTCAGCGACCTCCTGCGCGACGCACTTGGGCACTGTCAGCACCGCGACGGAGGGGTGATTGGCGGTGCAGTAAGCGTCCAGCTCGTCCATCCCGCGAATGGTGACGCCATTCACCGTGGTGCCGATGACGGCGGGGGAAACGTCGAAGGCGGTGTCGAAGAGGAAGCCGCCCTGGTCGAAGTCAAAGTTCTGCAGCAGCGCGTGACCGAGGTGGCCCGCGCCGACAACGATGAGGCGGCGCTTGTCGTCCACGCCGAGGATGTGGCCGATCTCGGCGCGCAGCTCCATGATGTTGTAGCCGTAGCCCTGCTGGCCGAACTCGCCGAAGCAGCTCAGATCCTGCCGGATCTGTGAGGCGGTGATGCCCATACGCTTGCCGAGCGAGCCGGAGGAGATGCGCACGATGCCCTTGGCGTGCAGCTCGTCGAGGTAGCGATAGTAGCGGGGAAGACGCCGGATCACGGCGTCGGAGATCTTCTCTTTTTTCATGCTCTGTCTCTTTTTTCAAATTTATAGATTGTCTCTATTGTAGAGGATGAAGGAAAAGTTGTCAATTTTTTTAACGATCTTTTTTCTGCCAAATTTTGCTTTACAGTTTCGTGGAAGTTTGCTATACTATGGAGCGTTGAAGGAAATATGTGCCCGTAGCTCAGTTGGATAGAGCGTTGGACTCCGACTCCAAAGGCCGCTGGTTCGAATCCAGTCGGGCATACCAAAGCCTACCGTTTTTGCTTGCGGTAGGTTTTGCTTTTTGCCGTTTCCGCAGTAAAAAGGGGACGAACTTCTTTGCATAGCCCCATTGCATTCTTCTTTAAAAAATTTAAATTCCCCTGCAATAAATTATCCTTTCCGTGCATTACACGGATGACAGGAGACGGAAGCCTATGCTCAGCTTGCTGATGACAACCGAATACGCCCCGGCAGAGGATCGGCACGAGCTGCAGCAGTTGATCCTCCGCGTTGCCGGCGGTGAGCGTGAAGCACTCGCGGAGCTGTATCAACGCACGCGCTCGGCGGTGTACGGCCTTGCGCTATCCTACCTTAAAAACGCGCACGACGCGCAGGACATCACGCAGGATGTTTATGTACAAGTGTGGGACTGCGCGGAGCAGTACCGCCCAACCGGTTCGCCGATGGGCTGGCTGCTGGCGGCCTGCCGCAATCTGTGCCTGATGCGCCTGCGGCGCGAGGAGCGTCATGCCGCGCTCAGCGAGGAGGAATGGGACGCCATTCCCGCGCAGGAGTGCGGACTGGATGCCGATGAGCGCACCCTTTTGCAGCAAGCGCTGGCAAGCCTTGCGGACGAGGAACGGCGTATCGTGCTGCTCCACGCAGTCACGGGTATGAAGCACCGGGAGATCGCGGCGCTGCTGGAGCTGCCGCTTCCGACCGTCCTGTCGAAATATCACAGAGCATTGAAAAAAATGCGAGCTTATCTGGAAGGAGACAACGCCAAATGACCAACGAAAAAATGGAGCAGCGTCTGGCCGCGGCGGTCGAAAAGACCGCGCCGAATGATGTGAACGGCGTTCTCTCCCGCTGTGAAGAGCGGAAAGGAACGGTCATTCCCATGACGACAAAGAAAACGACGAAGAGAAAATGGACATCGCTCATTGCCGCCTGCCTTGCGGTGATGCTGCTCGGCGGCGGGGGGCTGTTCTACCAGCGAGCGAACGCGGTGGCGTCCGTGGTGTCGCTGGACGTGAACCCGAGCATCGAGCTGAAGGTGAATCGAAGTGAAAAGGTCCTCGTCTGCACGCCGCTCAACGAGGACGCGAAGGCCATCCTTGCAGATATGGGCAATGGCGCGGACCTCAAGGGCGCGAAGCTGGATGTGGCGGTGAATGCTATCGTGGGCAGCCTTGTGCGAAACGGCTACCTCAATAGCATTTCCTCCGCCATCATGATCTCGGTGGAGGACAAGGATACCGCCCGTGCGGAAAAGCTCCAGCGTGAATTGACGAGCACCGTAGACGGTGTTTTGCAGACGAGCGAATCGAGGGCGTCCGTCCTGACGCAGACGCTGACGCAGGACGCGGGACTTACGCAGCAGGCGCGGGAAAACAACATTTCGACCGGAAAGGCGGCGCTGGTGAACCGTGTGCTTGCACTCAACGCCACGCTGAAGTTTGACGCGCTGGCAAAGCTCTCGGTCGAAGAGCTCAAGGACCTCGCCGAGGCGGGCGCGCCCGCCATGCCGATCGGCAAAGCTGCCGCCGCCTATGCTGCGGAGCAGTATGCCGGAACGACGGCGGTGGATTCCGTTACAGCGGAGGTCGATCCCGAACTCGACGAATCCCCTGCACACTACGAAGTAGAGCTGCAAACGGCATGGGGCGAGTTCGAGTATTTGGTGGATGCCTACACCGGTAAGGTGCTCAGCGGGCAGAAAGATTTATTGGCTGCCGTTTCCGCATCGAATGAAACGACAAAGCCCTCTGGTCAAAAGCCCACGCCGTCCGGAACGGTGCAGGACATCGGCTACGCCAAGGCAAAGTCCATCGCCCTGAACCATGCGGGCGTGAGTGAAAATCAGGCGTATGACATGGACATTGAGCTGGATGATGAGGACGGAAAGCTCGTCTACGAAATCGAGTTCAAATCCGGCAATATGGAATATGACTACGAGATCGACGCGGTCTCCGGTGCGATCCTCAAGCACGAAGCGGAGTTGGATGATTGATCTTGTTAAGCTGCCGCCGGTCCGTTCATCGGACCGGCGGCAGATGCGCGGAAAAAAAGAAGCCGTCCGAGAGCAATTACTCTCGGACGGCTTCTCTTGCTACTCCGTACCGTCCGGTTGACCCCATAGGTTACATTGTGTACCTACGAACATTAACCACAGGGGCTACGGGACTTTTTCCTTTCTTTTCATACCCGTTATTTTTCACCCAAATGGGTGAAAAAGTGAAATAAAGGGCGGAATTAGATTTTCGGCCAAAAAGCGGAGATGTCCTCATGCTGCATATGCCGGTCATGTACTTGATGTCGGCCTTTGTATGACGCTTGTGTTGCTATTCTGCGAAACATCAGGTGAAAGGATACGCAGTCATATGCATCGGGCCTGACGAAGCGGTACTAATGTTTTTCAAGCTGCTTATAAGAAAACACGGCTTACACCTGTTCTGCAAATTTGCATAGAACAGTCCTTTATTCTATGCTTGCATCGGAGCTGCGGCCGCGGAGAACGAAGCAAAATACCCAAACGGCAGACGCGAAATCCCTGCTCAAAGCAGAGCTGATTGAGCAAAGCGCGGTTGAGCTGCTTTTTACGCACGGCGAGAAAAAGCGATTTCTGCGGCGCTGCGGCAAGAAAATCCAGCAGCGCCTGCGAGGGCAGCTCATCATCAGAATAGAGAAGCAGCGCGTTTGCTTGCTGCCATACATTTCGCAGCACAGCCTGTTTTTGCATGAGCAGCTGTATATGCAGCGGTGATTCGGCATCGGCACAGGCGGGATCGAGCATCGCGGCGTCCGCGAGAACGAGCAGGTCGGACAGATCTTTCGCATTCTCGTTTTCTCCCAGATCAAGATAGGCGTCCAGATCGTCCCACACATCGTCTTTCTGACCGGACTTTTCTTCGTCCGCACCGTGGCAAGCCGAGAGGCAGGCGGCGGCTTGAATGGCAGTCGGAAGATGCTCGGCACAGAAGATCAGGCGAAGTGGCTTTTCGGGTGCGGTATCCGCGTAATTCGCGCAGGCGGCAAGGTGCGGCGCGGCACGCAGCGCAGCCGTCAAATGCGCTGGCGTTTTCTGCGGAAGTGCATAGCTAGTAAGAGATACATTGCCGCCCTCAAAGGAAATGGCGCTTGTTTCTTTTGCCACCGGCATTATGAGCGGAGTATCCTGCGCGGCGGGCTGGATATTCGGCATACTGAGCGTGTTCCGTTCGTTCATATTTGGCACCTCATCTTTTAAGTATGAGGTCAGTATAGGGTCGGCTCTGATGCAAAATTGAAGAGTAGAAAAATGTGTCCGCTCCTGTGGAAGCTCGCATAGAAAAGACCTTGCATATCGTTCAAGGTATGAATGAGTTCTTGTTTGCTGCGGCATGGTATGTGTAGGAAAAACTGGACACGGAAGCGAACCACGTAAAAAGCACCTGTATTTTTCGTATAAGTCGGTTATACTATTATCAAATCACGATTTAGTAAATAAGGATTAGATAATAAATGGAGGTATCTCGATGTTTATCGGCAGAGAGGCTGAACTGAAATTCTTAAATGATAAGTATGAAGAGAACGGCGGTCAGTTGATCGTACTATATGGCAGGCGGCGTGTAGGAAAAACCGAAACTCTTCGAGAATTTTGCAAAGGAAAACCGCATGCATTCTTTTCCTGTACGCAGACAACAGACCCGGTACAGCTTCGAAACTTTTCAATTCGAATGATGAAGGAAGATATTCCGGCAAAAGACTATATCTCTGCGTTTACAGATTGGGAGAGAGCGTTTCGGGCCGTACTTGATCTTCCTTATGGCAACAGTAAAAAGCTGCTTGTAATCGATGAGTTCCCGTATATGTGCAAAGGAAATCCAAGCATACCTTCCATTTTGCAAAATCTATGGGACGCTGCATTTCGGGACAGTAATGTGATGATCATCCTCTGCGGCAGTGCAATGAGCTTTATCGAAAAAGAACTGCTGGCTGAGAAAAATCCTCTTTATGGCAGAGCGACTGGAATCTACAAAATGAGAGAAATGGGCTTTTACGATGCCGTTAAATTTTTTCCTGATTACTCGGATTGTGACAAGGTGCTTGCGTATGCCGTCCTCGGCGGAATACCCCATTATCTGCGTCAGTGGAATCCGAAGCTTTCAGTGGGCGAGAATATCAAACGGAACATTCTGACAAAGGGCTGTATTCTTTACAGCGAGGTAGATTTTCTGCTCCATCAGGAGCTTCGGGAGACACCAATTTATAATTCGATCATTGAAGCGGTGGCACTTGGTAATACGAAGTTAAATGATATTAGCCAGAAATCGTTGGTGGAGGATACTTCAAAAACCAGTGTATACTTGAAAAATCTGATGGAACTCGGCATTGTAGAGCGGGAATTTTCTGTTGATGCAAAGCTAAAGAAGCAGGCAAACTCTAATCGCGGGACCTATCGCTTGACAGGTAATTTCTTCCGCTTCTGGTATGCCTTTGGCTTTGCAAACTTCTCTCAACTCGAAGATGGTGATGTAAACGGTGTGTATGAATTTGTCGTTGAACCGGAATTGCATAAGTTCGCGTCTTTTGCGTTCGAAGATGTGTGCCGTGAATTTGTTCGGGAAATGCAGAAAAAGAATGAGCTGCCTTTTCGCTATGCCAAGATGGGGCGCTGGGCAGGAAAAACCACGGTGCGCGATGATTCTGCGGCGAGTGGCTTGCGAATAGCAGAAACAGAGATCGATCTTCTATGCATCGACAAAGATGCAAAGGAATATTTGGTTGGCGAGTGCAAGTTCAAAAAAACACCATTCTCTTATTCGGAATACCTTGATACATTAGCAAAACTTGCACCGCAAAAAGAGTATGCCCAATTTCATTATGCACTGTTCTCAGAAAGCGGATTTGACGAGAAAATTATTGCAGAGGCGGAAAAAAACAATACACGGCTTTATCCGCTTGCATATATAGTCAATTACAAGTGATTTGCATAGGGGCATTTGGCTGGAGACCGGGGTTAAATAAGACAATATCAAGCAACTGCTGGAACGAGGAGGAACGAAGTTTGAAACACTGTAATTTAAGCACCCACTTAAAAAAGGGCGCAAGAAACCAAGCCGTCATTAAGGCGGCCAAATAGAAGTATGGAAAAAAGCGTCAAGCAGGGGCAGGATCAACTTCATCCTTGAAGATATAGCCTCTTTTACGAAGCAGTTCCAAACCCTGAGATTTGGTAATCACGACAGAATGTTCCGTCACTTTATCCTCCAAGTATCCGGCGGCAGAGTAAGGTTCTAGTTTGGAGAGTATGTTCCAGATAGCGGTCAGGAGCATGAAGATCATCAAGCCCGCCTCCGGCAACTATGCCCTGCGCTGGAGCATCTGCGGGAGGATGCTGACGCTGGGCATCACCAGCTTTCTTTCCCAGATCAGCCTAGTGGCAGCGATGGTGGCCATCAACAATATGCTCCGCAAATACGGCGCTCTGGACGCTGTGTTCGGACAGGAGCAATACGCGCAGATCCCCATGGCTGTGGTCGGCATTGTGATGAAGTTCTTCCAGATCGTCATTTCCATCGTGGTCGGCATGGCGGCAGGCTGCATCCCCATTGTGGGCTACAACATGGGCGCGGAGAAAAAGCTCCGTGTGCAGGAGCTGTTCACCAAGCTGCTGGTGGCCGAGGCGCTGGTGGGCGCGGTGGCGCTTGTGCTGGCAGAGGGCTTTCCCCGTCAGCTCATCGCCATTTTCGGCGCGGCCAACGAGAGCAGCTACTACACCGATTTTGCCATCAAGGCTTTCCGCACATATCTCTGCATGATGATTCTCGCCTGTGTCAACAAGGCGTGCTTCATCTTCTTGCAGGCAGTCGGCAAGGCGCTCTCGTCCACGCTGCTGTCCATGTTCCGTGAAGTGGTATTCGGTGTGGGCTTTGCCCTGCTGCTGCCGGTGTTCTTCGGCCTGGACGGCGTGCTGTATTCCATGCCGGTGTCGGATATTCTGACCTTTATCATCTCGGCGATCATCATCATGAAAACCTATCCGTAATACGAAGCGCTTCCACGTTCGGCTCTGGCAGGCGGTGTCCGGCTGTGAGGGCTATGTCGTGCTCTCGTACAACGACTGCCCCTTCATCCGAAAGCTTTATCAGGACTTTTACATTCTGTCCTTTCGCCGCAATAACCCGATGGCGCAGAAAAAAGGCTCGTCCTTTGGTGAGCTTATCATCACCAACTATGATCCCGAGCCATACATGGCGCGTCAGACGACGCTAGCGGGGATCGATAGCGATAGACCGATATGGGATTAGACAACTTCGGCGAGACAAGTATGCTCGTCAGGGGCTACAGTTTGTCCCGCGAGACTTTGACGCAGCGTGGATCAAGGAATCAGAAAACGGGGCATGGCCTGCGGAGTACAACAAATATTTCTTGAGACTTCAAATAAAGTGTGTTACAATGCGGAAACAGAGAACAAGTGGTGGCATATTCGGGAAAATGCGAGAGTGAAAAGAAATGAAACTGATCTGCATCGGCGACAGCCTGACCTTCGGGTATGGTGTGCGGCCGTCCCAGCGGTGGACAAGGCTGTGCGCACAGGAGACGGGCTGGGAGATCGTGAACGAAGGCATCAGCGGGGACACGACCGGCGGTATGCTGGTGCGGCTGCGCGCGCTGCTGGCGGATCGTGATATCTGCGTGCAGCGCCCTTTGGTGCTCCTGATGGGCGGTGCCAATGATATTTTCTTCTCGGGAACGGATACCGGCGCCCGGGCAAATATGGGAGCGATGCTGAATCAGCTGCTGAGCCTGGGTGTGCATACGATAATAGGGATACCGACGCCGGAGGGCCATCAGATCATGGCGCGGCGATTGTGCGCTCATCTGAAAAGAGAATGACAAGGATAACGGCAATTAAGGAGACAACGATGAAGCTATCTTATCTGGACCTGATGACGACGGACCCAAGCTACAATTTGGCGATGGAGCAGTATGTATTCGATTGCCTGCCGCGCGACCGGATGTACTTCATGCTCTGGCAGAACGACAATGCGATCATTGTCGGCAAATACCAGAATACCATTTCCGAGATCAACGAAGAAGCCGTGCGCGAGCGCGGCATCCGTGTGGTGCGCCGCCTCTCCGGCGGCGGCGCGGTCTACCACGACATGGGCAACCTGAATTTCACCTTTATCACAGATGCCGGCGGGAGCGGCACGCTGGATATGAAGCTCTTCTGTGAGCCGGTCGTGCGCACGCTGGCGGCGCTTGGCGTCAGGGCGGAAGTGAACGGACGCAACGACATCACGATCGACGGGAAGAAGTTCTCCGGCAACTCCCAGTACATTCGGCAGGGACGCGTGATGCACCACGGCACCATTATGTTTGATTCAGACCTTTCCGTCGTCGGCGAGGCGCTGCGTGTCGATCCGACGAAGATCCAGACCAAGGGAATCCGCTCGGTGCGCAGCCGTGTGACGAATGTCGCCGAGCATCTGCCCGAGCGGGTCACGCTGCCGGAGTTCCGCCGTATCCTGCTGGAAAACATTCTGCGCGAAAATCCGGGCGAGGAATATCCGCTGACGCCGGACGATCTTGCAGCGGTGGAGAAGCTGCGCGCGGAGCGCTATGCCACCTGGGAGTGGAACTATGGGAAATCCCCTGCCTGCACGATGCTGCGCCGCCGCCGCGTGGACGGCTGCGGGCTGATCGAGGCGTACATCACGGTCGAGCACGGCCTCGTCTCGGCGGTCACCTTTAAGGGAGATTTCTTCAGCGCGGAGGAGCCGGAGGCGCTGGCGGCGCGTTTTGTCGGACATACGCCGGACCGTGCCGGCTACACGGCGGCGCTTGACGGTGTGGAGACAGCCCGCTATTTCGCAGGGCTGCAGGCAGACGAGCTGATCGATATTCTGTGCGAGGGATAAAATAGCAGAGCGTAGCAATCGCGAAGAGTTCCGATGGCATATATGTTACATTTAAGAATATAAAACGGAGCTGCCACAATCATGGCAGCTCCGTTTTATATGTGCGTCCGGCATGTTCAACATTATGTGGTGAAAGACCACTGCACGCTCGGCAGTAGGAAGCGTTAGCCGAAGGCAAGGGTGTTCCCCGTGAGGTGGAATCTGAAGGAAGATGGATGTCAGCAGGGAAAAGAATGCCGGCAGGCAAACTCCTGAACCGACGAACAGAAATCACATAGTAGGCCGTATAGGGACGGACGAGTGTGCTTAGCAACACAAAGTCCAATGCTGCCCGAATCCCATGCGGTAAATGTGGCGGTTACATGGGAAGCGAGTTGTTGCTTTTACCCGGGGAGGTCTTGCGGAGGGTGTGTAGGGAAAAAATCCGAAAGCCGCAGTAACAACGAACTGCAAGAAGTCAGCCGAGGCCATAGTACCTTGATTTTTTCCAAGGGAAGGGCCGAGCAATCGTAAGAGGAACTGCGTACAGATGACCATCTATACTCTAAAACAAAATACATGCGGCGTCAATCGCATAAACATACAATAAAATATATTCTTTGAACTTCTGCTTATTTATTCTGGATGGCATGCGTTGAGTGCGTATTTATGACCGCGCGGACGGGTGAAAACAGACCCGCCGCCCTGCGCGGGCTGGTGCAAAGATCGCGTTAAGATTTATAAAGGGAATTGAAAATTCGATCCGATCGCGTTATTTTATACAAGGTCAGTTGTGTAAAATCAAATCAAATTGGAGGGGGCGGACAGAAATGCCGCATCGGAAAAGGATTTTACTCTCAGATGACAATGAGGGCTTCAGTACGCTGCTGTTGGAGTCCCTGCACGAGCACGGAGGCTTTCACGTGCTCCACGCGCGGGAGGAGCATGAGGTGATGGAGACGATTCAATGCCACAAGCCGCACATCCTTCTGCTGGACGATATGCTGCCGCATAAGGGCGGCCTTCATGTTCTCCGGCAGCTGCGGGAGCGTGGGCATCGGCTCTCGACGATCCTTATGACGGTCCTGCCGACGCAGAAGATCGTGCGGGACGCGACCGAGCTCGGCGCGTCCTATGTGTTTCCGAAGCCGTTTTCGTCACAGGCCATGATCGAGAAGATCCAGGAGCTGCTGAAGCGTGCTCCTCCGACGAAGCATTGACGCGGTCGAAGCGCGATGAAATGAAAAAACAAGAGCCGCTGCGATGCAGCGGCTCTTGCCTGTATTGTTTGATTGGAGTGCGGCAGCGGCTTTTTCATATTGGCGCAGCGGTCATTCCTCCCACAGCCGGCAACGGTCCGCGAGGAGCGAAAAGGAGAGCGTGTCTCCCTCTGCTGCCCGGACTCCCTCGGGCAGGACGACGCACAGAGGCGGCGCGTCGGGCGCTTCCGCCGCGCGCAGCACGACTGCGGTGGCGTTCAGATCACGGATGACACGGCTGACGCGCGCCGTATGGGTCCCACCCTCCACGGTGATCGCGCCATCGGGAACGGCGACGGTGGCGCGCTCACCCACGGCGTGCAGCGGCAGAAGAATGTCCCAGCCGTCAAGGCGGACGCCGCCCTCGCAGCGGCGCACCGGCAGGAAATTGCGGCAGCCGGTCAGCCGCGCCGCGCTCTGCGTGGCGGGATGGCGCACCAGCGTCTCCGTGTCCGTCACGGGAGAGGAAGCGCCGTTTTCCATCACGCAGACCTTTTGACAGTTGCGGCAGCATTCCCCCAGGTCGTGGCTGACCCAGAGGATCGGGCCGCGAAAGCCCGCGAGCAGGTCGGAGAGCTCCAGCTCAAGGTTCCACTTGAGGTAGCTGTCGAGCGCGGAGAAGGGCTCGTCGAGCAGGATCGCCTGCGGCTCGGAGCAGAGGATGCGGGCGAGCGCGACGCGCTGCTGCTGTCCGCCGGAGAGCTGCGCGGGATGCTTTTTCTCCAAGCTCTCCAGCCGGAACATGCGGATCTTTTCCGCAGCCAGCGCGCGCTTTTCCGACCGGCTCCCCGCGCGAATGCCGCAGAGAATGTTCTGCTCAACGGTCATGTTGGGAAAAAGTGCATACTGCTGGAAGAGATAGCCGACCCGACGCTGCTGCGGCGTGAGGTCGGTCCTCTTTTCGCTGTCGAAGAGCACGCGGCCGTTGAGCACGATCCTGCCGCGGTCGGGCGTCACGATGCCGGCGATGCACTTGAGCGTCACGCTCTTGCCGCAACCGGAGGCCCCGAGCAGCGCCAGCGTTTCGTCCGCTACCTCGAATTTCGATTGCAGACGGAACGCGCCGAGGCGTTTTTCAATATCAACATACAGGCTCATGCCTTCGCCCTCCTCGCACGACTCGCGCCGCGCAGGAGGTCGCAGCGCTCGAGCATATTGACCGCCAGCAGCACGACGGCGGAGATCGCGATGTTCACGGCGACCCACCGGTAGGCCAGCGCGTCGTTGTTTGTCTGCCAGAGCTGATAGACGGTGGTGGAGATGGTCGCCGTCTTGCCGGGCGTGTAGCCCGCGATCATGCTGGTCGCGCCGTATTCGCCAAGCGCGCGGGCGAAGGCCAGCACCGTGCCCGCCAGCACGCCCTGACGGCAGCAGGGCAACCGAATACGCCAGAAAATGTAGGTGTTGGAGAGCCCGAGCGTCTGACCGGAGTAGGCCAGCGTCTCGTCGAAGGCCTCAAAGGCTCCGCGCACCGTGCGGTACATCAGCGGGAAGATGACGACCGTGGTGGCGAAGATGGCGGACCACCAGGTCATGACCAGCTTGACGCCGAAGGTCTCGAGCACCCATGCGCCGATGACGCGCTTGGGCCCCAGTACGCGCAGCAGCAGATAGCCCACGACCGTCGGCGGCAGCACGAGCGGCAGCGTGAGCACCACATCCAGCACGCCCTTGATGAGCCGCGGGAGTTTGGCGATATAGTACGCGGCAAAGATGCCGGCGAAAAAGATGATAATGGTGGAGATCGCCGCGATGCGCAGCGAGTTCCATAAGGGAAACCAATCCATAGTGACCTCCGATGTTCAGACGTTGCAGAGACTCAGGCGAGCTCCACATACGCCGCGAGTGCGGCGTACAAGCGTTTTGCCGCAGGCAAAACCTTGGCGCGGACGGAATTTATTTTCGGCCGGGCAGGGAGAGATTCAGGGCTCCCGTTGGGCGGCAGCCCAATGGGATGATCGCCGCGATACGCAGCGAGTTCCATAAAGGATACCAGTCCATAGGTGACCTCCGATGCAGCCGCCAGCGGCGGCGATTTCAAAGAGGGCCATTCTTAGCGTAAGAATGGCCCCCTTTGGATCCCCCAAGAAACGCAAGGGGCGCTGCCCCTTGACCCCCGAACTGCCGTACTTGACGCACATTTCGGAGATCATATGCGGGCGTTTTCTTCTGAACGATTTGGCGTGCTTCTCTTTCCGCTCGGCCGCTGCTGCGCAGGTGGTACGAAGCGCTGAAGCGAAAACGGTTCAACAAAAATCAAATCTTACCAGCAAAGCGCTTAGATCGCGGGGCTGAAGCCGACGGATTCGAATACGGTCATAGCGGCATCGGTCTGGAGATAGGCGAGGAAGGCGCGCGCGGCGTCCTCCTTGTCCCCCTTGAGCACGGCGGCGGGATAGATGACCTGACCGCACATCTCGGCGGTGGCGCTGTCCACGACCGTAAGGCCGGCGGAGCAGGCGTCCGTGGCGTAGATGATGCCGCAGTCGGCGGCGGCCTCACTCACCTGCGAGGTGACCTCCTTGACATTGTTGCCGTAGGTCAGCTTATCCGCGACGGCGGTCTCGTCAATAATGCCGTAGTAGTTGAAGATTTTCAAGGTGTACTGGCCCACGGGCACGTCACTGTTGCCGATGGCCAGCATCACATCTCCCCCCTTGAGCAGCTCGGCAAGCTGGTCAAAGCTCTCTATGCCCTTGGGGTTGCCCTCGGGAACGGCAAGCGTGACCTTGTTCTCGAGCAGGTCGATGCGGCTGCCGGTCACGATCCTGTCAAGACCGTCGGGATTTTTCTCCGTGTCGCCGATGAGGCTGCCGTCCATCGCGTTCATCTGCGTGGGAGCGGCGGAGATGAACAGGTCGCAGTCTGCGCCTTCCTTGATCTGGGTGAGCAGCTTGCCGGAGGAATCGAAGTTGTAGGTGATGGTGACCTCGGGCGCGGCGGTCTTGTAAAGCTCCGCGATCTCGGTCAGAGTCTCCGTCATGGAGGCGGCGGCGAACACGATCAGCTCGACCGGATCACCGGCGGATTCTTCCGCAGGGGCGCTGTCCCGGGGCTGGGATCCGGCGGCAGCATCGGCGGCGCCGCCGGCCTTGGAGCCGCAGGCGGTCAGCGCGAGCACGAGGGAGAGCGCGAGGAGCAGAGATACGAGCCTTTTCATGGGCTTCTTTTTCCTTTCAAAATAGTTCTCTGTCGTTATCCTTCGTGAAAGATAATGAATGGTGAAAGCTTCGCGCCCGCAGGCGCGAAGGATTTATTTTCCGAACGGACAGACCGGATACCGGCACGGCTTGCAGCCAAGGCACAGCCCGCCCTCGCCCATGGCGGCGATATCGGCGCGCGTGACGGGAACGTCCACCGCGACCTTCGGCAGCACTAAATCAAAGACTGTCGCGCCCGCGTACATCACGCAGCCGGGAAGTCCCATGACAGGCGTGCCGTCGTCAAAATAGCCGAGCAGGAACATGGCGCCGGGCAGCACCGGCGCGCCGTAACAGACAATGTCCGCGCCCGCAGCCCTGATGCCGCCGGGCGTGTTGTCATCGGGGTCGACGCTCATGCCGCCGGTGCAGAGGATCATATCGGGCTTCCTTTCACGCATCGCAAGCACCGCGTCACGCACATTCTCCACGCCGTCGCCGGAGTAGACGACCTCGAGCGTTTCGATGCCGTAGGTCCTGAGCTTGTCGATCACGACCGGCGTGAAGGTATCCTGAATCAGCCCTTTTTTCACCTCGCCGCCGGTGGCGACGATGCAGGCGGTCTTGCGCACATAGGGCTTGAGAGACAGCAGCGGCTTATCGCCCGCGGCCTGCTCGGCCTTTCGGAGCTTTTCTTCCTCGATGATGAGTGGGATGACGCGCATGCCCGCGAGCTTGTCGCCTTCGCGCACGGACGTGCCGCCCTTGCGCGTGGCGATCATCACCTCGTCCTGACTGTTCACGGCGACAAGGCGCGCGGAGTCGACTAAAAACACGCCGTCGCAGGCGGCTTTCAGCCCGATCTTGCCCTCTTTTACCTCGCTGCGGATCATGTTCTCCTGCCCGCAGAGGGCGAGCAGCCGCTCCGCCGCGTCGTTTTCGTGCACCATGCCGCTTGTCATCTCCCAGACGTAGAGGTGCTCCTTTCCCATGCTGAGCAGCACCGGAATGTCCTCTTCCGTCACAACATGACCCTTGCGAAAGCGCGCGTCCTTGTATTCGTCCTTGATGATCTGCGTTAAGTCGTGGCAGAGCACATGACCCACCGCATTCTCAGTTTTGATGAGTTTCATTTCAGCACCTCGATCTCGTCACCGGGGCGAATGCGGCCCTCTTTGATCACGACGGCGAAGATGCCCTCGGTCGGCATCACGCACTTGCCCGTTGCCTTCTTGATCTCGCAGTCGTTGTGACACTGCTTGCCGATCTGCGTGACCTCAAGCTCCGTCTTGCCCACGCGCAGGCGTGTGCCGACAGGGAGCGTCTTGAGCTCGATGCCGCGCGTATTGATGTTCTCGGCGAAAATGCCCGCGTCCAGTTCGATGGGGCAGGCCTCACGCATCGTATCCACGCTTTCGTCGGCAAGGAGGCTGATCTGGCGGTGCCAGTCGCCCGCGTGGGCGTCGCCCACAATGCCGTGATGGCATTTTACGTCGATATAGGGAACTTCATGCTTGCGCACGCCCTTTTTCTCGCTGATGTTCACAGCCGTTACATGAGCCATTTTATCATTCCTCCGCTTCATAAACGCCGCTCTTCCCGCCCTCTTTATAGAGAAGGTGAACGTTGTCGATCCTCATATCGCGCTGCACGGCCTTGCACATATCGTACACCGTGAGCGCCGCGACGCTCACCGCCGTGAGCGCTTCCATCTCAACGCCCGTTTCGCCATGGCAGCGGACCTCGCTCAGGATATGCAGCGCGGTATCCTCGATCGAAAATGAGATGTCCACCTTTGTCAGCAGCAGCGGGTGGCACATTGGGATCAGCTCGCTGTTCTTCTTCGCGGCCATAATGCCCGCGACCTGCGCGACCGCCAGCACGTCGCCCTTGCCGATGGCGCCTTCTTTGATCTTGTCCATCGTCGTTTTTGCCATGCGCACCGTTGCCTCGGCGCGCGCGACGCGGAAGGTCTGCGCCTTTTCGCTCACGTCCACCATGCGGGCGCGTCCCTGTTCGTTAA
>ERZ1106939.1047-NODE-1047-length-22605-cov-25.967317_pt1 | contig 22605 bp, 18 predicted proteins | sample MGYA00403669_ERZ1106939 | MGnify/ENA primary metagenome ERZ1106939 (study PRJEB35170, sample SAMEA104062447) | human gut metagenome | biome: human gut; feature: human-associated habitat; material: faeces | place: Denmark | collected 2012-09-28 ...
CTGTCCGTTGCTTCCCGCCATGGCCTCTCCGCTCAGCTTGAGCAGAATCCGTTTATACTTCGGTTCCATTGTCAACCTCCCCGCGCCGTCGGCGCGCATCCCGGGCAGAGCAAAGGCGGGGTGTTGCGCCCGCCCGCCGTCCCGCTATTTTCTTGCGTTCTATTTTACTATAGTCCGCGCCCAGTGTAAAGCGGAAAACGGAAATTCTCTGTGAATTTTTGGCTCTCCGCCCGTCTTTTCAAGGGCGCGCATCCCCAAAACAGGCCGCCCGGCGGCGCCGGTCGGCCTGTACGGAATGCTTATTTCCCCATCAGCAGCGCGTTCTGCAGCTTGGCCGCCATGACGGTGTTTTTCAGCAGCATGGCGATGGTCATGGGGCCCACGCCGCCGGGCACGGGCGTGATGGCCGCGGCCTTCTTGCTCACGGATTCGAAGTCCGCGTCGCCGCACAGGCCGTCGTCCGTGCGGTTGATGCCCACATCGATGATCACCGCGCCTTCGCGGACCATGTCGCCCGTAATCATGCGCGGGCGGCCGATGGCCAGGAAGAGGAAATCCGCGCTGCGGCATTCCGCCGCCAGATCGGGCGTGCGGGAGTGGCACAGGGTCACCGTGGCATCGCCGAATTCGCCGGGACGGGCCAGCAGCAGGGCCAGGGGCTTGCCCACGATGTCCGAACGGCCCAGCACCACGGCCTTCTTGCCGGTGCAGTCGATGCCGTAGTGGTCCAGGATCTCCATGCAGGCGCCAGGAGTGCAGGGGGCGAAGCCCAGCTTCTTGCCGGTGAAGACGCCCGCGTTGGAAAGGTCGGTCATGCAGTCGACGTCCTTGCAGGCAGCCAGATGGTTGCAGATCTCGTCCTGATCGGCCTTCAGGTGCTTCGGCAGCGGCCGGAACATCAGGCAGCCGTGGATGGAATCATCAGCGTTGATGGCCTCGATCTGCGCGATCAGGGCTCCCTTGGTCACGTCCTCAGGCAGGACGAACTTCTCAACTTCGACGCCGATCAGCTCTGCGCGGGCGGTCGCGCCCTTTTCGTAGGACAGGTCGGAGGGGTTTTCGCCGCAGCGGACGATGGCCAGCTTCGGGCTGACGCCCTTTTCCTTCAGCGCGGCGACTCTCGCCTGCAGCTTTTCGTTCATCGCGGCGGTAACTTCTTTGCCAAGCAGTAGTTTAGCCATTTTCCTTCTCCTTCTTATTTAAAGAACCCGGCCTTGACGGTCTCGAAGATTTCATCCGCCATCTTGCCGTATTTGTCCAGCATACCGAGGCACTTGGCGTTCATTTCTTCTGCCAGCGCGCGGTTCTGGAGCGTCTTGGTGTTGATGAAAACGTTGAGGGAAGCCGCCTGCAGGGCAGACTTCACGATGGCCGCGCCGCAGCCCGCGTCGGAGACGGCAAGGCGGGAGCCCTTGGCCGCGAACACGGAGATGGCTTCGATCGACTCGCAGCACAGCTCCATGATGTGCATCGGGACCTGGCAGGCCGTGATGGTGGCCTTTTCCATGATCTCGGGGCGGCTGGGATCGTCCTTCGGGATGCCGTAGGCCTTGGACAGGGGGATAAAGCCCTCCGCGTCGGCGGGGACCTGATCGAGCAACTCGTTCTGCAGCTGGTCGCACTTGGCCTTCAGGGCGAGGATCTCTTCTTCAACGTCCGCATATTTCTTCTTGCCGACGGTGAGAGAGCCGACCATGTTGCCGAGCGCCGTGCCGAGCGCGGCCACCAGCGCGGAAGCGCCGCCGCCGCCGGGGGCAGGCTCGCTCGAGGCGAGGACCGTGACGAATTCACGGCAGGATCTTGTTGTATAGTCCATGATAACTCCTTATTTTCAGAAAGGCAGGCGGCGGATGTCCGCCGCCTGCCGGTAAGCAACGTTTACTTGGGGGCCCCGCAAAGCGCAGCTTTGTGGGGAGCGATGAAGCAGAGCGTCAGGATAAGAAGCCCTGCGTGCAGGGATTCGTTCCGAAAGCTCTGATTTCAGAGCTTTAGAACAGGCCGCTGACCTTGCCGGTCTCGGTGTCGACGTCGATGCGGCGGTAAGCCGGGTTCGCGGCGGTACCGGGCATCATGGAGATGGTGCCGGCCATCGGGCAGAGGAACTTCGCGCCGCCGTACTCCAGGATGTCGCGGATGGCGAGACGCCAGCCGGTGGGAACGCCCTTCTTGGTCGGGTCGTCGGACAGGGACAGGTGGGTCTTGACCATCATGGTGCAGTAATCCTTGTACTTCGGGTCAGACTCGAAGCGCTCAGCCTTCTGCGTGGCCAGAGGCGCCCAGTCGACGCCGTCAGCGCCGTAGACTTCCTTGGCGATCAGCTCAACGCGCTGACGCAGCGGCATGTCGAGGTCGTACAGGAACTTGATGTTGACCGGCTCTTCGCAGGCTTCGACAACGGTCTTGGCCAGCTCGATGGCGCCTTCGCCGCCGTAACGCCAGTGGTTGGACTCTGCGCAGCGCACGCCGTGCTCCTTGCAGAGCTTCTTCAGCAGGGCGATCTCAGCGTCGGTGTCGGTGTAGAAGCGGTTGATGCAGACGACCGGGTTGATGCCGGACTTCTTGATGGTGTTCACATGGTGGAACAGGTTGCAGGTGCCCTTCTCCAGAAGCTCAAGGTTCTCCTCGGTGTATTCCTTCGGCAGGGGAGCGCCCGGGGTGACCTTCGGGCCGCCGCCGTGCATCTTGAGCGCGCGGACGGTCGCGACCAGAACGGAGACGTTCGGGGTCAGGCCGGACAGACGGGTCTTGACGTTCCAGAACTTTTCAAAGCCGATGTCGGCAGCGAAGCCGGACTCGGTGACATGGTAATCGAACAGCTTGAGTGCCAGACGGTCAGCGATGACAGAGGACTGGCCGATGGCGATGTTGGCGAACGGGCCGGCGTGAACGAGGACCGGCTGATGCTCGACGGAGTAGCACATGGTGGGGTTGATGGTGTTGCGCATCCACGCGGTCATGGCGCCGGCGACCTCGAGATCTTCGCAGGTGACGGGCTCGCCGCTGCGGGAGTAGGCAACAACGATCTTGCCGATGCGCTCGCGCAGATCCTTGAGGTCACGCGCGACAGCCAGGATGGCCATCAGCTCGGAGCCGACGGCGATGCCGAACTTGGACTCCATCATGTAGCCGTCCAGACGGCCGCCGATGCCGATGATGATGTTGCGCAGGCCCTGCGCGCAGAAGTCCATGACCCAGCCCATCTCGATGCGCTTCGGGTCGATGTCGAGGCGCTTGAGGCCCTTCTTGGCCAGCCACTCATCGTTGTTGTTGCGCTCGTGCTGCATACGCGCGTTCAGGGCGACCATCGCCAGGTTGTGCGCGTTCATAATGTCGTTGATATCGCCGGTCAGGCCGAGGGAGAACTCGGTCATCGGCATCAGAAGGGCGTTGCCGCCGCCGGCTGCCGTGCCCTTGACGTTCATGGTCGGGCCGCCGGAGGGCTGACGCAGAGCGCCGCCGACATTCAGACCCAGCTTGCCGAGACCTTCGATCAGGCCCAGGGAAACGGTGGATTTACCCTCGCCGAAGGGGGTCGGGGTGATGGCGGTGACTTCGATGAACTTGCCGTCGGGCTTATCCTTCAGACGCTTCATGACCTTGATGAAGTCGATCTTCGGGGTCTTGCCGTAGGGGATGATCTCCTCGGGCAGCAGGCCGAGCTTTTCCCGGAAGTAGTCGACAGAGGGAAGATTCTTCTCCGCCTCTTCTGCGATCTGCCAATCCTTGTAGATCGTCGGGTCGAGCGTGACGCGGCCGGTCTTCGGGTCTACATACTTGCCGTCCTTGAATTCGATTGCCATATAATTGTATCCTCCTTGCAGGCGCGGGGCCTTAACTATCCCGTTGCCTGGTATTTTCGGCGCTGCGTGTCCAGTCGTGCGCAGGTTCCGGCGCCATGTCTGTAATCGATATTGTTTTATCGGTTACGCAAAAAGTTTACCACGAACGCCCCCGGAAGTCAATCATTCCTGCGCGCCGCAGGCGTGGAAAAAAGCACGAATTTTCCATATCAGAATTGTCATATTTGCCATATTAGAAATATGATACTTAATTTGCGATACGCAAGCATATCAAAAAAGGCATAGCTTAACGCCCATATTGTATAAAAACCCGGCCGCGAGGGCCGGGTTTTGCAGAAAAGCTGTTATTCGCCGCGCATCGCCTTGAGGTCGTCGCCGCGCAGATACTTGCGCATGGGCTTGGACAGAATCGCAAGGATTGCAAGGCAGAGAATCAGGTCGATGAGCACATAGCTGCCGTTGTAAACAGCGGAATAGAGCCACGGGTTCGTATAGATGGAGTTGAACAGTTCGGTCGGCTCGTTGATGCGGTAGATCGTGACGCCGCTGATGAAATGAACGAGAAAGCGGCAGACGCACGCAACCGTTGCACCGATGTACAGGCCGCCCTTCATCTTCCGGAAGAACGTCGCAACGCCAAGCACCGTGAATGCCAGCACATAGTCGAGCAGCATCGACGTCGGTCCCCATGCGTAAGCGCCGTCAAAGATCAGCTGGAGCAGACCGTAGGCAAACGCGGCAAGGAAGCTGTGCTTCCAGTCCCAGCGGAAGAAATAGATGAACAGCGGCAGCATGCCGATGCAGACACTTCCGCCCTGCGGCAGTTCCATCAGCTTGACATAACTCAGCGCCGTCGCCAGCGCAACCATGATCGCGCCCTCGCAGAGCGCGTACACCTTGGATTTTTTCATAAAAATCCCTCCGAAAATAAAAAAGTACCGCACACAACCGGATCTGTTGTCGTGCAGTACGCAGCGTATCGATACGAGTCCATATACGAAGCAGCTTCCTACGCCGGCATTACCCGGATCAGGTTTGAGGGACATGCGAAAACGCAATCTCAGCCGGTCGCCCAGCGCCCCTGTGTTCGATTGTCTGTGGTCTGAACGTATTATAGCGTCTGACCGCGAAGCCGTCAAGAAAAATTTAAGAACTGCGGCCTCTTGCTTTTTTCCGGGAAACCGTTATTATATAGTATGGCTGATTCTCATTCAGGAGGTTTTCTTGCATGACAAAGACCGCTTCCCGGGCGCCTGATCTGCTGCACGGCCCTGTTTTCTCAAATATGACCCGCTTTTTCCTGCCGATCATGCTGGGTTCTCTTCTCCAGCAGCTGTATTCCATGGTCGATGCCGTCGTGCTCGGCCGTCTGGTCGGAAAGACGGCGCTGGCCGCCGTCGGCGGCTCGGATCTGGTCATCATCAATCTGGTTGTAGGCTTTTTTGTCGGCCTGTCCTCCGGCGCCTGTGTCGTCGTCTCGCAGCATTACGGCGCAGGTGAGCGCGATATGGTCCGGAAATCCGTCCATACGGCGATTTTATTCTCCGTCGTGATCGGCGCCGTTATGACAGCGCTGGGCATTGGGATGGCCCGGCCTGTACTCGTCCTGCTCGACCCGCCCGCCGACACGCTGGCCGATTCCATTGTCTATCTGCAATGGTATTTTGCCGGTATGATTCCCTCCATGGTCTATAACATGGGCGCTGGCATTCTGCGCGCAGTGGGCGATTCCAAGCGCCCTCTCTACTTCCTCATCGTCTGCGCGCTTGCCAACACAGGACTGGATCTTCTGTTCGTGGCTGTTTTCGGTCTCGGGACGGCAGGCGCAGCCATGGCGACCAGCCTGTCGCAGCTGATTTGCGCCGGGCTGGTGATCTGGGTGCTGCTGCGCATTCCGGGCGACTGCCGTCTGCACCTGTCGGAACTGCGGTTTGACGGCGCGCTTCTGCGCCGCATGACGGCCATCGGCCTGCCCGCGGGCCTTGCCACCATCATGTACAGCGTTGCAAACGTCATCATTCAGAAGGCCATCAATCTGCTCGGCACGGATACGGCGGCGGCCTGGTCGATCTACTGGAAACTCGACGGGTTTTACTGGCCCATTTCCAACGCCATCGGCATTACGGTCATGACCTTCGCCGGACAAAACTTCGGCGCGCGGCAGCTTGGCCGCATCTACTCCGTCATCCACACCGGGCTGTGGATGCACGCCGGCTTTTCTGCGCTGTTCAGCGTTTTGATGTTCCTGACGCGCGGACTGACCGTGCGCTTCTTCACCGACGACGGGAACGTCATGGCCGAGGGCAGCCGGATCATCACCATGCTGGCGTTTTTCTATCCGACGTTCTGCTGCGTGGAGGTCTTGTCCTCCGCCATGCGCGGCTGCGGGCGGAGCGTCATGCCGACGGTCCTGACGCTGTTCGGCACCTGCCTGCTGCGGCTGGCGCTGCTGTTTTTCGTGACATTCCCGCACTTGAGCAACTGGACCATTGCGCTGTGCTATCCCGCAACGTGGCTGACCACGTCCGTGCTGTTCGTAATCTATTACAAGTGCTTCCGCTGGATGCCGGAGATGAAGCAGGTTTGATTTATGAATGAGGCCCAATCCCCGCTTGCACAGATTCATGTTCCGCCCGCAAATTTTAAGAAATACGGAAAATATTCTGCATAATCAAATTTATTCTCTTGCATTTTGTGTTGGGATCTCGTACAATACAGAAAATAAAATTGCAGGAGGTTCCGATCCATGGCAACGCTTCTTGAAACCGATATTGCCCATCTGAGCGAAAACATTGCACAGCAGTACGCCATCCCTGCGCAGTATTTTGAAGACCAGAGCATCAAGCGCGGCCTGCGCAACGCAGACGGCACGGGCGTTCTCATCGGCGTCAGCAAGGTCGGCAGTGTGCAGGGCTATTATATGATGGACGGTGAGCGCGTCCCCATGCCCGGCAAGCTGTATTACCGCGGCATCAGCGTTGAAGATATCGTCGCGGCCCACCGGCGGAACGGCACGTTCGGCTATGAGGAGGTCGCGTATCTGCTGCTGCTCGGCTCCCTGCCCACGCAGGCACAGCAGCAGCGCTTCAACGACGTCATGGCCCGCGCGCGCAGCATGCCATCCGGGTTTACCGAGGATATGATTCTCAAGGCTCCCAGCCGCAACATCATGAACCAACTGGCCCGCAGTGTTCTCGCCCTCTATTCCTATGATGACCGCGCGGACGACACTGCGCTGGATAACGTTCTGAGGCAGTCCATCGGCCTCATTGCGCGCTTCCCGCTCATCGCGGCGAACGCTTTCGCCGCCAAGCGGCATTATTTTGACGGCGAATCGCTTATTCTGCACAACCCGGAACCGGAACTGTCCGTCGCTGAGAATATTCTGCGCATGATCCGCCCCGATGCGGCCTACACGCCGGAGGAAGCGCATCTGCTCGACCTCATGCTCATTCTCCACGCCGAGCATTCCAGCAACAACTCCACCTTTGTCTGCCGTGCCATCACCTCGTCCGGCACCGATACCTACAGTGCCATCGCAGGCGCAGTCGGCTCGCTGAAGGGCCCGCTCCACGGCGGTGCGAACGCCAAGGTCATGCAGATGTTCCGCGACATCCGTGAGCATGTCGGCACAGCCCCGGACGACACAGCGCTGGACGCATATCTGGACCGCATTCTCGACGGCGAGGCGGGCGACCGCTCCGGCAAGATCTACGGACTCGGCCACGCGGTCTATACCATGTCCGATCCGCGCGCTGTCGTAATCAAAAAATACGCTGCTTCGCTTGCCAGCGCCAAGGGAAGGCTTCCCGATCTGGAACTGATGGAGCGTGTCGAAGCGCGCGGCATTGAGAAGATCATGACGCGCAAGCGCCAGACAATCCCTATGTGTGCAAACGTTGACCTCTATTCCGGCCTCATCTACAGCATGCTGGATATCCCGGAGGATCTGTACACGCCGCTGTTCGCCACGGCCCGCATCGCCGGCTGGTGCGCGCACCGGCTCGAGGAACTTGCCACCGGCAACCGCATCATGCGCCCGGCTTACCGCGCCATGCTCATCAAAGAGCCGTACATCCCCGTGGACGCACGGACATAAAACAGATTGAAAGCCCGGCTCCAGTGCAGAGCCGGGCTTTCATTTTTTATTACTTTCTATTATGCATTCGCACGGTCCATCAGGATGATCTCCACATCGGAAGAAACGCCGCCGCGGTAGATGGTCAGCGTGATGGTCTGGCCGGCAGTGAACTGGTTCTTGACGCGGTTGAGCTGCTCCATCGTCGTGACGGAGACGCCGTTGATGGCGGTGATGATATCGCCCTCGCTGACGCCCTTGGCGGCAGCGTCACTGTTGCGGTAAACGCGCGTCACATAAATGCCTTGCGGCAGACGGTAATAGATGCGGTACGTCGCGGGGAGCGTCTCGCCGTCGATACCGATGGCCGGGCGGCCGGAGACATAGCCCTTTTCGATCAGTTCGTCGATGATGGGCTTGGCTGTATCGATGGGGATGGCAAAGCCGATACCCTCGACGGTCGTGGACAAGGAATAGAAGTTGCTCATCTTCATTGTATTGATGCCGATGACCTGTCCGTAGCAGTTGATGAGCGGCCCGCCGGAGTTGCCGTTATTGAGTGCGGCATTCGTCTGAATCAGGCTCATGGTGCGGTCGTTGACGGTCAGATCACGGTTGATCGCGGAGATGATGCCGTCTGTCATGGTCCCGCGCAGCGCAGTGCCGAGCGGGTCGCCGATAGCGGCAACGCTGTCTCCGACCTGCAGAACGGACGAATCGCCGAACTCAGCTGCCTGAAGCCCTTCCGCTTCAACCTTCAAAACGGCAAGGTCGCTTGTCTCGTCGCTGCCGACGACTGATGCGGCGTATTCCTGATTGTCAGACGTCAGGACGCTCACGGCCTGCGCGCTTTCGATTACATGATGGTTCGTGATGACATATCCGTCCTCCGACATGATGATGCCGGTCCCGCTGGCTTTGCCGGACGGTGTGACGGTCACAATGGAAACGACGCTTCCGATGCACCGGCGGTAAATTTCCTGCAAACTCAGTGCGCCGTCCTCATCCGAAGCAACGGTTGGGATTCCGGCGGGCGACTGCACGATCGTCAGCTGCGGCAGATCCTCTGCTGCCTGCTGCGTCTGCGCAGGCGCTTCAGCGTGAACGGCCTCTTCCTTCGTCGTCTGCGTCTGCTCGGCAGGAGCAGAAGACTGCTGCGCCGGCTGCGTGCCAATGGTCAGGAGAAAGCCGTTGTCCGACCGGTTAAGCGTCACGCCGACATCGCGTACCAGATGCACCGTGCCGGTCACGGCCAGTGCCAGCATGCCCACGATCACGATCGCCGTGATCCATTTTCCGGTGTGCCTGCGCCGGCGGTCTTCCATCGGCGTCGGCTGCGGCTGCCAGTTCTTTGTGGAATTGTCGTCATAGAAGCTGTTGTTATCAAAGCTCATATCAGACACCCTCTTGCTTGGAGTTCATGGTTTTAGTATATCCCGCGGATTTGAACAGACATTGAACGATCTGTAAATCTTCCATGCAGATTTACCGAACCGTGGGCAGTGTGAAATTGAACTGCGTTACACCGTTTTCGCTTGTGGCCCAGATATCGCCGCCGTGCGCGCCGACGATGGTCTTTGCGATGTAGAGGCCGAGGCCCCAGCCTTCGCGGTCGGCCGAACGGGACTTATCGGCTTTGTGGAAGCGGTCGAACAGCAGCGGCAATTCGTCTTTGTCAATGGTCGGGCCGGTATTTTCGACGGTCACGCGCGCCTTGCCGCCATCCAGCTGCAGCCGCAGGGCAAGTCTGCCGCCGTCGGGGCAGAATTTAATGGCGTTGTCGATCAGATTATAAATGACCTGCGTGATGCTGTCGCGCTCCGCCCTTGTCCAGACAGGCTTGTCCGGCAGATCGACACGCACATCGAGATGCTTGTTGTAGATTTTCTGCTCGAAGGTAATCAACACATCACTCAGTTCCTCGCCGAGATCGAAGCGCGTCTTCCGGCTCTCCTCCACGCCCATGGCCTGAAGCTTTGCGATATCAAGCATATTGCGCACCAGCCGTGAGAGCCTGCGCACTTCGCCGGAAACGATCTGCATGTAATGCTGCTGCTTTTCCGGCGGGATAGTCCCGTCGAGCATCCCGTCAATGTAGCCGCCGATGGTGGTCATAGGGGTTTTGAGTTCATGCGAGACATTCGCAACGAACTCCTGCCTGCGCTGTTCGGATTTTTCCAGAGAATCCGCCATGGTATTGAAGGCATTTGCCAGATCGACGACTTCCTCGCCGCAGCTGTCGGGCACCGTCACGCGGGTATCGAGTTCCCCCCGGCCAAAGCGCCGGGCCGCATCCGCGACCTTCGCCAGCGGCTGCGCCTGCTGGTGCGACAAAAACGTCGCCGCGGCCAGCGCCAGCACCAGCACAACAATCGCCACATAGAAAAACAGGGACGAACTGCGCTGCATAAAATCCGCGATCTGCGTCATGTCGGAAGAAATAATGACATAGCCGATCGTCTCGTCCGTATCATTGGCGACAATGGGCCTGCCCGCAATATAGCGCCGGTCGTCATGGATGCCGCTGAGCGCCCCGACGCGGAACGTTTCGCCGTTCGCGTCAATTTCGGTGATGAGATTCGCATCGACCTGCTGGCCGATATGTTCACAGTTAAACTCGTCGCACGAGCACAGCACGACGAAGCCGTTTTCGTCGCAGACCAGTGCCTCGGCCTCGCCAACGTCGGAGAACAGGGACAGGCTCAGCCGGAAATCCCAGTTTTCCTCCAACTCGCCCGTCGAGTCATACGCCTCGGCCAGCGAGGCGACGGCGGCCGCGTCGGCGCTGAGCGTCTCTTTTTTGTCGTTTTTCAGATACCCCAGCATCAGGAACCGGAACGAGACGCCCGTAAAGATCATACAGACCAGCAGCAGCGCCGCAATGAGGGCAAACTGCCGGCTGAACGTTGTTTTCATGGTTACAGGACCTCGAATTTATAGCCGACGCCCCAGACGGTCTTGAGGCTCCACTTGTCCGACACGCCTTCAAGCTTTTCGCGCAGGCGCTTAACATGGACATCGACGGTGCGGCTGTCGCCAAAATAATCAAAGCCCCAGACCTCGTCGAGCAGTTGATTGCGCGTGAAGACGCGGTTCGGGCTGGAGGCCAGATGGTAAAGGAGTTCCATCTCCTTGGGCGGCGTTTCGATGCGCTTGCCGTCAACGATGAGTTCAAACGAGTCAAGATCGATGATCAGCTTGTCGAAGACCAAGCGTCTGGGCTTCGTCTTGTCGTCCTCACCGCCCGCGCGGCGCAGAACAGCCTCAACTCTCGCCAGCAATTCCTTCATTTCAAAGGGCTTGGTGAGATAGTCATCCGCGCCCTGCTTGAGTCCCTGCACCTTGTCGTTTGTTTCGCCCTTTGCTGTGAGCATGATCACAGGGGTCTTGCTGTCCTGCCGGATGGTGCGCAGGACGTTCCAGCCGTCCATCACGGGCAGCATGATATCGAGCAGCACCAGATCGGGCCGAAGCTGCCGGAACAGGTCAATGCCCTGTCCGCCATCGGAGGCGATCCGGGTGTTGTAGCCCTCTTTTTCAAGATACATCTGGACAAGTTCAGCGATATTCGGATCGTCTTCGACGATCAGGATTGTTTTTGCCATAGGAGAAGCACGCTCCCTTCCGATACAATATAATGAATATTATACTGCCGCTTCCTGCGTTTGCGTGAACATTTTGTAAAATCCGGCGCAGCTGTTTTTTCGGTTTCCGTTTTTGCCGGTTCTGTGGTATGATAATGAAAATTTCACCGAATCAGGAGGAGTTTCGATGATCCGCATCCGCGATCTCTCTTTGCCGCCGGACGGCGATATGGCCCGGCTCGTGCAGGCCGCCGCGCGGCAGCTGCGCATTTCTCCGAACGAGATCAAGCAGCTGGACCTGAAGAAAAAATCCGTTGACGCACGCAAGAAAAACGACGTGCGCATCATCTACACCGTCGATGTCGTTGTAAAGGGCCGGGAAGATAAAATTCTCAAGATGGCCCACTGCCCGAAGGCGTCTGCCGCACGCGACGTGCCCTACCGCGTTCCGCAGCCGCAGACGCTGCCGGACAGCCGTCCCATTATCGTGGGCTTCGGCCCGGCGGGGATGTTTGCCGCGCTGGTTCTCAGCATGGCGGGGCTCTGCCCGCTCGTGCTTGAGCGCGGACAGGACGCAAAAACGCGGCACGAAGCCGTTCTGCGCTTCTGGCAGACCGGCGAACTTGACCCGGAGTGCAATGTGCAGTTCGGTGAGGGCGGCGCGGGTACGTTTTCGGACGGAAAATTAAATACCGGCGTCAAAAACGAGCGCATCGGCTGGATCCTGGAGCAGTTTGCCGAGGCCGGGGCCAGCGCGGATATCCTATACGACGCAAAACCTCACATCGGCACCGACGAGTTAGTCACGGTCGTGCAGAACCTGCGGGAGAAAATTCTCCACTACGGCGGCGAGGTCCGCTTCGGCACGAGATTGACCGGCCTTGAATCGGAAAACGGCCGTGTGACAGCCGTCCGTGTACAGAGTGCAGACAGCGAGACGGTGCTTCCGGCCTCCCGCGTTCTGCTTGCCATCGGACACAGCGCACGCGATACGTTTGAGACGCTGCACAGCGCAGGGATTCCGATGGAGCCGAAGCCGTTTTCCATGGGCGTGCGCATCGAGCATCCGCAGCGGCAGATCAACGAGCACCAATACGGCCCGTTCGCGGACGCGCCGGGGCTTGGCGCGGCAGATTATAAGCTGAACGTGCAGCTGCCAAGCGGCGGCTCGGCCTATACCTTCTGCATGTGTCCGGGCGGCCGCGTGGTTGCAGCAGCATCGGAAGCCGGCGGCGTCGTGACAAACGGCATGTCGGACCATGCGCGTGACGGCGAAAACGCGAATGCAGCGCTGCTCGTCACGCTGAACCCCGCCGATTTCCCGGACAAATCCACGCTTGGCGGCATGTACTGGCAGCGGCAGATCGAACAGGCGGCCTTCCGCGCGGGCGGGAGCAATTACCGCGCGCCTGCGCAGCTTGTCGGCGATTTTCTGGAAAAGCGGCCCTCACGGGCGCTCGGGGATGTGCAGCCGACCTACCGTCCCGGCGTGACGCTCTGCGATCTGCACAAGGTTCTGCCGGAACGCATTACCGCCGTGCTCGAGCAGGCGCTGCCGGAACTGGACAAGCGTCTGCACGGCTTCGCCCGGCCAGATGCCGTTTTAACTGCGCCGGAGACGCGCAGTTCGTCTCCCGTGCGCATTCTCCGCGACGAGACGCGGCAGTCGTATCTGCGCGGCCTGTATCCCTGCGGCGAAGGCGCGGGCTACGCCGGCGGCATCACGTCCGCCGCGCTGGACGGTATGCTGACAGCCGAGGCGATCATAAATGAACTGAAAGGATGAAGCACATGGCACAAATCATTCCCTTTCCCGCTGATGCAGAGGAGTCTTCTTTGGAATCGCTCTCCCGAGAAGAACTGCTGGCACTTGCGCAGGAACTGAGAGAAAAACTCGCGGCGCTGGACGCCCGCGAGCCGGAAGATATGATGAGCAAGGCCTATGAACGCTGGGGTGAGCGCCATGAGGCGCTCGAAGACGAACTCGACGACCTTCTGGATCTGCTGGACGGGCAATAGCGCCCGGTCTGCTTTTCTGCAATTTTTCAGGAGGTCTGCATACTTTTCACTGCTTTATAAAAGCAGAACTCATCGGCACGCTGAAACGAGCCTGCGGCGGACTGCCGCAGGCTCGTTGTCTCTTTTATGGATGGGTTCAGCCCTTGAGTTTATCGAAAAAACTCTTGCGCTTGGGCTGGCCGTCGTCGCCGACAGAGGATTCAAGCTGCTTGAGCAGTTCCTTCTGCTCCCGCGTCAGCTTGGTCGGCGTCTCGACGACGACGGTGACAAACTGGTCGCCGCGCGTCTTGTAGCCGACATAGGGGATGCCCTTGCCGCGCAGGCGGAAGGTCGTGCCGGTCTGCGTGCCCTCGGGAATCTGATAGCGCACCTTGCCGTCAAGCGTGGGTACCTCAATGGATGCGCCGAGCGCAGCCTGTGTAAAGGAGATGGGCATCTGGCACATGACGTTCGCGCCGTCGCGCGTAAAAATCGGGTGCTTGCGCACGGACACGGTCACGAGCAGATCGCCGTTCGGGCCGCCGTTTGATCCGGCATTGCCCTCGTCACGCACACGGAAGGACTGTCCATCGTCGATGCCGGCAGGAACCTTGACCCGGACGGTCTTCGTGTGGCGCACCTTGCCCTTGCCGCGGCAGGCGGTGCAGGGATCGGTGATGATGGTGCCGGTGCCGCCGCACTTCGGACACGGCTGATTGGACTGCATGGTCATGCCCATGAAATTCTGCTGGGTGCGCACCGTGCCGGTGCCATGGCAGTACGAGCAGGTCTGGGGGCTCGTGCCCTCCTTTGCGCCGGTGCCGTGGCAGGTGCTGCAGGTTTCGATGCGGGAGAAGGTGATCTCGCGTTCACAGCCGAAAGCCGCGTCCTCAAAGCTGATCTCGATCTCGCTGACGACGTTCTGGCCCTTCGCCGGGCCTCTTCTGCGGCCGGACGGCGACGCTGTGCCGCCTCCGAAGAAATCGCCGAAGATATCGCCGAGATCTCCAAATCCGAACCCGCCTCCGCCAAAGCCGCCGAAGCCTGCGTTTGGGTTGAAATTCGGGTCTACGCCCGCGAAGCCGTACTGGTCATACCGGGCCTTTTTATCGGCATCGGACAGAACCTCATACGCCTCGTTGATTTCCTTGAATTTTTCCTCAGCGGTTTTATCACCGGGATTCTGGTCGGGGTGGTATTTCATGGCCAGCTTGCGGTAGGCCTTTTTAATCTCGGCGTCGGACGCGTTTTTCTCAACGCCCAGCACCTCGTAATAATCTCGTTTGTTCTGATCTGCCATACTATCTCACCTCAGATTCGGTGAGTAACAGTCTCAGGGGCGGCTATGCCGCCCCTATCGCTGTGTTACTCGAATTAGTTATCCTTGACCTCTTCGTAGTCCGCATCGACGACGCCGTCGTCATTGCCGCCTGCCTGCGGGCCAGCCTGGCTGGCATTCGGGTTGGCGTTCGGCTCACCCTGCGGGGCCGCGTTCTTGTAAAGCTTCTCGGACACGGCGTAGAACGCCTTCTGGACTTCCTCGGTTGCAGCCTTGATGGCGGCGAGGTCGGTGCCCTTCTGGGCGGTCTTCAGCTTCTCGATGGCTTCCTTGACGGGGGCCTTCTCTGCTTCGGTGACCTTATCGCCCATTTCGTTCAGGGTCTTTTCAGACTGGTAGATAACCTGATCCGCATTGTTGCGGGTATCGACCTCGTCCTTGCGGGCCTTATCCTCCGCCGCATACTGCTCCGCTTCGCGGACAGCCTTGTCGATGTCTTCCTTCGAGAGGTTGGAAGAAGCGGTGATGGTGATCTTCTGCTCAGCGCCGGTGCCGAGATCCTTTGCGGAGACGTTCACGATGCCGTTGGCGTCGATGTCGAACGTGACCTCGATCTGCGGAACGCCGCGGGGCGCGGGCGCGATGCCAGTCAGCTGGAACTTGCCGAGCGTCTTGTTGTCGGCTGCCATCTCACGTTCGCCCTGCAGGACATGAACCTCAACAGAGGTCTGGTTATCAGCAGCGGTGGAGAAGACCTGACTCTTCTTGGTCGGGATGGTGGTGTTGCGGTCGATCAGCTTGGTGAACACGCCGCCCATCGTCTCAATGCCAAGAGACAGCGGGGTGACGTCCAGCAGCAGCAGGCCCTTGACGTCGCCGCCAAGCACGCCGCCCTGAATCGCTGCGCCGACAGCGACGCACTCGTCGGGGTTGATACCCTTGAAGCCTTCCTTACCGGTCAGCTTCTTGACCTCGTCCTGCACAGCCGGGATACGGGTCGAGCCGCCGACCAGCAGAACCTTGGAAATATCGTTGGCAGTCAAACCAGCATCGGACATCGCCTGCTTGACCGGGCCGGCAGTCGCTTCGACCAGATGAGCGGTCAGTTCGTTGAACTTTGCACGCGTCAGCGTAACGTCCAGATGCTTCGGGCCGGTTGCGTCAGCGGTGATATAAGGCAGGTTGATGTTCGTGGAGGTCACGCCGGACAGTTCGATCTTGGCCTTCTCGGCTGCTTCCTTCAGTCTCTGCATGGCAACCTTGTCGTTCGACAGATCGATGCCCTCTGCCTTCTTGAATTCGGAAACGAGGTAGTTCATGACGCACTCATCAAAGTCGTCGCCGCCGAGGTGGGTGTTGCCGTTGGTGGCCAGAACCTCGATAACGCCGTCGCCGATATCCAGAATGGAAACATCAAACGTGCCGCCGCCAAGGTCATAGACCATGACTTTCTGCTCGGCCTCCTTGTCAACGCCGTAGGCCAGAGCGGCTGCGGTCGGCTCGTTGATGATACGCTTGACGTCAAGACCTGCGATCTTGCCGGCGTCCTTGGTGGCCTGACGCTGTGCGTCGTTGAAATATGCAGGAACGGTAATGACGGCCTCAGTGACGGTGCCGCCCAGATAGGCTTCTGCATCCGCCTTCAGCTTCTGCAGGATCATCGCGGAGATCTCCTGCGGGGTGTACTTCTTACCGTCGATATCGACCTTATAATCAGAACCCATGCGGCGCTTGATGGAAGCAACAGTACGGTCGTGGTTGGTAACGGCCTGACGCTTTGCGACCTGACCGACCATTCTTTCACCGGTCTTGGAAAACGCGACAACAGACGGGGTGGTGCGGTTGCCTTCGGCGTTTGCGATCACGACGGGTTCGCCGCCTTCCATAACGGCGACGCAGCTGTTGGTAGTACCAAGGTCAATGCCAATAATCTTACTCATAATAATTTCCTCCTATATGAATTCCTGTATTTACAAATTTATATGCTGCCGGATCCCCGGCGTAGGGTGCTTTTTAATTTGCGACCTTTACCATTGCGAATCGAACGACTTTATCGCCGACCTTGAAGCCTTTCTGGAAGACCTCTGCAATGACGTTTTCGCCAAGTGCTTCGTCTTCGACGTGCATGACCGCGTTATGAAGCTGCGGGTCAAAGGCCTCGCCTGCCGCGCCGAAGCTTACGACGCCCAGCTTTTCCATGACGGAAACAAGCTGGTTCATCGTCATCTCGACACCCTTTTTGAACGCGGCGTCCTGCGTCTCCTGCGCCAGCGCCCGCTCGAGATTGTCATACACGGGAAGGAATTTTTCGACCGTCTCCGAGCGGATGTCGGTGTAGAGGCTTTCCTTTTCCTTCTGGCTGCGCTTGCGGTAGTTGTCGTATTCGGCGGCCAGCCGCAGATAGCTGTCATGCTCCTGCGCCAGCGCCTGCTGCGCCTTTTCAAACTCGCTTGCCTCCTGCTGCTTGGCTTCCTCGGGCTTTTTGTCCTCGGACTGCTTCGCGGCCTCGGCTTCGGTCTGCTGCGCGGTTTCTTCTGTCTGCTCGGCTGCGGAAGCGGTCTGTGCCTTTTCCTCCGAAGCCGGATTGCTGTTTGTTTTCTTACTCATATCTATGCCTCCGGGTCATTGTGCTTGTTTTCCGGCCCTTCGATCGCCGGGGTCTGGCTTTTCTGGAACATCCGGCTCAGGTTCTCGGCGAAGTAACTCAGCCGGGCGGTGATCTGCGCGTAATCCATTCGCGTCGGGCCGACCACGCCGATCAGGCCCTGCATGCCGTCGCCGATATCGAACTTCGTCATGACAACGCTCGTGTCGCGCAGTTCCTTCGACACGTTTTCCGGGCCGACCAGGATCTGCGTCCGGCTGTCCGGGGAAAGCGCGGCAGGAAGATTGGAAACCACATCCTCGTCAAGTGCGGAGAGCATTTTCTGCGCCTTGTCAATGTCGTGGTACTCCGGCTGGCCGAGAAGCTTTGCCTGCCCGGTCATGTAGACCTCGCTGCGCTCCTGGTGCAGAAGCGATGTGACGAAATCCATGATGACGGGCACAAGGCTCGACGCATTTCCGGCGCTTCTGGTCACGCGGGACAGCAGTTCGGGCGTCAGCTGCTCGGCAGTCAGTTCCGTGACGCTTGCATTCAAGACCGCGCCGAGAAGTTTCAGGTCTGCCTCTGTCAACTCGACCGGAAGACGAATGAGTTTATTCTTGACGGAACTGTCGCTCAGCATCACGACCAGAATAAAACTGCCGCTGTCCGCAAGAATCAGGTCGAACCGCTTGACCGTCAGCCCGGCGGAACGCGCCGCCATAGCATAGGCAGGCAGATTCGTCATCTGCGAAACCAGCTTGCCAGCCTGCGAGACGACCTTATCAACCTCCTGCATTTTGAGTTCCATCGCCTGATTGATCGATTTCGTCTCATCGGTTGACAGACGGTAGTCCTGCATCAGTTCATCGACGTACAGCCGGTATCCGGCGGGCGACGGGATGCGTCCGGCGGAGGTATGCGGCTGCTCAAGATACCCAAGCGTCGTCAGCTCCGCCATCTCATTGCGAATGGTCGCGGAGGAAAAATCCATGTCTGGCATCTGCGCAATGGTCTTGGATGCCACCGGCTCCGCCGTGCGGATATAAAGATCTACGATCGCACGCAGGATCTTCTTTTTCCGGTCTGAAAGTTCCATGGCCCGTTCCTCCTTTTTTGTCTTAGCACTCTTTATCCCCGAGTGCTAAACGCAGTGTACCACCGCCTGCCAGCGTTGTCAATACCTACAGACTTAAATTATTTGTGAACAATTCATATCTTATGTATGAATGCCCCGGCAGCCCCTTTGCAGGCAGAGAAAGCCCCGGAGGGACGCACCCTCCGGGGTTTTGCAGGTATTCGATTCGCGCAATCCGCCTGAGCGCGATTCATAAAGGCTGCTGCAATTTACCGCAGCAATCTCCAGCTGCCGCGCAGGAGCAGCCATGCGGTAAATGGGCCGAGCAAATAGATCAGCGCAGTCAGGCCGCCGCCCAAAATTAGCTGCAAGACACTCAGCAGCACAGCCGCAACGGTCAGAATATAAAACGCCAGCTTCCGCTTCGACGCGAGGAACCAGACCACGCAGCCGAACTGCACGGCGACCAGCACGCCGACCACGATTAAACGGATCGGTTCGGCCTCAATGATCGACAGCAGCTGTCTCAGGTACTCTTCCATATAGGCCATCTCTTCAAACTGCCCCAGGATCTCAAAATAGAAGTCCCGGAACCGGTAGACCAGCAGTGTGACAGCGAAACTCAACAGTATATTGCCCAGATAGATCGCGCACAGGACCAGCCAGAACGTCACATAGCCGCTGAATTTCAGCTTGCCGTCCTCCTGCTGCCAGACAGCGCCGCGCGGCTGCGGCTGGGTATCGAAGGCTGTCTCCCGCGGAAATGGATCTGCTTCCTGCTCCGGCTGCGCAGACTCCGGCCTTCCGTAACGCTTGACCAGCGCACCGCAGTCCGGGCAGATCAGGACGTTGTCGTCCACTTCCTTCCCGCAATTATAGCATTTCTGCACGGTATCATTCCTCCTGTGCATGTTTTCTTTATTCTAGCGTGAACGAAAGCGAAAGTCAATGCAGCGGCATGCAGAGCATTTTATGCAATGTTTTCAGCACGATTTTGCATTTACTTCTTTCCGTGTAAGGCATATAATACCAACAGAAAGACAACGGGAGGGACGCAGGTGCGATTTACCAAGATGAACGGTGCGGGCAACGACTTTATCCTGCTTGACGCCATTGCGGAGCCGTTTGACGAAAGCGCCGCGTCCGCTCTGGCTCGTTCGCTGTGTGACCGGCGGCGGTCGATCGGCGCAGACGGCCTGATGCTCGTGACACGGGCGGAGGGCGATGCGGATTACCGCATGCGGTTCTACAATTCCGACGGCTCGCCCGGCGAAATGTGCGGCAACGGCGCGCGGTGCATCTGCCGGTACGGCTATGCACGCGGCTACGCAGGCCCCATACAGCGCGTAGAAACGACCGCAGGACTCGTGACCGGCTGGCGCATCACAGAGGATCAATACCGCATCCGGCTCAACACGCCGTCCGTTGTGGAACTGGAAAAACAGCTGACTGTAGACGGCAGGACATATCGGTGCAGCTACGTTGAACTTGGAAGCCCCGGCATCCCGCATCTGGCGTTGGAAATGCCCGCTCTGGCTGAGCAGGACGAGGACGCACTTCGGCGGCTCGGTCGGACACTCCGGAATCATCCGGCGCTGCCAAAGGGCGCGAACATCAACTTCTACGAGTTGACCGGCCCGGATGAACTTCTGGAAAAGACGTATGAGCGCGGCGTAGAGGACTTTACGCTCGCCTGCGGCACGGGCACAGGTTCGGTCGCAGCGGCGCTGACGCTTCTGGGGCGAGTCAGCGGCAAAAACGTCCGCGTCCGCATGGACGGCGGCGAACTGACAGTTGATGCGGAGGAGAAAAACGGAGCAATCGAAAACCTGTATCTGGCCGGCCCGGCAGCAATGGTCTGCGCGGGCGAGATTCTGGACGAGGCAATTTTGAAGCTTGTGAAAAGGCAGGAGGAAACAGTATGAAAAAGGGTAGCTTCTGGAAAAACTACGGATTTTTGATTCTGATGCTGACCGGCATCGTCGCCGGCTGCATCGTGGGCGCAATCTGGCCCGCAGTCATGGAAGTCGTTGACGGCGAAACGATTGTTGTCGACAAGGGCGCGACCGTGCTCGAGCCGCTCGGCACGGTGTTCCTGAACCTGATGTTCTGCATCGCCGTTCCCACAGTGTTCTGCTCCATTTCGTCGTCGATCGCCAATATGCAGAGCGCCAGGCGCGCAGGCAAGATCATGGGCGTGACCATTGCAACCTTCCTTGTGACTGCCGCGATCGCCTCCGTTATCATGTATGTGACGGTGCGGCTCATTCCGCCGGTCGTGGGTGAATATGAGATGATTGAAGGTGAGGTTGGCGGCACGCTGGGCGTGGCCGACATGATCGTCAACTTCTTCACGAAGCCCGACTTTACTGAACTGTTCAGCCGCAGGGCCATTCTGCCGCTCATCGTCGCAGCGATTCTGTTCGGCTTCGGCATCCAGATGGCGGGCGGCGCAGAGACGAAGACCGCAAAGCTGCTTGAGGACGTCACGAACTGCATCATGAAGACGTTCAAGATCATCACCTATTACGCGCCTATCGGCTTCTTCGGCTTCTTCGCGTATCTCATCGCCGACCACGGCTCTGACCTCATCGGCGATTATGGCCGCGCGCTTGCGATCTATTATATTCTGAGTTTTGTTTATATGCTCGTCTTCTCCCCGATCTACGCCCGCTTCGGCGGCGGCAGGGGGGCCGCGAAAGTCATGTTCTCCAAGCTGTTCCGCCCAGCTGCCATGAGTTTCGGCACCTGCTCGTCTGTCGCAACGATCCCGACCAACATGGAGGTTGCGGAGGAAACCGGCATCTCCACGGATGTTTCCAACATCGTCATCCCGCTCGGCGCGACGATGCACATGGACGGCTCCGCCATGTCCGCCATCATCAAGGTCGCGTTCCTGTTCGGAATGTTCGGGCAGGACTTCACGACGGGCCGCGCAATCCTTGCGATCATCGTTGCCGTGTTCTCTTCGGTCGCCATGTCCGGCATCCCCGGCGGCGGCGGCACGGGCGAACTCGTCCTGTGCTCGATCTTCTTCCCGGAGCATCTGGCCGTCGCCTTCCCTATCGCACTGGCGCTCGGTAATTTGGTCGATCCCCCCGCAACGATGGTCAACTCTGCTGGCGATTACGTCGTCTCCTTCATCGTCTCCCGCTATGTTGACGGCAAAGACTGGCTGCAGAAGCGACTGTCCAAAAAAACGGAAGCGGATACTTCCGAAACGCGGTAAGCACGCACATGTTTCCGCCGGTGTGCCCCATTTTCGGGCACACCGGCGTTTGTGTCTGTTGACACCTGAAAATTTTTTAGTTTTTCATGCTTTTTTCCATTCCATGCTTTTGTGCTTTTTACCGGTTCTGGGACAATTTTGCCGAATACACGCGGAAAAAACCGGCAAAATCAATAAAAAAGCACAATGCAGAAAATTGTTGTGGATATTCTTGACGAACCGTGATATACTGCTAATTGGTGAACAATGGCCTAACTGGAAACATGCTTCACCAGCCAGAAATTTTAATTTTTTTAGAAAGAGGTTAATATACGATGGCAGAACTGAATTTGAGCAAGTATGGCATCTCCGGCACCACCGAGATCGTCCACAATCCTTCCTACGAGATGCTCTTCGCCGAAGAGACGAAGCCCGGTCTGGAAGGCTATGAGGTCGGCCAGGTCAGCGAACTGGGCGCCGTCAACGTTATGACCGGCGTCTACACCGGCCGCTCCCCCAAAGACAAGTATATCGTCGTTGACGACAACTCCAAGGACACCGTGTGGTGGACCTCCGACGCGTACAAGAACGACAACCATCCCATGTCTGAGCAGGTCTGGAAGACCGTCAAGGATCTGGCTGTCGGCGAACTGTGCAACAAGAAGCTGTATGTAGTTGACGCGTTCTGCGGCGCCAACAAGGACACCCGCATGGCCATCCGCTTCATCGTGGAAGTTGCTTGGCAGGCACACTTCGTCACCAACATGTTCATCCGCCCGTCTGCGGAAGAACTGGAGAACTTTGAGCCGGACTTCGTCGTCTACAACGCGTCCAAGGCCAAGGTCGAGAACTATAAGGAACTGGGCCTCAACTCCGAGACCTGCGTTGCCTTCAACATCACCAGCCGTGAACAGGTCATCATCAACACCTGGTACGGCGGCGAGATGAAGAAGGGTATGTTCTCCATGATGAACTACTATCTGCCGCTCAAGGGCA
>ERZ1106939.1066-NODE-1066-length-22238-cov-18.327819_pt1 | contig 22238 bp, 27 predicted proteins | sample MGYA00403669_ERZ1106939 | MGnify/ENA primary metagenome ERZ1106939 (study PRJEB35170, sample SAMEA104062447) | human gut metagenome | biome: human gut; feature: human-associated habitat; material: faeces | place: Denmark | collected 2012-09-28 ...
GGCTTTCAAACCGAACTGGGAATTACTTCTGATGGTTCAGCGGGACCTGCGACATGCTTGAGACTTAATACAGTTCGATCATCGTCCTATTTCACAAGCTACGGAAAACCACTTGAGAATTCTCAGTGGGGCAGAGCAAACATCTTGGCTGGCAATTTTGCAGATATCGATCTATTGGCAAGAATCATTCTGGCGGAGAGTGGATATCAAAATCAAAGCGATCAAGCTGGTGTAGCTATTGTAATCAAGAACAGATGCAACAACGGAGGCAGTCTGTATGTGGTATCTTTGGTAGACGCCCCTAATGCATCAATCTATGCCAGAGTAATCGGGAAAAAAGATCAGTATAATACTGCAAATGCAGGAAATTCTATTGCCCAGAAGCCTCAGCGTGGTTATTACGGAACTCAGTCACAGGGATTTATTGATCCAGGATGGAAAAATGCAGTCGAGCTTGCAAAAAAAATTGTCAACAACACTACCATAACAACAACGGGGAAAAAAGTATCTGGTACCACTATTCTAAGTAGTGAAATGACTGTAAATTCCGTAAGCTATGGACAATATTTAAATCAATTGGGATGGGACAGCTATGCTGGGTACTATGCATCAGGAGACATTGACGAGAATGTTCAGCCAATCACTTTCGCGTCATCAGCTACTGCAAATATAATCTGCAAGGTACGCTGACAATGGAGACTACAATAAAAAGGAATGTGGCATTAGTTCTACTCCTCACGCTAATCCTTTCATCCTGCACAAAACCCGCACAAGACAAGAATCCAAAGAACACGGAGGATAACAAAGTAAGAATTCCTCAAAATGCTACAAGGGAACTCCCGCCGGAGTGGGTGAATAAGACGCTGGATGAATGGGATATCTATCAAAATGTAGATATAGATGGTGTTGGCAGCGCGGATGACCAAGTGTATGTTGGGACCTATTCCCTTGATCGCTACAGCGATGATTACTATGACGGGCTCACTTTGATCTATGTCCAGCTTGGAACGGGAGAGGTACTTGCAAAAGCGATTCCCTGCAAAGGCATTTATAAGGTACATTTCGCCAAGCTGCTTTCTGATTTCGGCGGAAATCAAATTGTTTTAGAAATAACGAATAGGGGCAGTACATACGCAGCCTCTAACATTTTCGTTATCTCTGCTTATGTTGAGGAGAGGTCAACTGGTGGAACTGATGGGGAGATAAAGAAAATCCCAGAGATTTTGTTTCTGCTGAACACGATGGACTATGGTTATCCGACTGGCGGGACGGAGTGGCACGAGGGAATATGTTCCGACAGCTTTTCGATGGGATTGGAAATCGTTAATATTGAAGGGCTGGAGCAACAGGGACTACAAATATGCTATCTTGCACCGCAGGAGATTGCTGGTCAAAAGAATTTTAAGACAAGGACGATCTACTGGGATTGCGGTGTTTGGAGGGTCTGCCAGTAGAAGCTAACAAAGGCCGTTAGAAAATTTACATTGAAGCAGATACCGCATTGCAATGGAATAACAACACTACCGCAGCGGCAACACTCGTGTTTAGTGGCGCAGGAAACCCACATAATGAAAAGCCATATTCAGCCCAAATTTACTATCGCGTGAAGGGATCAACTATCTGGATTGGTCCCTATAATATGACTAATTCAACTGGATATGTTTATTCTTATGATTTTAGAAACCTTGTCTCATCAGGAACTGAGATTGAGTGGGTTGTGCGTTATAGGCGGTCAAGTCCTTCGGCATATATGTGGGCTCCAGCCAAATTCTACAATCCGGCTTCTGACCCAAATGGCTCGACTCAAAAGTGGACTTACGCGACCAATACGGTCCAGTATTAATGACAGACACTAATTGCGCCTACTGGAAAGGTGCTCTATAATTTGTTAGCGCCGGGCGAAAACCGAATGGCTAATTCCGCCCGGCGCTAACAAATACAATATGTTCTCCAGAGCCATAGTGTTAATATGTTAAATTGGAGGTTTTATGAAAAAAATAATTATAACGCTTGCTTCAGTTTTTTTACTGGTACTGACTTCGTGCCAAACCGTGGGGGAAGGTTCTGCTGAAGATGTGTTCAATTTTAGGCAGGATAACTGGAGTCTTGTGCATGATTCGGACTTTAGCGCGATCAAGGAAGTTTATGTACCTGAAAGCTACAATGGCTATACTTACCAAGAAGTTTTAGCGCTTGCGTTGAGCAAAATAGATGATCCGTATTATGAGTTGGTCTGGGGTGAACCAACGGTTATTTCACCGAATGGTGAATATGCAGTATATATTTCCAATAAGCCAGATGTCGTAAACGGCGTCTTTTCTTTCATGTTGCTGAAAATAAATTTGAATCAGGAGAGCGTGCTATTCAATCTTGGCTCTAACCGAACGCCCGCTTATCCGCTGTGGTGGGTTGATGATAGCCGCTTCGTTTATGAGTATAACGGCGCTTATTATATTTGCAGTATTGAGTCGCCAACAGAACAAATTCTGCTTTCCTTAGAAGGTGAAGAACCGGTCATATTGGCGTATGATGGCAGTACCTTTCTATATGTTAAAAATGCAGACAACATTGGAGACGGAACAAGACAGATTGCTGTAATCACTGCGGACAATCAATGTGAAGAAATTGCTGATTTTGCAGAAGAACAGGGCACTCTGATGCGTGAAAGTGCAATCAACGAGATGCTTCATCTGGCCGTAATGAAAGGACGTTTATCGGCGGATACCGACGAAAGGTATATCAGGGTTTACGACTATGAGAGAGACGAATATGCTCAACTCCCAAACCCGCTGATTGATAACGCCAAGAATGTCAACGCTGTGGATTTCTATTGGGAAGGGACAAATCTGGAGGTTCAATATATTGTTGATGATCTGGTGCAGGAATGGTCATATCACTTTTGAATCCGCAGGGATAGCCGCATAGCGGTGCAAGGGGTGCAGCCCCTTGTTCGGAGCGAAGTGACGCAAAACAGCCCGGACTTCAATCGTCCGGGCTGTTAGCCTCGCAGAGCGCACATACAGGGCTTCTCCCTGTATAGAAGTGCGCCCTTTGTTCCAAAGGGCTATATTCAAGTTAATTCGACATCAAATGAACTACTTAAAATTAGTAATTAGGCGTACTGTCGAGTACAAATGTAATCGGCTTATCCACAAGAGACTTGTATTTATCAAGGTTTGTATCGGTGATGGTGAAGGTAATTTCTCCCTTATCGGTAGTCGCATTGACCACATCCACGGTAAAGGTTATTTGTATCTCTGTATCACGGAGCTCGTCATAGAGATCGCTGTGAAATATCCCATCCTCGTCCACGCTGAATGAGCCTGCAAAAGTATTTTCCCATTCACTTTCAAACCACCCATTCTTCCACTCCATTTTACCTGAGGAGATATCAAAATCCAGAGTATACAGTTTATAATCCTTTCCATCCATATAGTAGCTGTACCAGCTGGAGTATGATAGGATGGAGCTCAGTTCTTCGATTGATGTAGTACTTTGAGTTGTCTCATCGATAACCTCCGTTGAAGTATCTATCAAGTTTGTCTCGCTGTTCTCCGAATTTTTGTCGTTTTCATCAGTATGAACAGAACCTATCGTTTCATGTCTATCTTCTCCAACGGTGTCAGCTGGGCTTTGCGTCAGTTTTGTACAGCCGACAGTCATGCCTACTATAAGGCACAAAACTAATGTTGTAATAATAATTGACCTTCCGCGTTTCTTTTTACTCATATCAAGTATATTCATAATTCTCTCCTTTACTGCATTTTTGTGTGGGTTGAATTGCGTTGTTAAAATGCTTCCTTTTTGACTGCAATGCTTGACTATATCAAGCATGACATTTCCATAAGAACGCCGTACATCTTTTGCCATTCCTGCAAGTACTGATTCGTCACAGGACAATTCCATCGCAGCATTGCATCGTGCTGTTGCAATATAAACGAGGGGATTAAACCAATACAATGACTCTGCAATAAGACAGGCAAGCTTTATCCAAATATCGCCTCGACGGTAATGTGTCAACTCATGCGCAAGAACACCGACAAGCGAATTTTTCGAAAATGAAATGTCCGGTAGAAGTATTGTGGGCTTCATATATCCGTATAAAACGGGACTTCCTACATTGGTGCATACATAAAGACTGGGGATGCGCTTGATCTTGTATCTGCGACACACTGTTCGGAATATTTCTTCCGTCTCTGCTTCGCATAGTTTTTTGCTTCTTGTGTACTTATGTATGCTTCTAATATATACCGTGAAACTGATTGTGAAAAACAAGATTGCACCAGTTGCCCATATGCAGAAAATGATTGTCGTAATATCAGGGCGCAAAGTTTTTTCCCCAGAAACCACCGGCAAAGTGTGGACTGTCTTATCTACATCTGACGGTGTGGTATTGTTGTTCGTACCCTGGACTAACGGATTTGTCGGGGTAACGGTGGATGGAGCATTCACAACAGGCGTAATTGTTTCAGATGTTGTTGCTTTTTCCACAAAGGAAGGCATCGGAACCTCTATTGTAAAAAGTGAGGGTAGCTTGTATAGCCCTATTCCGATACATAGACTGAATACCAAAATCGTCCATACTATATAACGACTTTTCGCTGAAAACCTATTGCCGAATGTTTTTATAAACAGCAGCACAAGAAGTATGATGAACGACATCGACAGCGTGAGTAATGCCATATGTGTTAATAATCCATTCATGGGTTATTCTCCTTCTTTCTTTTGTAGAAACTGTGTTAACTCTTCGATCTCATCATCTGAGAGTTTATCTGATGTAGTCAGTGCTGCAATCAACTTCTGCCACTTCCCACCGCACAGTTTGTCTATAAAAGTATCTGCTTCTGCTGTACGGTACTCATCTTCCGAAACCAATGGAGTGAGCATTTTGTAACTTCGCTTGTCGGGAGAAAATTCAATATTAATAAATCCGCGATGTTGCAAGCTTTCGACAAGGGTGTGAATGGCAGATTTTGTACAGGGATGGATGGACTGCAAATCGTTGTAGATTTCGATGATGCGTACCGGGCGGTCGTATTTCCATATCACCAGCATAATATCAAGCTCTGCATCAGGAATTCTCGGAATTTTTTTATCGTTTCTCATATAGTACCTCTTATTGATTATCTAATTCTTTAAATAATTATAACATGATTATCTAAACTTTTCAATAGTATGAAAAAATCATATGTTACTTTTTTATGAACGTCAATCTTTGTTTCACTCTGCAAGAGTGGCACCTGGGGGATTTTTCGGCTCTGGGGGTGGAGAAAAAGGCTATATGCAAATGGAAAATGTTCCGGAGTGCATTTCTCATTTGACGAGTTTCTGTTCGCTGTTTTTCTTTTTTACGGCTTTTGACCATGGGTGTGATTTTTCAACCAGAGTATCAAATTCTGCTTCATCACTAGCTTGCGTCCGCCGATCCGCAAAGTAGGAAAATCGGGGCTGTTCAAAAGGTTGTATGCGCCCGCTTTGGAAATCTGCAATGCCTCTGCAAGCTGCTTTGCGTCCATCACATCGGGCATGGTTTCAAACGGCTCTCTGCTCATAAAATTCTCCTTTCCTGCATGAAAAACAGCAGTCACCATTTCAGTAACTGCTGCTGTTTCTGAGTCTGTTTACTTGTCCAAATACTTCTGATATTCCGCTGTCACATAATCCTCATAAGCGGCTGAAATTTTGGTGATCCGCTTATGGACTGCGCTGGCGGTCTTGTAGCCAACCTTGTCTGCAATTTCCTGTTCGGTGTAGCCCTCCATGCGCAGCTTCAATATTTCTCGGTCTTTCTCTGTGATGGTGCTTTCCGCAAAGGTAGCTGTCTAAACTCCGTTGTCATTGAAAATGGGCTAATTCGTTTTCGACGGTTGCGCTGGGACAAACTTACTCCATATTTCAAACACTTCATATAATCCTTCTGAACTTTTTCCATTGGCACATTGCCACATCAAGGTATCAACTATACGTCGAGGATTCATGTCAAGACCATTTTCAAATCCTAAAAGCACCGGCTCATTCACCGAGACTCTGCTTTTGGGTTTAGTAAAAAATCCCCAATATATCTGAGGAAACTCGTGAACGAATACTTCACCCAGATAAATTGCTACATCCATTCCTATCGATAAGCTCTCTGTTGTTAGCTTATATTTGCCAGCAACGATGTATTCATGCAGCCATTTAGGAACTGCATCAAGCGATTCTTTTAAGTCGCTTTCTGTTAGCTCTTGTAATTGGATGTTAGCAACCAACCAACTCCACAAAGGACGCAGTGAATCTTTCCCTCTTGTAAGCTGTACTGTTCCGTTAACATCCGCATCAATGCATTTCTGCAATTGATCTAAACGTGCAGGAATATCATCTGTATACCATTTAAATATTTCCTTAGCTTGTCTTGTCGTTAGCAAATCAAAAGATTTTACTGGGAATGGTGGTATCTGCATTTTGTAAATCACATTTTCTACCTCGGTTCTTATTCATAGATCACAACTTTAATATACTCCTCCATAAGTCAGCTTGACAGGGCGGTTGGCAACATCGTAGACATAGGCATAGGTGCCGTCATCCGCGTCAATGACGCTGGTAAGGTTATACACCGCATCGTAGAAGCTGCGGGTCTTGCTGCCGTCCGGATAGGTAATGCCGGTCTGATTGCCCACGGCGTCATAGGTGTAGGAAACCGTGTTGCCCTTGTGGTCGGTCATCTTCTGGAGGCGGCCCAGCAGATCCAACTCGAAGGTGTTGGTGCCGGTCCAGTCATCCATCTGCACCAGTTCGCCGACCTTGTTATACTGGTAGGAGACCTCCTTTGCCCCATTGTAATTGATTTTCTTCACCAAATCAAGGGCGGTGTAGGAATACCGTGTCACATAGCCGTCCGCATCAGTCTTGGAGACCAGATTGCCGTTGCCGTCGTAGAGATAAACGGTACTGTCGCCGTTGTGATCCCGTATCAAGGCCAAAAGGGGTATCAGCTCAATACGCTGATACCCCTTTTGCTCCATTTTATCTGGCGTTCAAGTATGCTTCTTTAATGGCAGTATCGCTTCTTTCAAAACATCGCCCATGAGATTTTTCCATGGCAACATCAATATACTGAAATGCCTTTTCTTTGTCACCACAAGCCATAGCGACCCGCGCTCCCCACATCTCTCGTTCTCCGCAATCCGCGCGTTCTGGATCAGCCAAGAAAATGTGTTTGACCCAACGCTTCATAACCGCAGTGTCGTTTGCCTTGAGCGCTACAATCAAAATGCGCCACACAATCAGGTAGCTCTCATCATAAGAATATTTGCTGTCAGGGAGCAAATCCCACGCACGCGCAAACATATCGATTGACTGCTGATAGTCGCCTTGCTTAAACAGCGCAGCGGCATCATCCATAGTCTTCGATATTTTTTCTCCCAAGCTGCCTTGAACATACGCCATGATATCACCTTCCTCAGTGTCTAATGAGTCTCTTTATTGCCTGCAAATATTTAAGGTTTTCTCCCTCAAATATTGTTGAGCCTTCCGCCATATACGCCTTTAGCAGATGTTCTTTTGCATCAAGGATACAATCAGACTCAAGCTCGCATTGCCCCAAGCGTAAATTTATAAACGGGTTTCCCGGATCATAAAAATATGCGCGTCTCAGGTATTCCATAGCATTTGAATACTGTTGAAGCTGAAATAATGTATCCCCGATAGCAACAAGGATCCAGACGCGTTCATCTTCATAATCATAGGTTTCAGGAGTTATCTCCAGAGCATGCTTAAAACAAGACAACGCTTCCTGATACATTCCAACTTCCGAAAGTGAATTTCCTTTCTCACATAATTCATTTACGCTTTGCATGGACGGTTCCTCCTATTATGCTGGGGGCAAGTAACGTTGAGTGCGTCGCATTATAGTATTCGATACCCCACTTCGCAGACAGATAAACTAAGGCTGAAGAGAAGACTTGCTTGCCTTAACAAATTTCGGAGAAGAGGGCGTGGCAGAGCAACACCCTCTTCTTCATCACACAGGGATTCTCTGATTGCCCGGCGCTATCCCCAGTGGCGGCGTTTTACGCTTACGGGCGTTTCAATCTGGCCTATTATTTGACGCTGTCGAATTGTGTGGAAGAAATGCCTAAGGCGGCGTTAAGCAAAGCGGTTCTGCACGGACAAAGAGTGGGTTTAGTTTGTATCATGAACACTCCATTTTCGATTACAATATCATACTGACTGAAAACACTCATGATTCGCTTTCGTCCAATTCCATCAAAAATTGGATCAGACCAAAAGTTAATCCAATGCACCGACGATGGCATACAAGTGGGCAGTAAGCCCTGGCCTTTTTGAAAAAAGGCTATATCAGCAATACACCCCCAATATGGCTGAAAAATCCGAGTGCATTGCTTGAAAACATCGGCGAACACTGTTACATGTTCAAATTCATCAAAAAATCCATCGGGAAAATTGATGATAATGGTATCATAAAACTGAGAGGATTGATTGCCAATCGTTGCGCTAAAGCTAAGGGATTCACTTTCTGCTTGAGAAGAATACATGGATATGGAATACCCTAATTCTCCTAACAGTTGGTTGCCTTTATTAACTGGATTTTTTTTAAGGGCTTCCATAAAAGCATCCGCAGACCACGCAATCGGCTGAGATGTTTTTTTCTTGTTAGCCTTATAAAAATGAGGCGAGTACTCTTCACGCAAATCCCTAATTACTGAAAACACATCAAATGCACAATCAATTTGTGTTTGAAGGGGCTTGGCTGAAGGCTTTTTCCATAACAACATGCAATGCTTCATTTTCCACTCCTTAATTGCCCGGCTGTAGACGAGTTTTATTCCGGTAATACCATTCTGCCGGAATAGGATTTCAGTTGCGTCTCTAGCGGCCTTCTCTTTGAAGTACCAAGTTATAGGTGCCCCCATTTGCAGCAGCAAGCTGGCGCCTCGCCTGATCAACAAATCCATCGGCGCCTTTAAACCAACTCCTGAATGTGCCAGAGGAATCAACAAACTGTGAGTATTTTGCTTTTGTTTCAATGAGTATGCCATTGGAATAACCGTCAAATTTTACTCCATTTTGAACCCAAGCCTGTCCGGTGTGTCCAGTAATGGCAGCTTGATAATCACGGGAGGCTTTTGACATGCTTTCATTAACATCTTGCCAAGAGCCTTTGGTAATGCTTCTTTGGATGCCGCCAGCTTCATCTGTAAGTTGATAAAGTGTTGTCGATAGTTGCTGCTTATTCTTGTAAGTAAGATCCTCAAAGTATCCCTGCGCCTTTTTTGCCAAGTTTAGGATCTTTTGACCAGCCTTTGAGCTCTGAAGAATATCTGCAACCTTATCAACAACCGTTGCTCCAACTAAGGCCAGTGCTACATCCGTAGCCACACTGCCGACTGCTCTTCCATACCGATACACCTGAGCATCTGTTTTCGAAACGAACGGATCCAGAGTATCAATATATCTGGCTACATGGTAATAATCTCCAAACGCCCCTTTGAGTACAGTTTTGGCAAGTGTAAGCAAATCAATTTCGCCCTTCACTGCACCAACTGCCAATTCCTTTACCATCGAAATGGTCTGTGGAATACTCTCGATAAGGCCAATGGTGTTATCCTTTATGCACACAGCAAAAACGCAATACAAATTGTTGGAAAAATTGTTCGCATTTTCTGCATAGCTATGTCTCCCTCGTTAGTGTTAGTATTCCAATACTACTAATAACACCTCACATTACATAAAAAGTGCCATCTCTGATTTTCTCCTGATAGTCGCTTTCGTTTGCCCAATTCTCCTCATTAGGATGTACTTGCGTAAATCTTAAAATCAAATCTCTGTGATCTATTTCTGCATAGAGCCTAAAGTCTCTGCCCGGGAAAAACTCTTTGAGTCTCAATTTCAACCCGCCCATAACGATTTTGATAAATTCTGAACGCGCTGAAACGGAAACATTTGCACCGAAAAAATTGTCAAAATGCAGATGATTATGCAGTGCTTCTGTACTTGTCTTATCAATGTTAATAGAGACATTTTCTTTTTGCCCATTTATAGAAACGAGTGTAAGGTCATCATTTGCAAGATACACATCAAACCCAAGTAAAAATGTCAACTCGCAAATCTGTGCTGAATCTAAAGATTTCATATAATCCTCCTAAGGGGATCGCTGGATATCCAGCGATCCCTCGAATTCTTAGTGTACGCCTTGCAACCCCAAATACTGCTCCAACCCTACATTCAGTTTCTTCACGAATTCTGCGTCATTTAGCAAATTCTGAATATTCTTGGGCGCAATATCAAAGTTGCTTGCATCATAAAACCTCTTTGTGACATTATCAAAGATATCTCCTCCAATAAACAATGCCAGTCGGCACTCAAAAGAAGAACGGAAACAGAAACGATACTAATGCAAATCCCCAAAAGAAAAGCGCTGCTATAATATATAAGACCTTTTCAATTCGAGAGACATCGACGATGAGGCAGTAATAGCCGCACACTGCACAGATGCCGCTGATGAATGTAAATCTGCAGTGTTCGTAAACCGTGTCAAAATAAATCTGCGGCAAATCAAAGTGGGCAACAGAAATGTGCAACGATACCGTGAATAGTATGCAGCACAGTAGCAGTAAGCCGATAGCGTATTCATAAGTTGGGCGCGAGCCATACCATCGAAATGGAAAAATAGTTTTCTCCAGCCATTTAGCAAGAAACCCGGTGTGGCATTCACGCCTCCGAAATGCAGTGCTAACTGGATTGTGCTTTGTAAGCCAGAATGAGGCATATAGAATTATCCACGCCACAAGACTTACAATATAGTTTTCAGTCATTTTTTGTTCTCCAATAAGATGTTGGTTCAGCTGTTGGCACTTTTTCACTCGTCCCTATGTCCGAGCTGTGGATATGACTGGCTCTGATTTAGCTCCTCTACAGGAATACTTTCCGCGAATAGCACGGGAATGCAGTTGCAACGACGAACTGTTTTCTTTATGACATCTCTGGCCCGTTTGCTGATGATTATTTCTTGTAAAGTGTAATTGCCATATTCTCATGTTTTCTCTCCCAAGCCCATATATCAAGACCAAAAACTATTTGCTATGTCGGTCAACACATCCGATTCATAACCGGTTTCAACATCAACAAAATACCCGATAAAGTATTGCTCCACCTCTGGATCGCCTTTGAGCGCAGCTAAATGGTTAAAAGCCGCTTCACGCAGTTTGCTCCAGCGGTCGGACGAGTCAGCACACTTCATAGCCACCTCTTTCAGTTGAGGATCGCAGTGGCATCTAAGATAGATCAGTGCGGCTCGAAGCTGAGGACTGTACTTGAGTGGGTTTTCCAACCACAAAGATAAATCGTCATCGGTAACCTTGCCAATGTCCGCTACGGTCGTAATGCCAAACTCATACCATGTTGGATAATTGCGCCCTGCGTCAACGAATTCCTGGGGGAGTTTTGAGTCGCGGATTAGGTTTCCCGAGTAAGGGGCTGGGCGCGTGTCGGTAGTTTGCTGCCAAGGCTTTGCAGGGAGTATCTTGGCGGGTAACTGAGATATGGAAACGGTAAAGGGACCAAAATACGCGCGGTCCGGAACAGGCGTAGAGCTGGACCTTGCCTGTGCATAGAAGTAGCCGCCAAACGGAAAAATCGTGATACAGGGAAGTTGCCGCCCAAGTCGCGCGGCGGCACAAGCCTTGTGGTGGCCGTCCAACAAAACAGAAATGCCTTCAGCACAGGAAAATGCAATCGCCCTGGGGAATGTGTCTGCTGTGTCAAAGCGCTGCGTGTAATAATCCACACGCTCTTGATTCAAACGAGTTCTCGGCTGAGAAGGATACAGAAAGACAGGAGCGCCTTCGCTGTAAGTAAATTCAAAATCCGGGTCATTGTACCAAGCTGGTCCGGTAGCCTCTACATTGGAAAATGCGTCGGGAACATCCCAGAAAAAGTTCCCATTTCCATCGGCAGGGAAGCTGTCTCCTTCTGCAATTACATAAAGACCGGAGGACAGAAGCCCCAGCAACGGGGCCATGGAAGCGATAGATGTGTCCAGATCCACATATGGTGCATTGATGACATCGCTGATTTGCTGCAATTCCGGTGCATCGGCTTTGTCCAATCCATATCCAGTCGCCAGCAACCCGGCGCAGGTAGGGCAATCCGGTGCATTGTGGACAATAAGGGGTGTTCCGCGCAACGTCAGCGCATATTGTTGACTCCAGTCCTCGTTTCTTCCGCGCGACTCCCATTTTAGAGTGCCATTTCCCTCGATCAGCAGCAAACGGGCATCCCGGCACCAGTTTAGGTTATCGGTATTCAGTTTGAGGGGAAAATCGGTTGGTTGCTCGACTTTCCGTTTCTGCCAAGGAAATCTCATAATAGGTGCGCTCCTATCTGCGTGCATTGGTGGTTATTGGGATTTTCACCAACATTATATCGTAGCTCACGCACATTTGTATAGTTTTTTATTGTAATTGCACCAAAGAGTAGCCACATCGAAAAGGAACATAAAAAAGCCCTGCACGGCACTGGCGATTCCGGCTCCGTGCAGGGCTTTGGTTATAGGGGAACTTTATAGAGCGTTGATCTCTGCTTCCAGCTCGCGGATGAATGCCATCAGGTCAGCGAAAGAGGGGCACTCGCCGAACATCATGCCCTGCATGACCGCGTAGTCCTCCTCCAACGCAGCATAGCGGTATTCCGGCGGACACAGCTTCATGGTGCCCGGCCGTGCCAGCTCGTACTGCGCCCACTTACGGGGATAGAACTTCATCTTAAACTCCACGACCCGGCCCAGCAGATCCAGGTCCTCATAGGCGGCCGCTTTGCTTTCAGAGTGGGCGATGCAGTACAGGTCATAGTAGTGGCGGGAATAGCGGCTGGGCATCGGCAGATGCTCCGGGCGATTGGCCTCATGGTGCAGGATCGTCACCTTCTCCCAGAAGGTGCGCTCAGCCGCAGCGGTCAGTACCACGGTGCTGGCCTGCCGGAAAGCAGCTGGGTATCGCTCGGCGGAATAGGGGCGGATCTCCCGCGGCTGTGACGGCGTCCATGCAGCCAGGGCGCCGATCTCCAGCCGGATCACCTGCAGAATGGACTCGGTCTTAAAGATACTGGGGTACCGGAAACAGATGGTCTGCTCGTCGTCCGGATCTATGTAGAGGTCCGCTTCCATACCCAGTATGATGCTGAACTCGCTGCGCAGGGAAGGGAGGAGGATGTCGCGCAGGAACTGCTCGGCACGCTCGTTTGCTTCCTTGTTGAACTGGTCCTGCTTTGTGTTGCTGCGCGGTGCCCATGGCTCATAGAGCCCATAGCCCAGCACGCGCCAATCCAGGATCAGGTCAATATCTTCGGAAAAACGCTGGATCAGCCCATAGCATTTGGAGAGACTGGTGCCTCCTTTGAATGTGAAGGCCGCCTTCCAGGGACTGTGATGGAAGAGGTGGTCCAGTGTCAGGCAGACCCAGAAGTCCTTTTCGATGATAGCTTCATGCAGCCCTGTCTGCTGCGCGGTATTACGAAACAGAACACGGCGGTCCTGCTCAGATGCTTTGGCGATGTTATACATATCAGTCCTCCCGGCAGATTTTTTTGATGAGGTTATAGATCCACGCTACCGCCTGCTGCGTCTCCTGTAAAAGCGCCTGCTTTTCATGATCGGTCAGGAGCCGCTGCAGTTTTTTAATGGTAGTGTCATCCACATTCTCCTTGCCCAAAGCGCGCAGGGCCTGTATGACCATGGCGCTCTTATAGGACAATCCGGAGATCTCCCGGTTGCTTCGATGCTTAAACTCTAACTCCAACTTGCCTACATTGAACTTGTGGTAGGGGCCGTCGGAGATATAGGACCACTTGGCGGGGACCTGCGTAGATAGGCCCAGCAGGTTCAGTGCGGTGGCGCCGGAGGGTGCAATGCTCCAGTTGAACTTCCGGGCCAAGGCCTGCGCCACGTGATGGGGCGACGGAGCCTCATACTCACCCAGCAGTTGGCTGAAGACGGGCCGGTAATAGACGCCGCGCATGATCCGCTGCAGCTCACCTGTCTGCTCCATACGGGACAGGCACTGCCGCACCGTATTGACATCAGCCAGATCCACATAGTCGGTAGACACGAAGACAGACTCCGGCTCTGCGACTCGGATGCGCTCCAATATACAGTTGTAGATCGTCTGATTGGCCATAGCGGCACCTCCTTGTTGTAATGAATATTATATAGTTTTCATTACAAAATGCAAGTGGGTGCCTTTAGTTTTCTCGACTTGACGGTCAAATATACGATTTGTAACGAAAATTGTACAGTTTTCATTACAAACAGGCGATGCGGATATAGACAAAGTATCGGCATAGGTGGGGGGTGTATGGGCGCGGAAAGGGGGAAGAACGCCCATACCCAAATGCGGCAGGGCTGGTTACTTGGGGATTGGATCGAAGTTCTTAATGATGCTGGCGATGAGCTTCAGCTGCATCCGTTCCTTCATCTCCTGGTCGACACCGCTGAATGAGACATTGTTGGCATCACGGAATGTGCGGGTGGCCAGTTTGGAGATGAAGCCATCGAAGTGTCTGAGAACTTCGGCCATAGCGTCCGGATCGCCGGTAGAGGCAGCTGCGATGGTATCGTAGTCCAGCAGGGCCCGTGGCTTCTTGCGATGGCGCGGCATGGCAATCACTCCTTCATTTTGGATTTAAGCGTCTCAAAAAATGCTGTTCTGCGGCGCTGAATCGAAGATTTGGAACTGTTGAGGAGCAGGGCGATCTGTCGGTCGCTCAGATCCAGCAGGAAGGAGAGCAGCAGGATGCTGTAACCTTCCACCCCGATCTCCAAAAGTGCTTGTCCCAACCGATCATCGTGGATGGGCAGATGGAAGCCGCACACATCGAACAGGTACATATCGGAAGGGTATGTATCCGTGGTGTGCAGCTGCTCCAATACCGGCTCCGGAAGATCGGAAAATGTAATCACGTGCTCAGCACGTGCCGTTATGTGTCGGATGTAGTCGATGCTTTCGCATTCCAGCACATCCTTACAAAAACGTTCAAACTGCCTGCAGACTTTTGCTTTCTGGGAGGGTGAAAGATGCAAGATTTCACCTCCCTCCTTACCCGCGGAGGCGGTTACTTGTCCCCTTTCACTCCCTATCCCGATGCGGGTAGGCGGAATGACCCAGAAATCACAAAAAAAGTCGGTGCACAGCATTATTTCTAATGCTATGCACCGATAAAGGTCATGAACAATCAGCCGCCAGACAACGCGGAGACGGGCGGCGTGTCTTACAGGGTATGCAGTTTTACCAGAGGAAATGCGGGTGGCACGGCAAGTCGCTAGTCATGCTGGTAGAGCTCCATGAGTTTCAGATAAGCCTCCTTCTGCTCCTGAGTCAAGGGTGTCCAAGCCTCCATCAACCGTTTGATCTCCGGCGTACACTCAACCATATCATCATCAGCAAAAAACTGAGAAAGCGTTATGCCAAAGGCGGAACAGACCGCTTCCAACGTGGGAAGGGTGGGGATTCCATTCCGACGAAACAGGTTTTGAATGGTGGACTCAGTCAAACCGGCCTCACTTGCCAACCGGTAGGCTATCCAGCCCCGTGCTTCCATCAATGTTTTAATTCTCGACAAAACATCCAAGCGATCACCACCTTCCCGTCTATATTTTACTGCACAGAAAGGTAGTACGGTACAGCGGCTTTGTACGGGAATTGCTGCCTCTGTGTACTGAATGACACGACAGGAGAGACGTAGGTTAGTATGTCCCGAAAGGCAGGTGCGCTGCAAATGGGCTGGGTCAACATAGAATGAACGGGCAGAGGATATAATAATTTCAAAAGCTGCTTGACAATATAGGATTTATCCCATACAATAAATATAGGATAAATCCCATAGTTGGAAGGCGGGTTGAATGTGCAGGAATATGAAGTGATTTTTTATGATAAGGCCGACGGCACAGAACCGGCAAAGGACTTCATATTGAGCCTGGATAAGAAGATGCGCGCTAAGATGTTGCGGACGATCTCGCTGCTGGCAGACAACGGCCCGGATCTCCGGGAGCCGTGCTCCAAACCGCTGGGTGATGGCATCTTTGAGCTGCGGGCGAAGGTAGGCTCTGATATTTCCCGCGTTTTGTACTTTTTCATAGTCGGCCGACGGGTAATCCTTACCAACGGATTTATCAAGAAAACACAGAAGACACCGCCTGCTGAACTTGAGCGGGCGAAGCGATATCGCGCCGACTATCTCGGCAGAGAGGAGAACAGACCATGAGTAAATTCAATGACTTTTTGAACGAGCAGCTGCAGGATCCGGAAGTCAGGGCAGAGTATGAGGTTCTGGAGCCTGAGTTCTCCATCATGCAGGCTATGATCGACGCCCGCAAGAGCAGCGGGATGACCCAGAAGCAACTGTCCGAAAAGACCGGTATTGCACAGGCAGACATCAGCAAACTGGAGAGCGGCAGTGCCAACCCGTCCTTGCGGACGCTCCAGCGCCTCGCTGCGGGAATGGGGATGCGGATCAAAATTGAGTTTCAGCCCTTTACCATGGGATGAAGAAGCAGAAGCGGGAAGACTGAGATAGTCTCCCGCTTTTTTGCGCTCAAAATCCGTTTTGCCATGTGAGAATGCTTTTGTCAATTTCAGAGAAAATCTCCAGACTGACCCTGGTGCAATCCGATCTCCCTGCAGCAGAAAACCACCGCCCGCTTGAGTTGTCCGGTTTTTGACCACCAAGATATGGCAGAACAAACCCCCGACAGTATCATCACGACCCAGAGGAACGGGCAGACCATTGTTGCGGAGTTATTTTTCAATCACAGCAGCACAGAAACATTCCGCGACAAGCTGCTCAAACTGGTACTTGCCGACAGCTCGCGTTTATCCGCGTCTGACGGTCAAGAGCCGGAAAAAACAGAAATCTTGCGATAACAGCCGCCCCGACAAACCATTCCCTGTCCGGGCGGTTTCTATTTGATAATCCCTATTTTCCCCAAGTCAAGAGCCGGGAAAAACACCCGAAAAATGCCCCTACCCGGTAACAGGGGCACAGAAGGAGCTTGCATGAGAACAGGACTTACCAAACAGGAAAAGACCACTGATATATGGTTTGACGAGAAAGACCCCCTTATCCATATCCGCACCCACAACACCGCCCTCAAAAGGCGGCTTGCCGCTTATGCCGAGCAGTACCCCGACGAATGCTGTAAGACCGACGCAGACCAGGAAACGGGCTGCATGGATTTTGACATCGAGAAAGGCCGCTTCTCTTTCCGTCTGACCGCCCCATACAGTGAGGAACACCGGAGAGCCGCCAGTGAAGCGGCAAAAGCTCCGCGAGCAATCTCAAGCGAAGTGTGGTATAATTTTTTTGAAAAAGTTTCGGATTTGATGTAGTATTCGCCGCTAAAACCGTAGTATATAGGTGAAGCCGGAAAGGAGGCGATGTGATGATAACAGATGAAAATATCATTGAATTGTTTTTCGCGCGTTCAGAACAAGGCATACGGGAACTGGATACAAAATACGGAAAAGACTGCCACAATCTTTCCTACCATATCGTAGGGAGCAGGCAAGATGCGGAAGAATGTGTAAACGATGCTTATTTGGGCGCATGGAACGCGATTCCCCCGGCGCGCCCCAATCCACTGCTGACTTATATCTGTAAAATAGTTCGGAACATTTCATTGAAGATTTATTACAGAAAGGAAGCAGCAAAACGAAGCAGCCATTACGCGATTGCTATGGAGGAAATTGAAGCCTGCATAGCAGCCCCTAACACAGTAGAAGCAGAGATCGAAGCCAGAGAGCTGGCCCGTATCATTGGGGAATTTTTGGACACGCTGACCCTCGAAAACCGCGTTATCTTCATGCGCCGCTATTGGTTTGCCGACAGCTATAAAGACATAGCCGAGTTTGTAGGACTTTCGGAGAAAAATATCTCCGTCCGGCTGACCCGTATTCGTCAGAAAATGAAAGAGTATTTAGCGGAGAGGGAGGTGTTTGTATGAACTCTAAGAATTTTTCCGAAGCAATGAACAAGTTGGAAGATAAATATATCACAGAAGCAATAACATACAACCATATGAGCAAAACTGGCACACGCAGGCATATTAAAAAAGGTTTTTTAATTGCTGCACTTATCGCAGCTCTCTTGCTGCTGTGTGCTGCTGCATATGCAATTATCCGTTCTTACTCAACGACCATCGAAAACACAACCCTATATTGGTATACAGATGCTGGCGTAGTGGATTCCAGACAACCGGGCTTGCTTTCACCAGAAGAAGCTGCACAGAAACTTGCGGTATTGTTCATGGAGGACTTGAAAACAGACAGCGAGGAAAGAACCTTTAAGGTAACGGAATATAAAAACCTTTCTGTATCTGTTATGCCGACAAGTCAGATTGATGCGGAAACTGCTGCAATTTATTCCTTGAGGGAGGAAGAAATCTCCCCTGACACATGGCTTGTGGAAATCTCCGTTTCCTATAAATACGAGGGAATATTAAGCCCTGTCGGACCGAGTAATGGGGAGTGGATTGACATTCTCTATCAAGCAAGCCCTATCGGATTTTTAATGACAAAAGATGGCAATTCCTATTCACTGCAATCGAGATATAGTTAAGACAAAGTGGTGCAACACTATTCACAAAGCGCAATCGACAAAAATCGGTTGCGCTTTTTCACTGTCTGCCCCATACAGCGAGGAACGCCGCAAGACGGCAAGCGAAGCGGCGAAAAAGTACGGCGTTCATAGAAATGTTGCATATTTGAGCGGAGATGGGAATTGAAAAGCTCGCACTTTGCATGGTATAATCATATTGGATAGTTATAAGTGATTTGAACAATCCTTCTGCCCGCCGACAAAGCAAAAGAAACCGACCTGATTTTGGAGGTGAACAGTATGAAGAAAAAGAAGTTATGGATTGCGATCCTCGTGGCTTTTGTAGTGCTTGTATCATCCGTTGTTTATTTGAACCGGGCTGTAATTTTTCAGCGCGGCAATCCCATTCCTTATCTTACAGCGGCTGCCCGGATTTCTGAAAAGAACCCCTATGTGGCGGTGGATGAAGCAAAGGGCATCTATATCTCCAAGCGTGGCGAATGCCCGGAGCTTCTTGAGTATTATCAGGAAAAAACAGGGATGGAATTTGTCGAACAAGCTGGGAGCAGCTACCTGTTTACTGATGGGAGCCGAAATGAAGTAGCCTCGTCTGAGGTTTATTGGGGGCATTATACGGTCTGGGTGTTGCCCGCTATGGACGCTGCCGCGAACTACGATGCTGAGCAATACGACGCGAAGCCTGTCATTTATCTTTACCCGGAGAAGGAAACTGAGGTCACTGTGAAATTTAACTATGCCGGAGAACTGACCTGCACATATCCTGCCTACAATGACGGCTGGAAGGTTTGCGCCAGTCCCGACGGCACATTGACAGACGCCGATGGGCAAACGTACAACTACCTTTATTGGGAGGGCGTAAACAGCGTTGTTTATGATTTTTCCGAGGGCTTCTGCGTAGCCGGAAGCGACACCGCCGCTTTTCTGGAGAACGCCTTGAACCAGTTGGGACTTACCCGGAAGGAAGCAAATGAGTTTATCGTTTACTGGTTGCCGCTGATGAAAGAGAATCCTTACAATCTCATTGCATTTCAGTCCGACAGCTATACGCAAACGGCGCAGCTATCCATTGAGCCAGCACCCGATACGCTGCTGCGGGTATTTATGGCGTGGAAACCGCTTGAGAGCGCCGTGGATATTTCTACACAGAACCTCACCGCCCCGGTGCGCACCGGCTTCACGGCAGTGGAGTGGGGCGGCTGTCAAGTTAAGTAATCGTTGGAGTTAAAGAATGTCAAACTTCATTCGCAGGAGGACTGTTATGAACACAAAAACAAAGCAAGGCGGGCTTGGCATCGTATCCATCCTGACGATTGTATTCATTGTTCTGAAGCTGTCAGGCGTGATTAAGTGGCACTGGATATGGGTGCTTTCGCCAATCTGGATTTCCGCATTGACTGCCGTCATTCTTTTTGCCGGTATTCTGATTGGCGGAAGGCTGAAAAAGGGCAAGTGGTAATATGCTGTCAGGAATTTCAAACTCCCTTTAGGAACTAAAGGCCGCACGTCCATACTCTCCTATCGGGAGTATCGCACGTCCTGCGGAGCTTCATTCCCGGTAAGCAGAAGAAAACTGCCAGACCGAGAATGCTTCGTCACTTCGTTCCGTTAAGTGAGGAGAATGACAATGAAAATTAAATGGATTGGAAAGTATGACGGGAAAAATCTTCCTATTGTTGATGTTGAAGTTGGTGCAAAAGAACTACCGGAAGTAACAAGCAAGTCCGCAATCATACTTATTCCGATTGTTCTTTTGTTTGCTTGTTGTGTTTATATCAAAAAAACTTATCTTGGAGGGGTCGCATTTTCAAGAGTTGATTGGATGATAGGTCTTGTGATTGCGTTACTTTTCTTCCCAGTTCATGAAATCATCCATGCCGTAAGTTTTCCAGCGGGTAGTGAAGTCATTATGTTCTACACGACGCAGGGACTTGGAACGACATGTACATCACCGATGACAAGAAATAGGTTTATCGTGGTTAATATGCTTCCATCGCTAATTTTAGGTGTTGTTCCGCTAATTGCATATATGATTGTTCCACGCACTTATGCTTTTGCAAGCGCTGTTCTCTGTGTTTTCAGCCTTGTTCATGTGGGGACTGGGTATGTTGACTATCTGAATATTGTACACTTGTTAAGACTCCCTGCGGATTCAAAAATTCAAATTTCTGGAGCAAAGATATATTGGATGTAAGTTAAGATACTTTCGACCATTGTCTCCTTACAGGTCAGGAGCCGGACTGCATGATACGCGCAGTCCGGCTCCTGGCAATTTATGTATGCCGATGTATGGTCTATATAATCACCTGCCGCTTTCACGGCTTCTGTATCGCGGCCAATGAGTCCATGAACGAATGGAAACCATCTTCTCCCAGCATGGCCGCAGCATCGAAGGGGATGTCTTCAGAGGCCGTAATAGCCGGATCGCAGCCGGGCATATCCTCGCCCATTGCGGGTACGGGTTCCGGGTGCATATTGGACAGTATCTCACGAACCAGTTGCTCCACTGTTTGCCGGTCTATCCTTGGCGCAGCCGCGGCCTCCGGTGTTTCCGGGCAATTCATATAGTGGGTCACGGCGTTGACCAGGAACTGTGCCTTGCGCCGACCCTGCTCGTTCAAGATCGCGGCTACCTGCTGGTGGCTTGGGTCACCGGCATTGAATTGGACGGTAAATCTGAAGGAATCCTTCTTTTCGCCCATATGGATCACCTACTCGTCTTCGTAGCCGCATACAAGAGACCGTACCCGGCAGCGTTGGCGCCGATCTCCTCCACAAAGATGGCTGTACCGACCTTACCGGACTTTTCGATCTGTTTCCGAAGCAGCAGAGAGCCGCCGCCTACAAAAATAACCTTGCCGGTACGCAGCTCGATCTTCCGCTCCCGCAGAGTACGGAAAAGGTCCGCCACGAAGGACTCCGCGCCGCGCTCTACCAGTGTTTGGATCTCACTGCCGTACTCTGTACTGCAACCTGTGAGAATGGAGTCAATGTCCGTTTCCTCCAGCAGCAGATCATGGTCGGCACGAATCTTGGACAGCAATCGGTTATAGAGCGTAATGACGCCGTTTTCCAGCGAATCGCAGGAAGCCCAGTCTGCTGCGCCATAGCGCAGGGAGAGGTAATCGGCAGTAAAACCGCCTATGTCGATCACAGTGGCCTTGGCAACCGTGCCGAGCTGGAGCCGCTTGAACACCGGAGCCGTAGCTGCCAGTGCCTGCGGGAAGCAGACCGCCTCCGTGATGCAGATGGAGTATTTCCTCCCATTGAATTCAAACCCGATCACACCGCGGTTCAGGAAATACTGGGCAAAGCGTTTATACTGCGTTCCATAATGCGCAGGCGGCAGCCCAACGGCAAGCTGAATGTTCATCAGCCGATCCGGGACATACTGGCCCGCCGTGTTGATCTCGTAAGCGATGGCGAACAACGTCAGGATAAAAAATCGGTCGTCCTCTGTTTTATCCCGGGTATAGGGGATTCGCTGGTCGGAGAGCGTGTAGTATTTTCCCCGATAAAATAGGATGTTGTCACCGAAAGGGGGACGGGTATCGCTCTCTACCAGTCCGGATGTAAATACCTGAAGTGACCCCAAAAAGTTAGACAATATTCTGAAGTAAAAATTGTTCAAGCAG
>ERZ1106939.1068-NODE-1068-length-22160-cov-18.243881_pt1 | contig 22160 bp, 20 predicted proteins | sample MGYA00403669_ERZ1106939 | MGnify/ENA primary metagenome ERZ1106939 (study PRJEB35170, sample SAMEA104062447) | human gut metagenome | biome: human gut; feature: human-associated habitat; material: faeces | place: Denmark | collected 2012-09-28 ...
TGGCGATGATGATGGGGCCGGTGACGATCGGCGGGAAGAAGCGCATGACCTTCTTCACGCCGAAGGCCTTGAAGAGCGTGGAGAGGACGACGTACATGAGACCCGCCGCCGCGACGCCGACGCAGGCGTAAACGAGAAGCTCGGGTTCCTTGTTGGGGGCGATGGCCTGATAGCCGCCGATGAACGCGAACGAGGAGCCGAGGAACGCGGGGACTTTGCCTTTGGTGAGCAGATGGAAGAGCAGCGTGCCGAGACCGGCGAAGAGCAGCGTGGTGGCAACGTCCAGACCGGTGAGCGCCGGGACAAGGACGGTCGCGCCGAACATGGCGAACATGTGCTGCAGTCCGAGCACCAGCATGCGCGGCGTGCCGAGGGCGCGCGCGTCGTAAATGGGTTCGGATCCGATTTGTTTCTTTGTCATAATCGTTCTCTCCTTATAAAAATTTATTCTTTCTCATAAATGGAAACGCCCGTTTCGCCGTCGCACTCGGCGAGGCGCACCGCGACGATTTCGCGCAGGGAGGTGGGGATGTTCTTGCCGACAAAATCCGGCTTGATCGGAAACTCGGCGTGGCCGCGGTCGATGAGCGAAAAGAGCTGGATGCGTGCCGGACGGCCGAGAGAGATGAGCGCGTCGATGGCTGCGCGGGCGGTGCGGGTCGTAAAAATAACGTCGTCACAGAGCACAACGGTCATCCCCTTTACATCAAAGGGAATGTGCGTGTCCGAAACGACGGGCGCATCGGCAACGAGCGTGAGATCGTCCCGATAAAGCGTGATATCCAGTTTTCCGACCGGGACGCGGACGCCCTCGATTTTTTCAATATTTTTCGCCAGACGCTCGGCGAGAGGGATGCCGCGGGTCTTGATGCCGATGAGACAGAGATTTTCGGTGCCGTGATTCTTCTCAATGATCTGGTGGGCAATACGCACAAGCGTCCGCTCCACGGCGGCTTCGTCCATGATCTGCGCTTTGAAGTTCATAGCGTTCCACATCCTTTCCGGCATTTTGGCAACAAAAAAACCTTGACCGGCAAATCCGGACAAGGCGCAGCGACACGGCATAAAGATACCGTGATCCCATCTTACGACGCCTTGCCGGCAGCTCTGTACCGACTTAAAGAGGTCTTTTCTGGCGTGTATACTATCATGCTCTGTAACATCTGTCAACGGAGAAATGCACAAATTACCGGATCAAAGCGGGAATATTTTCTATGGAGCGCATCTGCTCGGACAGGGGAAAGACCGTTTAGAGGCTTGCATTATCCGCTGAATGTATGATAATATACATCGGTGTATGATAATATACACAGAAAAGATTCTCTATTTCAATTCCGAGGAAAGGACACGGACAACTTATGGGAGTTTATGTAGTCACCGGCGGCTCCGGCGGCATCGGCGGCAAGACGGTAGAAATTCTGCGCAGCCAGGGACATGAGACGATCAACGTCGATTTGAAAGGCGGGGATATCAACGCCAACATTGCCACCAAGGAGGGACGGCAGAATGTGATCGATAAGATCCACGAGCGGCACCCCGAGGGGATCGACGGCCTGATCTGCGTGGCCGGCGTCGCTGGAACCTGCGGCGATATGAAGCTGATGTTCTCACTGAACTATTTCGGCGTCACCGGTCTGGCCTACGGTATCTATGACCTGCTCAAAAAGAAGGGCGGCAGCTGCGTGGTCATCGTATCGAACACCATCTCGCAGGGGGGCGTGCACATGGATCTCTGCGATATGCTCAACTATGCCTGCAACCAGGACCGGAACGAGGCCCGCATTCTCTCCATTCTGGAGCAGTATGACGGCTCCAATATGACCATGGCGCAGGGTCTGTACGCCACAACCAAATACGCGCTGGCCCGCTGGGTGCGGCGCATCTCCGCCAGCTGGGGCGCCAACGGCGTGCGCATCAACGCGGTGGCTCCCGGCAACGTCCGGACGCCGCTCACCGCCGCTATGGGCGACCGCGCTACGGCGGCACTGGCGGGACTTCCGATTCCCATCAACTATCAGACCGGCGACCAGCTGCTCGACCCCGTGGACATCGCCAATGTGCTGGTGTTTCTGGTGTCCCCGGCGGCCCATGGCGTCAACGGCAACATCATGTTCGTAGACGGCGGCACCGACGCTCTGCTCAACAGCGAGAAAGTTTACTAAGGAGGCGAAACCCATGACTTTGATTCGACAGTATGTGGACGCTCTGCTCGACCAGGACGCGCTGGCTTTGAGCAAGCTCTTTTCCCCCACGGCCATTTTCGTTGACCACTGCCCCCGCGATGCGGGCAAGCCTCTGGTCAGCACCTACGGCCCTGAGGCCATCGATATGTTCTACCACAACCGCTTCCTGTTCCGCCACTTCCGTATCACCGATGCCCGTATCGTCAGCGACACGCAGGCCTACTACTATGCCGTCTATGACGGTTATCATGTCCGCGCGCTGGCCACCATCACGGAATTCAGCTCCGACGGCCTGATCGAGCGGCTGGTCGTAAGACCGGCATAAGATCCCGGCGAGCCATTCTGTAAATCGAATAAGACAAGTTCGCGGCGGCATCTCTTTTGAGACGCCGCCGTTTATCCGCAAAAAACGCGTTTTTGGGCTTGCATGTATATATGTGTATATTATAATGGGTTTATACGTTTTCCCGAAGAAAAAGATATGGAGGGTAAATCTATGGAAGCGGTTATTATTATTGCAGTGATCGTAGTGCCCGTAGTGGCGTATTACATCGGAAAGGAATTTGAGTATATCGCGAACGAAAAGGGGTATACAAGCAAGAAGTATTTCTGGTGGACGTTCCTGTTTGGCGCGGTCGGTATCTCAATGGTCATCGCGCTGCCTGATCGGCGCGGCGGAACGGGCGCGGCGTCCAGCGGTCTGCCGATGAGCGACGACGAGATCCCGGAGATTTGAGGTGCGGACATGAGTGAGAGATATACGCGCCTCTTCGCACTGGAAGAAAATCTGTATTCCGAAGGTTCCCCAAACGTCATTTCTGCGGGTGCATTGCTCAAAGATAACCGAAAGTGAGCCTGAGTGAGGAGTGACTCCTTCCGTCTCGGCTGACGCCGAGCCACTCCCTCAAAGAGGGAGGCAGTTAAAAAGAAAACGCAGCAGCTCCATATCACGGAGCTGCTGCGTTTGCGTATCTTAGTCTTTCTTGAAGGAATCCTTGAGCGCGACGGCGCGGTTGAATACGAGATGGCCGGGGGCGCTGTCCTTGTTGTCGGGGGCAAAGTAGCCCAGCCGCAGGAACTGGAAGCGGTCGGCAGCGGTGCAGTCCTCGAGCGACTTTTCCACCTTGCAGCCGGTGAGAACCTCGAGCGAATTGGGGTTCAGGCAGTCGATGAAGTCCTTGCCGGGGGCGTCCGGTTCGGGATCGGAGAAGAGCATATCGTAGAGCCGGACCTCGGCGTCGGCGCAGTTGTTCGCGTCCACCCAGTGGATCGTGCCGCGCACCTTGCGCCCGTCGGGCGTGTTGCCGCCGCGGGTCTCGGGGTCGTATTCGCAGAGGATCTCCGTCACGTTGCCGTCCGCGTCCTTCACGCAGCCGGTGCAGCGGACGATGTACGCGCCCTTGAGACGCACCTCGTTGCCCGGATAGAGGCGGTTATACTTCTTGACCGGCTCTTCCATGAAATCGTCCTGCTCGACCCAGAGCGTGCGGGAGAACGAGACCGGGCGCGTGCCGACGTTTTCGGCGACGGGGTTGTTTTCGACATCGAAAAGCTCAGTCTGCCCCTCGGGATAGTTCGTGATCGTGAGCTTCACGGGACGGAGCACCGCCATAACGCGCTTGGCGTTGGCGTTTAAGTCGTCGCGCAGGCAGCTTTCGAGCAGCGAGTAGTCCACCGTGGACGTGACCTTGGAAACGCCGATGCGGTCGGTAAAATCGCGGATGGAGTGCGGCGTATAGCCGCGGCGGCGCAGACCGCAGAGCGTCGGCATCCGGGGATCGTCCCAGCCGGACACGCGGCCCTCTTCCACAAGGCGGCGCAGCTTGCGCTTGCTCATCACGGTATAGTTGATGCCGAGACGGGCAAACTCGATCTGGCGCGGCTTGGACGGCACGTCGCAGTTCTCGATGACCCAGTTGTAGAGCGGGCGGTGATCCTCGTATTCGAGCGAGCAGAGCGAGTGCGTGATGCCCTCAAGCGCGTCCTGAATGGGGTGGGCAAGATCGTACATCGGGAAGATGCACCACTTCGTGCCCTGCCGGTGGTGCTCAATGTAGCGGATGCGGTAGAGCACCGGGTCGCGCATGTTGAAGTTGCCGCTTGCGAGATCGATCTTCGCGCGCAGCGTATACTTGCCTTCGGGGAACTCCCCGGCGCGCATCCGCGCGAAAAGATCGAGCGATTCTTCGACCGGGCGGTCGCGGAACGGGCTGACGGCGGGGTGCGTCGTGTCGCCGCGGTAAGCGGAAAACTCTTCGGGCGTCAGCTCACAGACGTAGGCGAGACCCTTTTTGATGAGGCCGACGGCGAGCTCGTAGGTCTTTTCAAAGTAGTCCGAGCCGTAGAAAAAGCGGTCGCCCCAGTCAAAGCCGAGCCAGCGGATATCCTCCTGAATGGCATCGACGAACTCGGTGTCCTCCTTGGCGGGGTTGGTGTCGTCCATGCGCAGATTGCAGAGACCGCCGAACTTTTCCGCCGTGCCGAAGTCGATGCACAGCGCCTTGCAGTGGCCGATGTGCAGATAGCCGTTCGGCTCGGGCGGGAAACGGGTGTGCACCGTCTTTCCGGCAAACCGTCCGCCGGGGGCAATGTCCTCAGCGACAAAATCATGAATAAAATTGCTGGGTTCTCTGATCTCTTCCATATTGACTCTCTCCATTTTATAAGCTGAATGAATGGAAATTATTATACACGTCAACGCTTGAAATTACAACAGAATTATTGGATAATAGAAGAGCTATGAATCTTTCCGCCCTATGGCGGAACAAACGACAGGAGTATACCATATGAAATATGATGCCGTGATCCTCGGCGGCGGCCCGGCGGCTGTCTCCGCGGCGCTCACGCTGCGCGCGCGAGGGAAGACCGCCGCGATCCTCTCCGGCGGGATCGACGATATCCCGCTCTCCCGCGCAAGCAGGATTACCAATTACCCCGGCTGTCCGGACATCTCGGGCCGCGCGCTGCTCGAAGCGATGGAAGAACAGGCGCTCGACGCGGGCGCGGACGATTATCTGACCAAGCCCTTCGGCACGGAAGAACTGCTTGCGCGAATCCGTGCTGCTGTTCGTCATACCAGAACACCAGACGGCGCGACTTCTGTCGCAAATTCGGGTGTGTTTACCGCGGGCGATCTGACGATCGACTATGCCAAGCACCATGTCTATATCGCGGGCCGCGATGCAAATCTCACGCAGAACGAATATAAGCTGGTCGCGCTGCTCGGCCTGCACGCGGGAAAAGTCCTGACGTATGATTATCTTATCAAAGAACTCTGGGGCCCCAGCGCCCGCAGCGACAATCAGATCCTGCGCGTCAACATGGCGAATATCCGCCGCAAAATCGAAAAAAACCCCGCCCAGCCCGCCTACATCTTCACCGAATCCGGCGTAGGCTACCGCATGGTAGAGGGCGCTTGAGCCTGCTTTTCATGACGTACTGGCGCGAAACTGACTGAGAGGTCGAGCAGCAGGCAGCGGCAAAAAGCGAAGGTTTTTCGGCGAATTCGTACTGCATGTTCCTGTTTGAATGTAGGGGCCGATGCCCACATCGGCCCATTTGAAAGTTGCAAATTCGCCGAAAGTTTCTGTATAATCGGTACCTTCTGCCGAACCAATGCGGGCATCGGCCCCTGCAGTGACAGCGCGTTTTGCATTGCCTCAAAATGGTTTTCAATCTGCCAGCCGCCGCTTTCTCAAACCGGGAAAGCGGCGGCTGTTTTCTGCTCTGCGGTTCCGCTTGCTTTTTTCTTGGAACTGTGGTATGAAAGAAGAAAACAAATCTGGAGGGATTTCTTATGAAAGTTATGCTTGTAAACGGCAGCCCGCATGAGCATGGCTGCACCGACGCTGCGCTGCGCGAGGTCGCTTCCGCGCTGAATGCGGACGGGATCGACGCCGAAATTTTCTGGATCGGCAATACGCCCATCGGCGGCTGCATCGCCTGCGGCGGCTGTTCTAAGGCAGGCAAATGCGTCTTTGGCGGCTCGGTCAACGACTTTGCCGAAAAGGCAAAGGATGCGGATGGCTTCGTGTTCGGAACGCCTGTCCACTATGCGGCGGCCTCCGGCAATATGACCGCATTTATGGACCGCCTGTTCTATTCCGCGCCGAAGGAAACGTTCTGTCGAAAGCCCGCCGCCGTCATTACATCTGCCCGCCGCGCAGGCACTACGGCCGCCTATGAACAGCTGCTCAAATACCCCGGCATCACGGAAATGCCCATTGTTTCCTCCTGCTATTGGAACAACGTCCACGGCTCCAAGGCCGAGGATGTTCAGCAGGATGAAGAGGGCGTGCGCATCATGCGCGTTCTGGGACACAACATGGCATGGCTCCTGCGCTGCATCGAGGCAGGCAAGGCCGCAGGCGTTCCCAATCCGCGCAAGGAGCCGCTTGCAAAAACGAATTTTATTCGGTAAAAACTGCACAAACTAATGCAACGCAAGCTTGAAAGGAGTGCAGCGCAAGATGTGTACTGCGATCACATATCAGACAAAGCAGCTTTATTTTGGCCGGACGCTGGATTATGAATGCAGCTACGGCGAACAGGTGACGGTTACGCCGCGGAATTACCCGTTCGATTTCCGTCACGCAGGCCCGGTGCATACGCACTATGCCATGATCGGCATGGCCCATGTGGCGGATGGGTATCCGCTTTATTACGACGCTGTCAACGAAAAGAGCCTGTGCATGGCGGGACTGAATTTTGTCGGCAACGCCGTGTACGCGCAGCCAAAGCCGGACAGGACGAACATTGCGCAGTTTGAATTCATCCCATGGCTGCTGGGGCGCTGTGCGTCCGTCGCGCAGGTGCGGACGGAACTTTCTAAACTCAATCTGACCGGAACGCCGTTCAGCGCCGCTCTGCCTGCCGCGCAGCTGCACTGGCTGATTGCCGATCAAAAAGAGGCTGTCACCATTGAGTCTGCCGCAGACGGCCTGCACGTTTATGAAAATCCCGTCGGCGTTCTGACCAATAACCCACCGTTTGAGCAGCAGCTGTTCAACCTGAACAACTATATGCAGCTTTCGCCCAAACAGCCGGAGAACCGCTTTTCGGAATCGCTGCCGCTGCACTGCTATAGCCGCGGCATGGGCGCGCTCGGCCTGCCGGGCGATCTGTCGTCCATGTCGCGCTTCGTCCGCGCGGCGTTCACAAAGCTGAACGCCGTCTCCGACGGCACAGAGCAGGGGAGCGTCAGTCAGTTCTTTCACATTCTCGGAGCTGTGGAGCAGCAGCGCGGCTGCTGTGAAGTAGCGGAAGGGCAATATGAGCGCACGATCTACACGTCCTGCTGCAATGCGGACATGGGTGTCTATTATTATTCCACCTATGATAACCGCTGCCTCACAGCAGTCGATCTGCACAGGGAAGATCTCGACGGCAGTACGCTTGCTGCCTATCCGCTTGTAACAGAGCAGCAGATTCTCTGGCAGAACCGCAGGTGAAGCAAAGATTTAGATGTATCTGGTAAGAGCGGGGCACCGCCCCTGCCAACTGTGTCCTGTTTTGCCGCTTTTGCGCAGAACGAACGCGGCCGCCCAAAATCGGGCGGCCGCGCTGTTCTTTTATTTTGTACCTGGATACAGGCACTCGATGTTATGGTCTGCGAAATAGTCGAGCCATGCTTTGCTGGGGACGGCGTTGGTCACAACGGTGTCAAATGCGTCCAGCGGCGCGATATCGATGAATGAGACTTTGTCGAATTTGCTGCTGTCGAGGATCAGGATCCGCTTTTTTGCGCAGCACAGCATGGACTGCTTTGTTTGCGAATGGAACTCGGAGGAGTCCGTAACGCCGGATTCCAGATCGATTCCCTTGCAGCTCATCACGGCCTTGTCAACATGATAGCGCCGCAGCGACTGCTGTGTCTGGTCGCCCACAAGTGCCAGCGACTCTGGCTTAAGCCGCCCACCGGTCAGAATGATTGTCCAGCCCTCAACGCCGCTCAACTCCACAACCAATTCGACCGAGTTCGTGATGACGGTCAGACCCTTTTTCTCCTTGAGTTTTTTTGCCAGATATAAGGATGTTGAGCTGTCGTCGAGCATCAGATGGTCGCCGTCCTCAATGAGACGGCTGGCAATGGCAGCGATCTGATTTTTTGCATCCACGTTGGTCTTGTTCCGGATGGTATAGGACAGGTCTGTCTTCGTGCTGTTGCCGAGAATCGCACCGCCGTAGGTCTTGGTGGCGTAGCCCTCCTTTTCCAGCTTGTCCAGATCGCGGCGAATTGTTTCCTCTGTAACGTGATAATACTCGGCAAGGTCGCTGACAAGTACACGCTGTTCCGCGCGCAGCTTGTCCAGAATTTCATTTTTCCGCTCAATAGCCAGCATGCCGGAATCCCTCTACTTTCCTGTGGCAATCCCACATAAAACAACATTAGTATAACACGGAAGATTCGGGAAAGCAAGGGCTGCACCGCACAATTCAGCGCGCCGACGCATTTGTGCGGTGTTGCCCGAGATAAGCTTTTTGCGGGATGGAAGAAAAAGTTGTGAAAAGCAGCCGATTCCGCTTGAAAATTGCGGCGCTATCTGTTAAATTAAAAAAGTCGAATTATGTAAATCAATGTCGAAGCTGGAGCGTTTGTGCCATGGTCTTTTCCAACCTGATTTTTCTGTATCTGTTTCTGCCGGTCTGTCTGATTTTTTACTTTCTCTGCCAGAATATCCGCGCCAAAAATGCGGTACTGATTGTATTCAGCCTGATTTTCTATGCGTGGGGTGAGCCGGTCTATCTGCTTCTGATGCTCGCCTCCGTTGCGGTTAACTGGGGCTTTGGGCTGCTCATCGAACGCAGGCGGAAAAAGGTCTTCCTGATTCTGGCGCTGGTATTGGATCTCGGCTGTTTGGCAGTTTTCAAATATGCAGGCTTTTTTGTGGAAAACCTGAACGCACTCTTCCGGATTTCGCTGACCGTCCCGCAGATTCCGCTGCCCATCGGCATTTCCTTCTATACCTTTCAGGCGCTTTCCTATACGGTCGATGTTTGGCGCGGTGATGTGCCGGCGCAGCGCTCGTTTGCAAAGCTTCTGCTTTATATCTCGCTTTTTCCGCAGCTGATCGCCGGGCCCATTGTCCGCTATTCGGACGTTGCCGCGCAGATTGATGACCGGCAGTTCGACGCCTCCGAGGCGTTTTACGGCGCGACGCGTTTCTGCGTGGGCCTTGCAAAAAAGGTGCTTCTGGCCGACGCGGCGGGCAAGGTCGCCTCGCAGATTCTGGACGGCAGTCTCGCATCCTCGACGACGGTCGCCGCATGGCTTGGCATTCTTCTGTATACGTTTGAGATTTATTTCGATTTCTCTGGCTATTCCGACATGGCCATCGGCATGGGGCGCATCTTCGGCTTCAAATACATGGAGAACTTCCGCCTGCCGTATACCGCGAAGTCCATCACCGATTTCTGGCGTCGCTGGCACATCTCGCTCTCCTCCTTCTTCCGCGATTACGTCTATATCCCGCTGGGCGGCAAGAAAAAGCACCGTCTGCTCAACATGGCGATCGTCTGGGCGCTGACGGGGATGTGGCACGGCGCAAGCTGGAACTTTGTACTCTGGGGACTATATTTCTTCGTGATCCTCGCCATTGAAAAGCAGCTGGGAGAAAAATCGATGCGTCGCGTGCCGTATTTGCTGCGCAGGTTCGGCACGATGCTTCTGATCATCTTCGGCTGGAACATTTTCTATTACACCGACATGACGCGGCTCGTACAGAACTTCGGCGTGATGTTCGGGCTTTACGGCGCGGGCTTTTCCAATGCGCAGGCCGGTATTCAGCTGACGAACAATCTGCCGCTGCTGCTCCTCTGCGCCATCGGTGCAACGTCTATCCCACGCAATCTCGGCAATCTCCTCGGCGGTGTGTGCGCGCAGGGCGGAAAAAAGAGCGGGCAGATCATCTATGCCGCCGTCTCGTTCGTGTTTGACGCAGCGCTGCTCGTGCTGTCTACGATTGCGCTGGTCGGCTCGACCTATAACGCATTTCTGTATTTCCGGTTCTAAGGAGGCGGGCTTATGAAAAAAATATATACGGCGCTTCTGCTGGTTCTGCTTACTGCCATGTTCTCCGTTGGGGTCTATTCGCTGGCCGACTATGACGCGACAGGCTCTGCATCCGAAAAGCGCGAGTTCATCAAGCCGGAATTTTCCGTGAAAGCACTGCTGAACGGGACATATATCCCCGCGCTGGAGCGGTATTATTCCGATACCTTCCCGGGACGCGAATCGCTGCTGAAGGCGAACCGGACGCTCAATAAATTCTATTATTATTCCGGCAGCGGTGAAGACAGCGTTCTGATTCTCAATCAGAGCGACTCCGCCGCACAGGGCGGCGAATCGCTCGATGCCGTGCAGAAAGCAAACGGACAGTCCCCGCAGCCGGAACAGCCGACATCTGCACAGCCGGAAACGACAACGGAAGCCCCAGCTGAGCCGGTGCAGGTGCCGACCGATACGGCCGGTGCGCCGCATACGCCTGAAATGCCCGAACAACCGGAGGAACAGCCGGAGCAGCCAGAGACTGACCCTGAACTCGATACGCCGGAGGAATCCGACGCCAGTTATGCGGGGTCTGTGGTCGTCGTAGGCGACCGCGCGATGGAAATTCCCACGCGGCTGGATGATCTGATTACCAGCTACGCCGGGGCGGTCGGTAATCTGGCCGCCGCCATGGGCCCAGACGTGCGCACGATCTCGCTGATCACGCCGAACGGCGGCGAATTTTACTCGCCTGAGAGTCTGCACACCGGTGAGCACAGCCAAAAGGACATGATCGACTTCTGCTACAGCCAGATGGATGACAAGATTATCACGGTCGATGCTTATTCCAAGCTTCGCAGCCACACGGACGAATATATTTATTTCCGCACTGACCATCACTGGACGCAGCTGGGCGCGTATTACGCCTACACCGCCTTCTGTGAGGCTGCGGGCTTTGATGCCGTTCCGCTGGATCAGTTCCAGACGGGCCGCTACGACATCTTCCTCGGCTCCATGTACGGCTTTACCGAGGGTTATCCGCAGAGCGAGGTTTTGAAGCAAAACCCAGACTATCTGGAATACTATCTGCCCATCGCCGACACCCATGCGCGGTATTACGCGGATGGGAATCTCGAAAGCGGCACACCGGTGAGCGTCGTGTATACAGAACTGGACGATTCGGTTTCCAATAAATATCTCTGCTTCATCGGCGGCGACACGCCCATCTGCATTGTCGAAAGCGACGTGCCTGGGCCAACGTGCATCGTGCTGAAGGAGTCCTACGGCAACGCGTTCGTGCCGTTCCTCACGAGCCATTATGGACGCATCATCGTCATCGATCCGCGCGAATTCAACCGCGACGGCAAGCCGACTTTGAATCTGACTGAATTTGCCGCCGATCAGGGTGTGGATGATCTGATCGTCATCAACTATCCCTATATGATCAACAGCAAGGCGTTCATCCGCTATCTGAACGCACTTGCCGGCGTACAATAAAATTTATGAGGTGAACATTATGGAATACCGGAAGCTGCCCCACGGGAGCGAGCGGATCAGTGTGATCGGCCTAGGAACCTCTGTTGTCGGAGAACACTCCGTTCAGAACGTCGTGGAGACGGTGACGTTCGCGCTGGACAGCGGTGTCAACTATATCGATCTTGCAGGCGGTCACGCCGCTATTTTCCCCGGCATCGGCGAAGCCCTTGCCGGACGGCGGAAGGACGCGTATGTACAGCTGCATTTCGGCGCGGACTATACCTCCGGCGAATACGGCTGGAACCCGACGCTGGACGGCGTCAAAAAATCCGTCGCATGGCAGCTGGAGCAGTTGAAAACAGATTATATTGACTTTGGCTTCATGCACTGTCTGGATGAGATCGGTGATCTGGAGGATTATGAGCGAAACGGTATTCTGCACTATCTGCTTGACCTGAAGGCGCAGGGCGTTGTGAGGCACATCGGACTGTCCACCCACGCGCCGAAGCTGGCAAACCGCGTGCTGGATATGGGAATTCTCGATATGATGATGTTCTCCATCAATCCGATGTATGACTACGGCCACGGAGAATTCTCCATCGGCAGCGCTTCCGAGCGCTACAGCCTCTATACCCGCTGCGAAAAGGAGGGCGTCGGCATCTCTGTCATGAAGCCGTTCAACGCAGGCCAGCTGCTCGACGCGAAAAAATCCCCGTTCGGACAGGCGCTCACGCCCGCGCAGTGCATCCAGTACGCGCTCGACCGCCCCGCCGTCCTGACCGTCATGCAGGGGGCAGCCAATGTGGAAGAACTGAAGCGCAATCTGTCCTATCTTGATGCAAGCGCGCAGAAGCGGGATTATTCCGTCATCGGTTCCTTCACACCGAAGGACACGAAGGGTACATGCGTGTATTGTAAGCACTGTCATCCCTGTCCTGCGGGGCTGGATATCGGCCTCATCAACAAATATTATGATCTGTCCCGGCTGGGAGACGTACTGGCGAAGGAGCACTATCTGACGCTCGAAAAGACCGCCTCTGACTGCCTGCAATGCGGTCACTGCAACAGCCGCTGTCCCTTCTCCGTTGACCAGATGGCCCGGATGGAAGAGATTCAGAAATATTTCGGCAGATAACGTCCGCACTGCAATCTACGCATAATCTTGGTAGGGGCGAAGCAGAGTTCCGCCTCTACCAACTGCGGTTGAGTTGATGCTTTCGGACAAAGAAAGGAGCCGCTATGCGTTTAATGCTGCCTGACCGTGAGATTCTTGTCCGGACGATCCGCATCCCTACGGCGCACGGGAGTATCCCGGCGCTGCTGCTCTCGCTGCGCACTGCGACAGACAATGCCACCGGCGTTTTGTGGCTGCATGGCGGCGGATTTTGTAGGTCTTCCGCCTGCATATTCCTTTGTGGCGGACAGCGAACCGTTTTATGCGGAAACTGTCCGCTATTTTGACAGTCTTCGAGCCGCAGGCGTCCCGGCGAAACTGGATGTTTATCACACGAATATGCACGCGTTCGACATGATGCGCCCGCGCGACGCGCAGAGCGTTGCGGCTGCAGAAGCCTTTGAGCGCCAGTTTGCCGACGCGCGGGCGCGTTATTTTGCGCCGCAGGAAAACACTGTATAGATAGGGAGAGAACGATGAAGGTTGAACAATTTTGATGGCCTACGGCGTGGAGCAGGACCGGCTTCGGGCGCTCCTGCCGGATGGGTTTTCTTCGCTTCGGCCCGTGCTGCGCATCAACGCGGAGATTCGGGACGGAAAAACAGGATATGTAGAATTCAATACCGCCGCAGAAAAAAACGGCGTTCGAGGCTGACTCAATATTGCCTTCTGGAATGACGTGCCCTTTGAGCAGGACGGGAAAACCACGCGCTTTATCACGGATTTTCTGGATATCAGCTTTACCGGCGTCGGGGTCGAGGGCGGCTGCCCAGCAGAAAAGGACAACGCAGGCTGCTTTTTCCTGCATCCCGCGGAGGAACTGCGCCCGCCCGAGCCGATCACGGTGAAAAAGGAATTCTGCGACTGCACGTTCCAGTGGCGCTTCGCTCCCGGCGGCGCGCACGGCGTAAGCATTGGCAAAACGCTGCCCGCATACCCGTCCCCGCAGCAGACCGTCTATCCCAGAGCGCCGTTTACCGCGCAGAACGCCGCTCAAATTTCCTGTCAGCAGGTGCCTGGGAAGCTATGCCGTGCGGTTTGAACGATAAAAACCAGCGGCCCGTAGAGAGGGGTTCCCCCGCTACGGGCCGCTTTTTATCATGCACACACCCAAAGCCTCCTCTTGCCGCGCCCCGCGCGGTAAGGGGAGGTGGCATTTGCGGAGCAAATGACGGAGGGGATTTGTTTTAAGTTTCAGAGTGCTCCAAAATATGACACGTTTGAATCCCTTCAGGCCCTTCGGTCCAGCTTCCCTTGTGCCCAAGGGAAGCCTTGGACTTAACGTTCCGCCAGCAGTGCCGCTGCCTTTCTGGCGACGATGATCTCCTCATCGGTGTGGACAGTGAAGACGCGGACGGGGGCATCTTCCATGGAGATATCCATTCCGGCAATCGCCATGCGGTTTTTGAAGCCGTCAAGGCGGACACCCAGAAACTCCAGTCCTTCCAGGCTCAGCGCCCGCACGAGCGGGCTGTTGAGGCCGATGCCGCCTCCAAAGACAATGGCGTCCAGTCCGCCCATGACGGCGGCGTATGCGCCGATGTATTTTTTGATCGAATAGCAGTATGCGCGGATAGCCAACTCCGCGTCCTCATTTCCTGCCTCAGCCGCTGCCTGCACGTCGCGCAGATCGCGCCCAACGCCGCCGGACATGCCGTAAAGGCCGCTTTTTGTCTGGAGCATCTGCTTGACCTCTTCCAGCGTCATGCCGCAGGATTCGACCAGATAGAAGATGATATAGGGGTCAATATCGCCGCAGCGATTGTTGTGCATCGTGCCGCATTGCAGCGTCAGGCCGAGCGAAGTATCGACTGATTTCCCGTTTTTGACGGCACAGATGCTTCCGCTGCCGCCTAAGTGACATACAACGAGCCGCAAATCCTCCCGTTCCATTCGCTCCTGCGTCCACTTGGTCAGATATTCAATGGATGCGCCGTGGAAGCCGTTGCGGCGGATGTCATATTTGCGCGAAACCTCAATCGGGATGGAATAATAGTACGCCTCCGGCGGCATAGTGCGGTGGAACGCTGTTTCAAACGCGCCGATGAGCGGCGTGGCGGGCAGCAACGTGCGGAACTGCCGGATGGCAGCCAGATACGGCGGGTTGTGCGCAGGCGCGATGGAACTGAATGCCTCCATTTTGGAAAGCACATCGTCCGTCAGGTACTGCACGCCGCTCACGCCCTTGGCCAGTACGACCTTGAAGCCTACGCAGTCCAGTGCGGCCAGATCGGGAAGAACGGTGTCGGTCAGCTGACTCAGCATGCGCGCAATGGCCTCGCGCTGCGTTGGGAAGGCGGCGCTTTCCTCGACAAGTGTACCGTTTTTATGCGTTTTGGCGTAAAAACGACCATCGCCCGCGCCGACGCGCTCAACTCCGCCGGAGGCCAGAACAAGTTCCTCCGGCATACGGAACAGCTGATATTTCAGGGACGTACTGCCGACGTTGCAGATTAGAATATTCATAGTTTGCTCCTTGTTTTTTCTATACTGTAGCAGATGGAGCGGAAATTATCAATACACCGGAGAAACCAGAATTCTATGCGGCAGTACAATATATGCACGATCTTGGTAGGGGCGGGGCTCTGCTCCGCCCGGCTGGATGCAGCTGTTCTACAGAAATCTTCGGCAAATTCGCATGCACCTGCATATTCGTTTGTAGGGGCCGATGCCCACATCGGCCCGTTGGGAAGTTGCGAATTCGCCTAGGATTTTCGTAAAATCAGTGCCTTCTGCGTGGGCCGATGTGGGCATCGGCCCCTACAGGGTGCTCTGCTGATCCGCAGCTTCCCCGTCCCCGGAGGCGAGGGTGTAGAGGCCGCTGAGATATGCCCATGTCGTCTGGTCAATCTCGCCGGTCTGCGGAAGCGCGGCCAGTCTTTGCAGCCATTTGACTGCCGCAACCGAGGGTGCGTCATGAACGCCGGTCACGGTAAGCGCGGGCACGTTAGCATAAAAGCGTGCAAGCGACTGGAGCATCGATTGGATGAGAAACAGATGCGAGTTCCGGCTGCCTGCGGCAAGCACACGGTTCGGCGTCCAGCGGACCGCGACCGGTGCGGCAGGCAGGACCGACGGACTCTGAACAGTATAGATTGCAACGAGTTTATTCCATGTTGTGTTGTCGGTTTCGCCGGTGACGGGCAGACCGTTCTGCCGCTGGAATTCACGGACGGCCTGCACGGTGTTTGGTCCGTAAATGCCGTCCGGCACGAGTTTCAACAACGTCTCGTCTGCGTGTGCAAGGGTTCGGAGCATCGTCTGGAGGCTCCGGATGGGCTGGCCGACGTAATTGGACGGTGTATTCATACGCTGCGTACCTCCCTGTCCTGCATGCCGGATTTGAGCGTCATTCCCGGAAACTGCACAAAGCGCGTGGACTGTGCATGCTGCAGCAGAAACTGCATGCCTGCCAGATCAGATGCGCTCTGCGCGTCCGGCGTGCCGGTCGGAGTGCTTCCGGTCAGACGCTGGAAGACTGCGAGGCTCCGCTTCGTCTGCGCGTCCAGCTTTCCAGACCGCTTCGGCGCGTCCAACTCCGGAAAGGCTGCGGCAGCGGTGATTAACTGCTCCTGCAGATCGGCCTCTGTCACAGCCATCGGCGGGCGCGTGAAGGGGAAAAGCGCTTCGTTTCCGAAAACGGTTGTCTCAATGCCTGCAAACTGAGAATAGATGCTGTCCCAGGTCGCACGGTCAACTGTGCCTGTCTCCGGCAGATTGTAAGCGCGCTGGAATGTCATGACGGCTTGTGTAGTCGTGTCGCCGAATACACCGCTGACCGGCGGCTCGTGCACGGCGGAATTGAATTGGGAAACAACGGACAGCATATATTGCAGATGCGTCACCTTTGCACCCTGCTCGCCGGGAAGAATCTGCTCAGGGTATTCCCACGAATAGCCGTAGAACGTCTGCCCAAGCGATTGCAGTTCGCCCAGCTTGAGAACTGCCGTATAGAGCATTACGATCGTGTACCATGTCGCGCGGCCCACAATGCTGTCAACCGTCAAAGAAAATATGGACTGGAACGAACGCACGGCGTTTTCCGTCGCTTCTCCGAATATGGCATCAACGGGAACTTTGGGAATGGCGGGATAGTTTTGTGAAATGCGGTTGAGCGCGACCTGCAGAAATGACACATTGACGCCGATATCGCCCCGCCGCACAGGACTGCCGGGGTAGGATTCCTGCAGATTCTGCACGGGAGCGTTCGTCACAAGTTCCACGTCCTCCCCGTAATATGTACGCAGAATATCGATAGAGTTTGCTCCGTCCTGCGCCAGATACTGTGAACCCCACTGACTCAGGCCCTGACAGGTGACCGTCACACCGTTGCAGAATTTTGCTGCCAACGGCTCGACAAAGCCCTGCTTCCGGAGATAATCCGTGAACAATTCGTCAACCAACTCGGAGATATTGTCATAGATGTTGCGGCCATTGATGAATTTCTGGTCGATTGCCGTTGAAGACGTAATATCGAATGGATATCCGCGGCTGCGGTAATATTCGGTGTAAATCCGGTTGAGGGCGAACGAGATGATTGCCAGCGCGTTTGCGCGCAGCGCGGCAGGCTCCCACGTCGGGTAGACTTCGCTGGACAGGACGTTTTTCACATAGTCGGAAAACGACACCGTTACGTTTTCAGCACTCGAATTCGGCGAGCCGAGATGGACAGTGATGCTTTCGGGGATATACGGGGCGATCGTCGCCAAGAAACTACCTCCTTTACAAGTCTTGCGCCTGCGATGGAATATCGAATTCCTGCGTCTGCGCGTAGTTGTCCGGCAGCGTCGGCGTCGGGATGAGTACAATCTGCTGCAGGGTCTGGATGCCAGGGAAGACCTGCGCGTTGTGAATGAATACGCGGTCATAGCCTGCATGTTCTCCGCGCAGATCGACAAGGGCGTAGGGCGTCTCGGCGGTCTGCCGCGTCTGACTGTCGGACGCTGGGGGTGTTGGGACGTCAAAGGGCTCGGTAAAGCCGTCGTAATTCGTCATGCGCACGGCCAACAGTTCCTGCCTGCCGTCCGGCAATTCGCGTGTAATGGTGAGCGTCGAGCCCGGAATGGGGATCTGTGCGGCCGACGTCACGATCTGCGCGGTTACGGTTCCGTATTCCTGCATCATGCTGCCTCCTTTTTTGCTTTCAGCCGTTAGCATATGCGGCAAATACAGATTTTGTGCATGAATGCGGGCCATGCGGCGGATACTATGGATAAAAGAGTAAGGGAGCGGATCAGAATGAACATGTCTCCAAAGGAATACAACCGCTATGTGGCGCGGCTGGCTAAAAAATCGCCGCTGGAAAAGGATCTGCTGAACAGCTTTCTGATTGGCGGCCTCATCTGCGTGATTGGCCAGCTGATCCTGAACGGCTACACCGCGCTGGAACTGTCCGAACAGGATGCGGCAGCGGCGACCTCGGTCAGTCTCGTGTTTTTAAGTGCCGTGCTGACGGGCCTGAGCGTCTATGACGATCTGGCAAAAATTGCGGGCGCCGGAACGCTCGTGCCAATCACTGGCTTCGCAAACGCGGTCGTCTCGCCTGCAATCGAGTTCAAAGCCGAGGGCTTCGTCACCGGCATGGCGGCCAAAATGTTCATCATTGCTGGTCCTGTCATTGTCTACGGCACGGTCGCCAGTGTTCTTTACGGCATCATTCTGGTGATTTTCGGCGGTTAGCTATCTCTTTGCGCGTAAAGCAGCCGGTTTCCCATCTGGCGGGAAACCGGCTGCTGTGTGTTATGCGGGCTTTGTGTGCAGTTGATCAGCCTGCGAGATAAGCGTTCATCTGTTCGTTGGCGGCGTCAACGAAGGTGTTGATTCCGGCAGCCTCGAGTTTAGAAAGGAACTCGGGCAGGACGTCGTCGGGGTTGACTGCACCGCTCATGAGGTTGAAGGCGTACTCGGCCCAGACGTTGGCCAGAGCGGCTGCTTCCGTCTCGCAGACAGAGGAGTCGAAGATGAAGCCGCCGTAGGGGAGGGTCTCTGCCGCGTCATAGTACGCGGAGAAGCGCTGCCAGAAATCGGCGCCCTGGTCGCTGGTCGGCGGGAGGATACGCACATTGCCGACGCCGTTCGTCCACGGAGAATAGGTCGCACGGGCATCGTCGATGAAGGTGATGGTGCCGTCGTCGTTCTTGTTGTAGGTGAAGCCTTCCACGCCGTAGTTGACATAGGTCATAACGACGGGGTCGGTGTTCAGGAGATTCAGGAACTGCAGGGCCTTATCCGGGTTCTTGGACGTGGCGGAGATGGCCATCATCGCGCCCTGACCGGAGGTGCAGTCCATGTAAGCGGCGGTCGCCGGGACCATGCGCACGTCAATGCCGCGGGCCTTGGAGAAGTCCAACTCACAGCCGAAGGCGTAGGACTGGGTGCAGAACAGGTAGTCGCCGGTGGACTGGCAGGCGGTGCGGTAGTCGTTTGCAGTGGCGACGGACTGGCAGCTCGGGGAGATGAAGCCCTTCTGCGCATAGTAATAGGTGCGGTCGGCGAACTTCTTGAATTCGTCGGTGGCAAACTTGTTGACGATGGTGCTGCCGATGTCCTTGGACGGATGCTCGGCGTCATAGTAGTAGGACAGGACGTTGCCGCCGTTGAGGTCGCCGGTCACGATGGAGGTGTGGGTCACAAGGCGTTCGAGAACGGCCGGCTCGATGAGCAGCGGATAGAAATCGCCGCCCTTGGCGTCCTTGGCCTTCTGGAGCATTTCTTCATATTCATCGGAGTAATAGTCAAGGCCTGCCGCGCAGACTGCATCGACATCGTAGCCGAGTTCAGCCAGCAGCGTGCCGTTGACGTCCCAGCAGTTCTGGGTTGCGGTGTCCTTCAGGCCGGGAACGGCGTAGATGCCCATGCCGTCAAGGCCGTTGGTGCGGGCGCATTCCCAGATGCCTTCGGGGATCGTGGCAAGCAGTTCAGGTGCGTCCTTCTCCAGCATATCGTCGAGTTTGACCCAGTAGCCGTCGCGGGCGTACTTGTTGTACTCGTCGGCAGACCAGTTGCAGGTAAAGTAAATGTCAACATCGTCACCGCCGGCCAGAGCCGTGACGGTGCTGGTGTCGAAATCGCCCCAGGTGCCCCAGATCGGATCGAGCGTGACACCAATCTTCTCATTGAGGTACGGATTCAGTTCGGCCATGACCTTTTCGGAAGCTTCCGGGGTTACGTTGCTGCCGTGGAACCAGATCTTGATGGTGACAGACTCTGCCGTGTCAGTAGCGTCGGCAGGCGTCTGCTCGGTCGTTTCGGTGTTGGTTGTGTCAGCAGGGGCCGGGTCGTCAGTCTTTGCCGGGGCTTCCTTCGCCGCGCACGCGGCGAGGCCAAGCACCATGATGAGAGCCAGAAGAAGCGCAAGGACTTTTTTCATTTGATGATTCCTCCATTTTAAAATTTTTTCACTCTATACCAAAACAGCAATTACGCTGATTCAGCCCTTAACGGAGCCGATCGTCAGACCGGCAACAATGTAGCGCTGGAAGAAGGGATACGCGCAGGCGATAGGAACGACGATCATCACGACCAGCGCCATGCGCAGCGTCTGGTTCGGCGCCCGCTGGGCTTCCATGATGGCGGCGGTGCCCATTTGTCCGATCATGCGGTTGAGATATTCAACGTTGTTCTGCAGTTCCATCAGAAGCGCCTGCAGAGGCTGGAGCACTTTGTTCTGCCGGATATACAGGAGCGACTGGAACCAGTCGTTCCAATAAGCCAGCGCATTCAAAAGCGCGATAGTTGCAATGCCGGGCTTGGCGATGGGCAGGACAATGCGGAAGAGCGTCGAATATTCGCCGCTGCCGTCGATGGTGGCCGCTTCGATCAGTTCCAGCGGGACAGAACTTTTGAAAAAGGTCCGCATGACAATGATATTGAAGGGACTGACCAGCAGCGGAACGATGAGTGCGGCGTAATTCTCGCTCAGGCCGAGCACCTGCTTAGAGATGATATACGTCGGGACAAGACCGCCGCCGAAAAGCATGACGAAGAAGCTGAAGAAGTTGAAGAAATTACGGTATTTGAAATCCGGACGGTAGAGCGCGTAGGAATACAGGACACAAATCAGGGTGCTCAAAACCGTACCGATGCCGGTAATGAGGACGCTGTTGAAGAATGAGCGCCAGATCTGCGGCAGCTTTTCAAACGCGTAGGCGTAGGTGTCCGTGCTCCACGCCATGGGCCAGAAGGAATAGCCGATGGTGCGGATGGATTCCTCCGAGGAGAAGGAAATGATCACGACGAAGATGAACGGGATGATGCAGCACAGGCTGAACAGGGCAAGGACAACGTTCATGACGGCCTCTGTGCCCGCGCTGACGGAATTGAGACGGTGATTTTTCTGTTTCATCAGGCTGCACCTCCTTAGAACAGGGTACTGTCGGAGTCGATCTTCTTGACGACGGCGTTTGCGCCGATGATGCAGATAAACCCGACGATGTTTTGAAGCAGACCTGCCGCCGTGCTCTGGCCGATGTTGCCGGTGTTCATGAGGACACGGTAGATATAGGTGTCGATGACCTGCGTGACGGAGAACAGTGCGCCGTTCTGCATCGGGACATTCCAGAACAGGCCGAAGTCAGCGTTGAAGATTTTGCCAACGTTCAGAATGAACAGAATCGCAATCATCGTGCGCAGATTCGGGAGCGTTACATGCAGGATCTGCTGCCATTTGCTTGCGCCGTCGATGGCGGCGGCCTCGTATTGCGTCTGGTCGATGCCGGTGATGGCCGCGAGATACAGAACCGTGGAATAGCCGACGTTCTTCCAGAGGTTTGCGAACACGATGATATATGGCCACGGACCGGGCGTTGTGTACCAGGAGACGGCGGTTTCGCCCGCTGCGCGCTGAGCCATGGGAATAAGGCCGTACTGCGCATCGATGAACGCGTTCAGGAAATAGCTGACGACGACCCACGACAGGAAATACGGGAAAAACATCAGCGTCTGATATGTCTTGGCGACGAATTTCTTGGAAAGTTCGCTCATCATGATGGCGAAGGCCACGGGAATGATCATGCCCAGAATGATGAACACGATGTTGTAGGCTAGCGTGTTGCGGATCATGACCCACGAATCGCCGGTGGTAAACAGGAACTTGAAATTGTCGAGGCCGACCCATTTGCTGTGGATGAGGTTATTGAGGAAGGTCGGGTCCTTGGGATAGATTTTGTAATTCTTGAACGCGAGGATGATGCCGCCCATCGGCAGATACCGCAGCAGCAGCAGCCAGATCGCGCCGGGGGCTACCATGCTCAGGAGCATCAGCGTCTTCTTCGCCTTGCTGAACCGTCCGCTGGCGCGCAGATCTGGCACACGCTTTGGTTTCCGGGTTTGCTGCATGAGA
>ERZ1106939.1082-NODE-1082-length-22023-cov-25.025810_pt1 | contig 22023 bp, 17 predicted proteins | sample MGYA00403669_ERZ1106939 | MGnify/ENA primary metagenome ERZ1106939 (study PRJEB35170, sample SAMEA104062447) | human gut metagenome | biome: human gut; feature: human-associated habitat; material: faeces | place: Denmark | collected 2012-09-28 ...
TCTTCTCAACGCTGAAGGTGACAAGAGCGTCGGCGTCGGTGCCGAAGAAACGTTCAAGCTTCATGACTTTCTTTTCCGCATACTTGTGAACGTTCTCAGGCAGGGTTACCTTCTTTTCGGTGTACTGGAATCTCATAGTTACCGCTCCTTTCGTAATGCCTTACTTCCAAGGGATCTCTCCCTGTGCTGTTAGTATAGCACAGTTTCCGTCAAAATGCAATATTTACCCGTAGTCTGACCCCGTGAACATTGTGTGAACGGACGAAGGCGGACGCATCGCCGCGTCCGCCCGCTTATTTTGTTCTGTTTTTACTCCGTTTTCCCCGAAAACGCGTCGATCAGCTCCTGCATGCTGCAGCCGAAAAAGCGCGCGAGCGCCATCAGATTTCTGGTGCTCACCGCCCGGGCGCGGCCGGTCATGATCTTGCGCAGGATCCCCGCGTCGATCCCGGTCCTGCGGGAGAGCTCCGCCGCCGTCAGCTCTTTTCTCGCCATCCACGCGCTGAGGACCGGCGCAGCCGACTCAAACGTCCGCATGCTTCTCCCCCGATCCGCCCAGCAGCAGGGTCATCATCTGCTGATAGATGCTGTCCGCCTGCTTTTCATACGCACGCGTCAGCCCCCGGGCCTGCGAGAGCGTCGGGGCCGACAGCTCCAGCCGCATCAGGATCCCCGCGTCGTCACGCAGGCAGAGCTCGGCGATGAAGTCGCCGGATTCCTCCTTCCGCACGTTCGTCTCGATCAGACCCTTGCGCTGCATCTGGTTGTTGAACCGCTGCACCGCCGTCAATGCCCGCTGCATGACCGGGTAGGCGATGGCGTCGCAGGTGATCTCCTCATGCTCGCGGCCCTTGTCGGTGATGCGGTAGGTCTCGTCGGGCAGCTGCTCGAGATGGCCGCTCTGCACCATCTGCGGGACGGCGACGCTGACGTCGAAGTAGCTGAGCTTATCGTCCTGATAGCAGAGCTCATAGATCTTCTGCAGCGAGACCGGGTAGGAGAGCTTCGCCATCACAAATAAAATGAGGACCTTAACGTCCAGCATATCCTGAATAAAACCGTGCTGTTCCATGCTGACACCTCACTGGAAAACATTTCTGCGTTGTTTTCAGTATAGCAAAAAAGTCTTGAAAACTCAAGCCCTTCCCTCGCTTTTCCAACCGTGAGGAAGGATTTACCGCTTGTTTTCCTGCGAAAATGGGCGTAAAAAGAAGAAGAAGGAGGTATTACCATGAAAAGAAAAATCCCCGCACTACTCCTTGCGCTGCTCCTTGTTTTTTCCGCAGCGCTCCCCGCAAGCGCCGCCGGACGCGCCTGTCTGCGCTCGTCCCCGGCGTCCGCCTGCACCCGCCTGCCCGCCTGCTGGCGGCAGCTCGTGTGCGACCGCCTCGGGCTCTCCTGCGGCGGCTCGCAGACGCCGTCCGGGCCCTCTGCGCCGGAGACGCCCTCCGAGCCGGAGCAGCCAGACGCGCCGTCCGAACCGGACCAGCCCTCCGGCAGTACATCCGTCCTGGACTATGAGCAGCAGGTCGTGACGCTCGTCAACGCCGAGCGCGCCAAATACGGCCTCGCCGCCCTCACGCTCGATGAGACGCTCTGCGGCTACGCCCGCGTCAAATCGCAGGACATGCACGACCAGGGCTACTTCTCCCACACCAGCCCGACCTATGGCTCCCCGTTCGATATGATGCGCGCCTTCGGCGTCAGCTACCGCACAGCGGGGGAAAACATCGCCATGGGCTACGCGACCCCCGCCGCCGTTGTGGAGGCCTGGATGAATTCCGAGGGCCACCGCGCGAACATCCTGTCTGCGAACTACACGACGCTCGGCGTCGGCTACGTCGCGGACGGCGGGTACTGGACCCAGTGGTTCATCGGCTGACCAAGCAAAAACAGAAAGAAAAAGCCGTGTCATATTCTTCTCTGCCCCTGCCGTCTGGCAGGGGCCTTTTTTCTGCGCCCGGCATAGAATGGAGCGAAAGAAGGGATCGTTTTGACCAAAACCGCTGTTTTGCTGGGCGGCGACCGGCGGCAGAGCTGCCTTGCCCGGCAGCTGCAGGCGTGCGGCTTCGCCGTGCGCACCTGCGGCGTGCCCGGCTGCCCGGATACCGCCCACACGCTCCCCGCCTGCGTCCGGGGCGCGGAGCTGCTCATCCTGCCGATGCCCGCCCTGCGCGCGCCGGACCGCATCCGCGCCGCCCCGGACGATCTGCCGCTCGCGCCCACGCTGGACGCGGCCGCGCCCGATGCGCTCGTCTGCGGCGGACTGCTGGACGCGGCTGTGCCCGCCCTGCAGGCCCACAGCCTGCGTTGGTTCGATTACGCCCGCGACGAGACCCTGGCCCTTGAAAACGCCGAGCTGACCGCTGAGGCGGCTCTGCCGCCGCTTCTGGCCCGCCTGCCCTGTCCGCTGCACGGCAGCCGCATCCTGATCCTCGGCTTCGGCCGCATCGGCAAGCGCCTCGCCTGGAAGCTGCACACCCTCGGCGCAGCCGTCACCGTCGCCGCGCGGCGGCCGGAAGCGCTCGCCCTCGCCCGCATCCTCGGCCTGCAGGCGGAGCCGCTCGGCCCGCAGCTGCGGGGGCTTGCCGTCTATGACGCCGTCGTCAATACCGTCCCCGCGCCCGTCATCTGTGACGTGCAGCTGTCCGCCATCCGCCCTGACGCCGCCCTGCTGGAGCTTGCCAGCCTCCCCGGCGGCTTCTGCCCCGCCGCGGCCGAACGCGCCGGGTATCTCGCCGCCCGGGGTCTGCCGGGCGTCTACGCGCCGGAGGCCGCCGCGGCCGTCATCCGCCGCGCGATCTTCCGCGAACTTGATCTGGAGGAATGCCCATGAACCGCAAGACCATCGGGCTCGCCATGTGCGGCTCGTTCTGTACCTTCGCCCGCGTGCTGGACGCCTTTTCCGCGCTCGACCGCGAACAGTATGACCTCGTCCCCATCCAGTCGCAGGCCGCCTATGCCACCGACACCCGCTTCGGCGCGGCCGCGGACTTCCGCGCCCGGCTTGAAGCGCTCTGCGGCCGCCCCATCATCCATACCATCGAAGAAGCGGAGCCCATCGGCCCCAAAAAGCTCCTCGACGTGCTCGTCATCGCTCCCTGCACCGGCAATACGCTCGCCAAGCTCGCCGCCGGCATCGCCGACGGCCCGGTCACCCTCGCCGCCAAGGCCCACCTGCGCAACGAGCGCCCGATCGTCCTCGCCGTCTCGACCAACGACGGTCTGGCCGGCAATGCCGCGAGCCTCGGCGCGCTTTTAAACCGCCGCGGCTACTATTTCGTCCCCTTCGGCCAGGACAGTGCCATCAAAAAGCCCCGTTCCCTCGTCGCCGATTTCCCCCAGCTCCCCGCCGCCCTCTCCGCCGCCCTGCAAGGCCAGCAGCTCCAGCCGATGCTCTGCGGGGCGAGGACGTAATCTCGCCGTAGCGGACTACAGCTTCCCCTCACAGGGGAAGGCATGGAGATGCGCACCCCAAAGGCTCCCCTCTCAGGGGAGCTGGCAGCCGCAGGCTGACTGAGAGGTTGCCGCAAATTTGATATGACCTCTCCGTCCCGGCTCCGCCGGGCCACCTCCCCTGAAAGGGGAGGCTTTGATGCAAAGATACCCCGCCCGCTGCCGGGGCAGCGGGCGGGGCATTTGCTGTGATTCGCTCTGTCTTACTGTTCCATCGTCAGGAAGCGGTGGAGCATGACGGAGACCTGGGCGCGGGTGGCGTTGTTCTTGGCGGACAGGGTGGTCCGGCCGTTGGTGCTGACGCCGGTGATGATGCCGTTGCCGACCGCCCACTGCATCGCCGTGACCGCGTAGGAGCTGACTGCGCTCTGGTCGGCGAAGCCGTTCAGCGCGGAGGAGCTGGCCGCCGGGGAACCGGCGTAGCGGTACAGGATGGCCGCGATCTGCTCACGGGTGATCTTGCCGTCCGGGTCGAAGGTCGTGGCGGTCGCGCCGTTGACGATGCCCTTGCTGGACGCCCAGAGGACCGGCTCATAGTAGTACTGGTTCTGCTTGTTGTCGGTGAACTTGTTGGTGATACCGGCAACGGAGGGTTCGCCCGCCGCACGGTACAGGATCGTGACGAGCATGGCGCGGGTCATGTTCTGGCCGGGGCCGAAGACGTTGGGGTTCTTCGTGCTGATGCCGTTGACAAGGCCGTTGCCGTACATGAAGTCGACGGAGTTGGCCGCCCACTTGAACGAGCCGGAGACATCGGTGAACTTGCTCGACGCCGTCTGCTGCACGACCTTGAAGGTCAGCGTGCCCTTGTCGCTGCCGTTGATGGTGTAGTTGACCTCGACGGTCTTGCTGTCGGCCAGCGGGAGGACATAGAGGTTGTCGATGGAGTTCGAGCCGGAGAAGGAGAATCTCGTCGAGCCGAGATCCTTGGCTGCGAGCGCGGTGCAGCTGTTGATCTTGCTGTACTGCGTGTAGAGCTTGCCGCCGACGACGCTGGTGATGGTGATGTACGCGCTGGAGGCATTGGACTCGGGCGCGAGCTCGTCCGCGATCGCCATGGACTTGAAGGTCGCGCCGGTGGAGTACACCGGGTGCGTATCGTTGACGTAGATGACCAGATTGCCGTTGGCCTCGCCGTTCGAGCCGTAAGCGGTGAACGGGATGACGACGGAATACTTCGCCGTGCTGGAGCCAGCGATGAACGTGACGTTCTTCAGGAGCGTCGTGCCCGTGGACACGTAGTAGCTCTCGCTGCCGACCTTGCCGGAGCTCGTGGAGCTGCCCTTATACAGCGCGCCGCGCGAATCGCTCGCCGTGCCGAACTTGACGGAACTCAGGCCGGAACCATAGACAGACTGGAAGTCGCTGACCTGCATGGTCTGGGACTCGTTCGCGGAGATATGGTAGGCAACGGTACCGGCGTTCGTCATGATGACGAGCTTGCCGGTCGCGATCTGGCCGCTGGTGCCGTAGGCCGCGTAGTCGATGGTGTAGCTGCCCGCGCTGCGCGACGGCTTGAACGCCATGCGGCTGACGTCGCTGGCCGAATACTTGTTGCCCGCCGAGATGGAGCTGGACAGGGAGCTGGAGGAATAGATCGTGCCGGTCGTCGGCAGCGTGAAGGAGAAGGTGCTGGGCGTGGTGCTCGTGGCCTTCTTGACCGCGTCGGAGAGCTTGCCGCCGTCGAGCATGACGTAGCTCGCATCCTCCTCGAGCATCAGCCGTACATCCTCCGCCGCGGGAACGGTGACGGTGATCTTCTGCGTGCCGGTGTACTTGTTTCCGTCAATGGTGGTCTCTGCCGTGATCGTCGCGGTGCCGCCAGACTTGGCGGTCAGCGTCACGGAGGAGCCGGTGCGGCTGTTCAGCGTGACCACGTCGCTGCCTTCCGTTACCGTCCAGCTGACGGTATAGGTCTTGCCGGTCACATCGGTGTAGGTCTTTCTGGCCGGGTTGTACTGCTGCGGGACCGCATTCAGCGTGACCGTATCGCCCGGCTTGACGCTGGACGCGCTCGGCGTGATCTTCACATTGTAATCGCCGCCGATGGTGATGATGGCCGTGCGGGTCTTAATGGTGCTGTTACCGCTTCCGTTAATCACGCAATAGAAACCATACGTACCTGCAGATGTAACAAAATCAGACAGATTCAGTGTCGAAGTGTGTGTAACTTTATTGCTGACCGTTTCAGCTTTAACCGCCTTGTCGTTGTTGTCGTACCAAGTAAATGAGGTCAGCTTCTTGTTGCTCTGAGTGCTTGCCGTAACCGACAGCGTGCCAACCGTTGCATTAAGCTTGTAGGTTGCATCCTGCGGCTGGTTGATGATCATAATGTCGGAAAGCGTTGCTTTGCCAGACTCAATGACATCCGATACACCGCTCTTCGGGAAATAGGCGATCCTATTCAAGGTGTCAAAGCCGTCGATTGTACCCTTCAGCTGGATCGTGCTGCTGTTCACAAACTGCACGTCCTTCATCGGCAGCGACACCGTGCCGTCCGTTCTCGACAGATGCACCGTCACATACTGCTGGCTGAACGCGTTGAACGCATCCTCACGATTGCTGATGGCAGTCGGGATGTCCGGCTTCGTCACGATCTTATCGTATTCGCGGGCCTGCCAGACAACGAAATTCATGGTGGCCTTCTTGCCGTCGACCTCAGCGGTAACGGTCACGCTGCCCGCGCCCGTTGTTGTCAGAGTCGCTACGTCGCCGGTGTAAGAATTGTTGGTGCCAAATCTGGCAACGCTCGGATCATTGGTCGTCCAAGTGACGCGCTTTGCATCTGCCGCCGCATTGGTCGAATCGACCGTTGCTTTCAGACTAAATTTCGTCACGATGCTGGTGCCATCCGTGAAGTCAACATCGTAACCGTTATTTGTGTCCTTGTATGCCAGCACATATGTGCCGTTGTTCATTTTGAACTTCGTGTTCTCTTGTTCATAGTCGATTGAAAGGCCGTTCGCTGTAGAATCCGTGATCATGATCGAAGCTTCTGCATACGGATACGCTCCCGGATTATTGTTATCCACGTAACCTTCGACATATGCGCGGACTCTGACCGGGCCTTCTGTCGTTACCTGGTACGGGGTAATGCTGCCGTCCGTGTAGACCTGCATATATTTGCTGGTGTTTTCAAGCTCATTTTCGCTCTTTACAAACCGGTAAACAAACTTTGCACCGGAAACAGCCGACGAGCCGCTGCCCGTCACCACAGACGGAGTCAGCTTCTGCGAGTAATCGGTCCGTTTGATCGTCATGGACTGCTGCGCCGTCGGCAGGCTGACCGTCCAGCTTTCCGGGCCGATGACGCGCGGGGTAATGGTAGTCGTCGCGTTCGTATTCTTCGACGTATCCACACCAACGATCGTCGCCGTGATCGTCACAAAGCCGCCCTTGGAGCCGCCGTAGACATCAACAGCCGCCGTACCGCTGGTAGCCGTGGAAGAATACCCACTGCTGACCGTAACATCTTTTGTGGACGAATAGCCCGTACTGCTGAGGCTGTCAAAGTGAAGCATGTCCTTGTTGCTCGCCGCAACCTCGAACTTAACTTTGGCGTTCGCAACTTTGCCCTGCGGGCCGGTGACCGTTGCCGTCAGCGTCTTCTTTTCCCCGGCACTGATCGTTGTCGTGCTCGACGAGCCATAGCCATAGTTCCAGCCGCTGCTGGAGCCGCTGAAGCTCAGCGTGACCTTCCACTCAGAGACCGTCACGCGCCAAGTCATAAGCGCATCATTTTTGTCTGCGTAGTTCGTGGAAGTATAGTCGCTTTCTTTTTCATACGCAGAGATCGTTGCTGTGCCGTAGCCCCAGCCGCTGCTGGTGGTCGACAGAGCCGTGATCGTTGCCCTGCCATTCGCCATCTCTGTCACGCTGACGGCGCTTGGATTGGATGAAACCCAATATTTAGCTCCTGTACAGGTTAAATTCGCAGTTTCGCCCAGCGCGAGATACTGCGGGTCGCCCGCTTTGGGCGCAGCCAGCACGGCCGGGACCATAGACAGAACCATGGCCAGCACCAGTGCAAAGCTGAGGATCTTTCCAAATGTACGCTTCATAAGTGCACCTCTTTCAAATTCGTAGTTTTCTATCACTACAGATTTCCATGTAATCAGTTTACCATAAAAATTAAAAAATGCAACCAATTTTTATGCTTTCCGCCGATTTTCCAACCCTTTCAGCCCCTTCCTCCCCATCTTGCGTGGTAGACGTAATATCCCCCACAACATATTGTGGGCCCGCTCCGCCGCACCCAAAGGCTCCCCTCTCAGGGGCCGATTCCCCCTATCAGGGGGAAATGTCCCGAAGGGACAAAAGGGGTAGGGACGCTGTCACCGAAGGTGACGGAAGGGATTCGAACGCCGGAAATTTCAAAATATTATAAAATTTCTGTAGCATCCACTTAAAAAACACCGTCCCCCCACTTGAAAAACCTGACTATATGTGGTAAAATTTCAATGAATTTCGAACAGGAGATATCTCCTGTTTCTGTTTCCCGTCAGGAAACAGAACAACTTTTTGATCAGGAGGAAGAAACCATGAAAAAGAGACTCCTCGCATGGATATTGGTGCTGGTGATGGTTGTTGCATTGCTGCCGACTGCCGTGTTAGCCGAAGGTGAAACGGGCACGGCGCTGACCGTAACTGTGAATGACTCTGTGAGCAGCGGCAGCGCGCTGGAAAGTGCAGTCAAGGCTCTGAGCGATAAACCTGAAAATTTAGGGCAGATCACTGCGCTTGCAATCAACACCGCAGATGGAATTATGCTGACAATCGATGATACCAGCTATATAAAAAGGACCTTTACCGGACTTAAAACGTTGGATCTGACAAATGCGGATTTTATCGATAATCAGGGATGGGTCCATCCGTGGAAAAGCAATACAGCGGATATTGAGCACCAGTTCCCAGATTGTGCATTTGAAAAAAATGAAACACTGGAAACTCTGATTTTCGGCTCGAAGATCAAGAGCATTGGCGCGTTTGCTTTTTCTGGCTGCACGAGTCTGAAGGAAATCAGATTTGTAAACAGCTCTCTGGAAGCAATCGATAATGATGCTTTCCGTAACACTGCGATTACTTCAGTCGCAATACCGGATACTGTATCCTATATGGGGTATGGCATTTTCTACGGCACAAAGCTTACAAGCGTAAGACTACCGGACAGCCTGCGTCGATTGTCGCACAGTACATTCGGAAACTGCGTGGAATTGACAGCGGTCGATTTGAATCAAATAACAGAAATTGACGGTCAGTTCGGCAATGAAGTAGATCAGAATGCCGTATTTTTTAATTGCGATAAATTGAATGTGCTGAGACTTCCGGCCACGCTGACAACCCTAGGCAGACATAATACCGCACTTGCTACCGGCTGTAATGGCATCATCGTTGATGCAACGGCATGCCCGAATGTCGAGGTCGGAGCACGCGCATTCAATATGTATGTGTCCTGGAATGGAGAATATAGCGGGTCTGCTCTTGTATATGTGCAGAAAGCAACAGGTAATGTGACTGCAAAAGATGGCTCGCCGACGGATGAGCTGACCGTTGCTATCACCAACGGCGGTATTTTCCTTGCTGACTCTAAATTTGAATCCGGCAAGCTTGCCGCTCCCGTCAAAGACGGCTACAAGTTTGAAGGCTGGTATGAGAGTGAAAACTTCAGCGGCAGTGCAGTGACCGATGCGTCTGTCGGCAAAACGTACTACGCCAAGTGGACCGAAGACAAGGATGACAGCATCTACGGTCAGAGCAAGAATGTCGACCTCGGCATCATCGCGGAAGGCGGAAGCACCAGTGCGACCGTCGGCTTCACCGGCACGATTGCACTTGATCGTGCGGAGTCTGACCACAACTACTTTACCGCCGACATCAGCGGCATGACCGTGACCATCACCCCGGTGGACGGCCTGAAGCCCGGTACGTATAACGACACTATCTACGTCTACACCGAGACCGGCGCGACGCATTTCATCTATGTCACGCTGACCGTCACGGAAAAGTCTGCCGACAGCGATCTGCCCTTCTGGCTCCCGGCGGCGATCGGGTCGAACCCGTTCTCCGATGTGGCTGGCGGCGCGTATTACAACGAGGCGGTCCGCTGGGCGGTGAAGAACGGCGTTGCCTCCGGCACGGATGCGAAGCATTTCTCGCCCGACGCGGCCTGCACGCGCGGGCAGGCGGTGACCTTCCTCTGGCGCGCGGCCGGCTGCCCGGCGCCCGCGCTGGCGGAAAACCCGTTTGTGGACGTGAAGTCCACGGATTACTGCTATGACGCCGTCCTCTGGGCCGTCCAGACCGGCGTGGCGAAGGGCACGAGCCGGACCACGTTCTCCCCGGATGCCCCCTGCACCCGCGGCCAGATCGTGACCTTCCTCTACCGTGTGGCAGGCTCGCCCTCCGGCTACGCGAACAGCGGCTACACGGACGTCCCCGAGACCAGCTACTGCGCCGCCCCCGTCGCCTGGGCCGTCGCCCTCCGCGTCACCAGCGGCACGAGCGCAATCACCTTCTCCCCGGATGCCCTCTGCACCCGCGCCCAGATCGTGACGTTCCTCTATCGCGCGAACGCGTAAATACAAACCAGACGCCCGGCTCCCTATCGGGGAGCCGGGCGTTTTATGGCTTCCCCTCATAGGGGAAGCCATGGGTGCGCAGAAAAGCCTCCCCTCTCAGGGGAGGTGGCTCGGCGAAGCCGAGACGGAGAGGTTGTGGCAAATTTGATACAACCTCTCAGTCTGCTTCGCAGACAGCTCCCCTGAGAGGGGAGCCTTTTCTTCACTCCGCCAGTGCCTGCAGGCAGGGGAGGAGGTCCTGTTCGGCGTGGGCGGTCAGGGTCGGCGAGGCGGTGGGGGACTCGCCGGTGCGGCTGAGCCAGATGGTCTGCCAGCCGCAGGCGGAGGCCCCGGCGATGTCCTGCGAGCACGAATCGCCGACGAAGACGCACGGCCCGCCGCCCGCGGCCGTCTGCGCCAGACGGAAGATCTCCGGCGCGGGCTTCATGACGCCGCAGGCGTCGGAGATGAACACGAGCTTCGCCTCGGCCCAGCGGTTCAGGCCGAGGCTGCGGAGCTTGCCCTGCTGCGGGCCGACGCTGCCGTTGGTGATGACGCCGACGGCGCGGTACGCCTCCCGGCAGTAGTCCAGCGCGGCGCGGACAGCGGCGGACAGCGTGATCCGCTGCTGCTGCGCGGCATAGACGGCCTGCAGCTGCAGCGCCTGCGCCGCCGTGATGCGGATGCCGACGTCGAGCAGACCGATCTGGTGGCGGTAGATGTGCATGGCGTCCATGCTGATCTTGCCGGTGTGGGCGGCGGTAAAGACCTCGTAGCCGCGGTGCATGACGGCCTGATAGGCCTGCGCGGCTTTGTCTTCATACCGCCCGCCGAAAAACTGGCGGAACGCGGCCAGATACGGGCCGGAACGGTCATACAGGGTATCGTCGAGGTCAAAAAAGACGGTTTTTTCTTTCATGGGCGTTCTCTTTTCGTTTTTTCTTTAGTATAGCGGGCGGCGGGGCGGAGCGTCAAGTGCGGTTTTGGTTGACGCGGCGCGGCGGATGGACTATACTGGACCGTAACAGCACGGCCCGCGGGCCGGAAGGAACAGGAGCGTCAACAATGGAAAGCTATCAGGAGATCGAACTGCAGGAATGCCCCATCTGCGGGGGCGCGGGACTGATGGAGGAGGAAAACGGCTGGTGCTTTTACGTGGCCTGCCTCGACTGCGGCTCGCACACGGCGGAGATCCGCTATGAGCGCCTGGCCGAGCGGCTGGACGCCGCGCAGCGCGCGGCCCATCTGTGGAACATCGGCAAGGTCCTGACCGATACCCCCAACGACTGAAAAACCGGCACAAAACAGCCCCGGCAGAGCATCCGGAAACGGATGTCCTGCCGGGGCTGTTTTTCGACTGCCTTTCCAGGGGAGAAATGGTATGATCAGGATGGAAATGAGAATTGGAAATATATATATATATATATAATATGGATTTTATGCTATACTGGAAAGGGAATGAGTTCCAAAAGGAACAGAGGCCCGCAAGATCGATCTGATACCGAAAAAAAGGAGGAACTGAACATGAAACGCAAATTCCGTACACTCATCAGCTGTTTATTGATCGCCAGCCTGTGTATCGGGCTGCTCAGCGCCACCGCTCTCGCCGCCGAGCCACCGGCAGGTACAGTGGAAGACCCGACCGTGACCGAGAACGTCACCACCGATACCAAGCAAGATACCCCCGCCCCCGGCCAGACCACGACGACCACGACGACGGAGAAGAAGTGGGAGGGGACGACCACGGAAGACGGAACAACAACGACGGTAAACGGCGAGGAAAAGACGACGGATACCACTGTCACCGCCCCGGACGGAGACCTGCTCGACCAGACCGGCACCGTCGCGGGCAGCGAGACCACGACCACCACACCGGGCGCGGGCGATCCGCCCAAGAAGCCGGGCACAACGGATGTCGCGGACAGCAAGCCGGATGGTCCTCTGGAAGTAACTGTGACTCCCGACGGTGAGAATAAAACGGACGAAGGCAACGTCTCCGCATGGCTCCAGGATGCGGCCGTCCCGGAGTGGGCCAATGACGGGAGCCTGACATCCGAACGGGGTGAGGACGGCACGGTCACCAATATTGTAAAGGATGGCGATACATACACCAAAACCGTCACGAAGCCTGACGGCACCGTGACCGTCGAGACCGTCACGCTGAAAAAGGATGACGAAGGCCGTGTGACGGGCTATACCAAGACCACCGAGACCACCGGCTCCGTCACCGACGAGACGGTAAAGCCTGAGGTCCCGGATCAGGCGACTGTCGGCAAGGACGGCGACACCACCTACAGCTTCGAGCTGCCCGAAAAGCCGGAGATCACGACGCCTGTGCAGAGAGACGAAGCCGGCAAGCCCGTCAGCGGCGAAGAGGTGCTGCCGCTGATCGACACCAGCGGTAACGTGATCGGCTATACCAAGGTCACCTATACCGACGGCACTCCCAGCTACAGCGACCCCGTCCTCGGCGCGTATTACGCCACCACGACGAAGATCGAGACGCTGGAAAACGGCCTGCAGAAGATCACCACCACCAAGACCCGCGTCACCGACACCCGCGTGCTGGAAAAGGCCCTGTCCGTCTCCGACGGAACATGGTCTTTGAGCGGCTGGATGGGGGATGTGAAAGAAGGAGCGAACAACGGTGATCTGCGCTATAATACTCCACAGCCGGGTAAAGACCAGCTTGATAGAATGAATCAGTGGGAAGACCATCTTGGCAATGTGCATACTGGCGAAGGGAGTGATCAACCTCGGCCGCCAGAGAATCGACTGAAGTACTCGGGCTATGGATTACAGAGTACCGTGATGATCGGGTATTGGAAAGGCAATGAGTTTAATAGAACAGGCTTCGTACATCAATTTAGACTGATCGATTCCGAGGGAAATCCACATTACGCCTATTGCGCGGACCTGAGTATATTGGCAAAGGCGGATGCAGAATACGAACTGGTCAACGTTCTGGACTCCGACTATATTTCAAATCCGGACAACAGAAAGCATCTGCAGGCGATCGCCGAGAAGGGCTACTGGGGAACGGCCAACGGACAGGGAAGTCTGAGCGAGGTCAGAAAACTGGTGGATAGCCGGTATTGGAATGATATCGATGATGGCATCGCACTGGCGGTCACGCAGGCCGCGATCTGGACCTACGGGAACCGGAACGGCGAGACATTGGGAGGTAATAACTTCAACAACCCGACAGATCCGAAAAAGACAGACCAGTTCCTTGAATTCTATTGTCTGCAGGATGGCGGCGCTGGTGCGTTGAGTCCGGAAGAATGGAACGCCGCAAAGGCGCTGTATGATGCGCTGATCCAGCTGCAGCCGTCCAATGCGGGCAACGTCACCGACATCATCACCAAAGAGGACATCAAAGATGCGACCATCCGGGTGAATGAAAAAACGGGGACCGGTTATAAGACTGATCTTTCCTTTAAATTGACCGTAGACCCGAGCCGGATCAACGGGAAGGAAGGCGAAGATGACGTTACGCTGCACATCTACAATGGCGACACGCTGCTCGCGTCGCATAAGCTGCGGGAAGCGACGGATGCGTCCGGTGGCAGCGGTACATTTACGGTCCGTTATGCTCCGGAGACCGGTGAAACGATCTATACGGTCAATGGACTGGAATTTACAGCGGACACATCGGTCACGCTGAACCTTTCCGGCAAGCAGAAGCTGAACAGCGGCGCGTATCTGTTCCGCTCGGATGTGAATGGTGAGCAGTCGCAGACGTTCATCGGTCTGGTCACCGGGGACAGTACCCGCGATCTGAACCTGAACGTGACGCTGGGCTTCCACGTGGTGGACCCGATCATTAAACCGGCCGCGAGCGCTTCCAGCCGGGATAAGCATACGGTCACGTGGACGGCAAGCTATCATACCGAATGGCCGCACACGCCCGACCAGCCGCCCGAGGAGCCGGAGGAACCGGAGACGCCCGAGACTCCCGAGACGCCCGTCGCCCCGGTCGTTCCCGGCTATGACGTGCCGAAGACCGGCGACGCGAGCGGGCTGTACTACGTCCTCGCCATCTTCAGCGCCCTCGGCCTCGCCCTCGTGACCTGCGCGGGCAGAAAGCGCCGCACGGCGTGAGATCCAGGCGGCTCTGCCAACGGCAGAGCCGCTTTTGCGTGCGCCGTGGCCTTCCCCTCATAGGGGAAGTCTTGGGGGGTGCGCGCGTCCAAAGCCTCCCCTCCCAGGGGAGGTGGCTCGGCGAAGACGAGACGGAGAGGCCGCAGCAAATTTGTGACGACCTCTCGGTCTGCTTCGCAGACAGCTCCCCTTCCAGGGGAGCCTTTGGTGCGCTTCCGACAAGAAAGGGCTGGAAGCGGGGGGAGGAATGTGATAGAATGGAAAAAACAAATGAAGAAAAGGGAGGAAACTGCTTATGAAGCGTTGGGTGCGGATCGTGCTGATCGTGGTGCTGGCGGCGGGGCTGGCCGTCGGGCTGTTCGGCATGCTCCGGCGGCAGACGGAGGACCGGAAGGGCGCGGAGAGCTACGCCGAGGCCGCGGCCATCGCCGGGGCAGAGCTGCCCGCGGCCGAGTCTGCCGCGCAGACGCACGCGGAAGAGCAGGAGACGCAGGACCCGTATCTGCAGATGTTCGCGCGGATGGACGTGGAGGCCCTGCGGCAGGTCAACCCGGAGGTGCTCGGCTGGCTGTGGCTGCCGAACACGCAGATCTCCTACCCCCTCATGCAGGGGACCGACAACGAATACTACCTCCACAACACCTGGAAAAACGAGCCGAACGAGCTGGGCGCGATCTTCCTGGATCACCGCTCCGCGCCGGATTTTTCGGATTTCAACACGCTGATCTACGGTCACCGGATGCAGAGCGACGCCATGTTCGCCACGCTCCGCTTCTACGCCGAGCAGGCGCATTGGGAGTCCGCGCCGCTGGTCTACGTGCGCGCGGGCGATACGGTCTACACCTTCACGATCTTCGCCGCCTATGAGGCACCGGTCACGCAGCCGCTCTATCTGCCCGCGCTGACCGACGCGGCGCAGATCGACGCCGTTCTGCAGTACGCGCAGGAAGCGTCCGTGCTCGATACCGGGCTTACGCCGGGTGCGGAGGACCACATCCTCACCCTCGTCACCTGTACCGGCCACGGCCACGCCTCGCGCTGGATCGTGCAGGCGGTGCGCACGGCCGTCACGCCGCTGGAAGCATGACGGATGTGACGATCTATGCCGCGCCGCTGCCCGAGGGGCCGGAGGCCTCGCACCGGCTGCTGCGCCGGGCCGCGGCCCTGGCCGCGCCGCAGCTGACGGACTGCACACTCGCCCGGCAGGCGCAGGGAAAGCCCTGGTTCCCCGCCGCGCCGGAGCTGCACTTCAGCATCTCGCACAGCGGCGGGCGCTGGGTCTGCGCGTTCGCGGACGCGCCGGTCGGGCTCGACCTGCAGGCGCACCGGCCCTGCCGGGCGCTGGCGCTCTCGCGGCGGTTTTTCGCGCCGGAGGAGGCCGAATGGCTGCGCTCGCGCGGCGAAGCGGCGTTTTTTGACCTCTGGTGCGCGAAGGAGAGCTGGCTCAAATACACCGGCCGCGGCCTTTCCGCCCTGCCGGAGGCGATCGTCCTTGCGCCGGACGGCCAGTTTCCCGCCCGCCCGGACGCGCGGCTGCAGCTGCTGCCGGTCTTCGACGGGTATTCGCTGTGCGTGTGTACACAAGAACCTGCACAGGTCACGTTGATAGAATTATAAAAGCCTTCCTTGCGGAAGGCTTTTCCTCTGCATGAAAATCGAACAAATATTCGAAAAATTCTTGACCGGAGACCGCTGCCGGTGGTATGATAGCCGCAGAAAGGGGGCGGCGCGGATGCCGGACAGGACCTATCTTGCCATCGATCTCAAATCCTTCTATGCGTCGGTGGAATGCGCGGCGCGGGGGCTTGACCCGCTGAAGACGAATCTCGTCGTGGCCGATGAGGAGCGGACGGAGAAGACGATCTGCCTGGCGGTCTCGCCGCCGCTGAAGGCGTATGGGATCGGGGGCCGGGCGCGGCTGTTTGAGGTGAACGAGCGTGTGCGGCAGGTGAACGCCGAGCGGCGGCAGCGCGCACCCGGCCGGACGCTGACCGGCAGCAGCTGCGACGCCGACGCGCTCGCGGCGCAGCCGGAGCTGGCGCTGGACTTCATCATCGCCCGGCCGCGGATGGCGCTGTATATGCAGGTCTCCACGCAGATCTACCGGATCTACCTCAAATATATCGCGCCGGAGGACATCCATGTCTACTCCATCGACGAGGTCTTCATCGACGTGACGCCCTACCGCAGTCTCTACGGCCGGGACGCGCAGGCGCTGGCCCGGACGATGATCCTCGACGTGCTCCGCACGACCGGCATCACCGCGACCGCCGGGATCGGGACGAACCTGTATCTGGCCAAGATCGCCATGGACATTGGCGCCAAGCATGCCCCGCCGGATGAAAACGGCGTGCGCATCGCCGCGCTCGACGAGCGCAGCTACCGGCAGACGCTCTGGAGCCACCGGCCGCTGACCGATTTCTGGCGCGTCGGCCGCGGATACGCCCGGAAGCTCGAGGCGAAGGGCCTCTATACGATGGGTGATATCGCCCGCTGCTCGCTCGGCGGGCCGGACGAATTTTATAACGAAGATCTGCTCTACCGGATGTTCGGCGTGCAGGCGGAGCTGCTGATCGACCACGCGTGGGGCTGGGAGCCGTGCACGATCGCCGATATCAAGGCCTACCGCCCGCAGTCGCACAGCCTCAGCTCCGGGCAGGTGCTGCAGGAGCCGTATGTCTTTGACAAGGCCCGGCTCGTTCTGCTTGAGATGGCCGACGCGCTGGCACTGGATCTGGTGGGAAAGGGGCTCGTGACCGACCAGCTCGTGCTGAGCGTCGGCTACGACCGCGAGAGCCTGACCCGGCCGGAGCTGCGCGGGGCCTATCACGGCCCGGTCACGACCGACCCGTACGGGCGGCCGGTCCCGAAGGCCGCGCACGGCTCGCTGCGGCTGGGCGCGCACACCGCCTCGACCCGGCAGCTGCTGCGCGCGGCGGGCGAGCTGTTTGACCGCATCGTGGACCGGCGGCTGCTCGTGCGCCGGATGTATCTCGTCGCGGAGCACATCCTGCCGGAGCAGGGCGCGCAGCCGGCGGAAGAATTCTGCCAGCTGAGCCTCTTTTCCGATGACCCGGAAACGCAGCCCGCGCAGCCGCCGGAGGAGGCCGCCCGCGAGCGCAGCATGCAGCAGACGCTGCTCGCCATCCGTGAAAAATACGGCAAAGACGCCGTCCTGAAAGCCATGAGCCTCCAGGACGGCGCCACCGCCCGCACCCGCTTCCACCAGATCGGCGGCCACCGGGCATGAAAAAGGGGACAGGCCTACGCCTGTCCCTTTAGGATTTCCAGGGCCTGTTTGGTGTCGCAGTCGGAGAGCTCGGGCTCGGCGGCTTCGACGAGGCGGAGGGCGTCTTCGTGCCGGCGGATGACGGAGGAGCCGCCGCGGTCGCCCTCGAGCGCGCACAGCTCCGGGAAAAACCGCGCCGGGAACAGGCAGGGGTTGCCGCGATGGCCGTTGTGGGCCGCGCCGACGATGCAGCCCGGGTGCTGCCGCCAGTCCTGCACGATGCGCAGGACCGTTTCCTGCCGCAGAAGCGGCTGGTCGGCGACCATGTAGAGGATCCCGGCGCAGTCCGCCATGGCCTCGGTGCCGAGGCGGATGGTCCGGCTGATGCCGTCGTCCGGGCGGTCATTCCGGATGGCATGAAACCCGGCCTGCTCCGCCTCCTGCAAAAGCGCCGGATACTGGGAAACGACGGTGACGCGGGCAAACGTGTCCGCGGGGATCGCAGCCAGCGCGAGCGAAAACAGGCTCTTGCCGGCAAAGCTCGCCGTCAGCTTGTTTTCCCCGAAGCGGGACGCATTTCCTGCCGCCATGATGAGGCAGCCGATGGGAGCAGCGGTAAATTCAGACATAGCCAGACTCCTTGTGATTTTCTACAAATCAGTATAGGGATTTTTGCCGTTTTCCGCAAGAAGTATGCAAAATTTTCGACATTCACGAAAAAAGCCGTTATTCATGAAGTAAGATAATGAATCCACTTTCTCTTCGAAAAACTGTATGCTACAATATGAGCAATAACATCGGAAAACTGGCAGGATCCGGAGCCAAAGCCCGGGTTTTGCCGACCACCCGGCAAAATGGAGGTACCCGAATGAACATCGTAGGCAGAAGTGAGGTCCGCGTCGACGCCTTCGACAAGGCGACCGGCCGGACAAAATACTATGATGATCTGGCCCCGAAGGATGCGCTGCTCGTCCGGATCAAGCACTCGACCATCGCGCACGGCTTCGTCAAGTCGGTCGACATCAGCAAGGCGGAGAAGATCCCCGGCGTCGTGAAGATCCTGACCTGCTTCGACGTGCCCGACATCCCGTTCCCGACCGCCGGTCACCCGTGGTCGATGGATCCGTCGCACCAGGACATCGCCGACCGGCACCTGCTCAACCGGCACGTGCGCTACTACGGCGACGACGTCTGTGCCGTCATCGCGGAGGACGAGGTCGCGGCCATGCAGGCCGTGCGCGCCATCGAGGTCGAATATGAGGAGCTGCCGTTCGTGCTCGACGTGCAGAAGGCCATGGAGCCCGGCGCGCCCCAGCTGCACGAGAAGTTCCCCAACAACATCCTCAAGCACACGACCGCCGCCGCGGGCAATTATGCCGAGGCGATCAAGGAGCCCGGCCTTATTAAGGTCGAGGGCTGGTACGAGACGCCGACGGTCCAGCACTGCCACATCGAGAACCACGGCTGCTTCTGCTACGAGGAGAACGGCCGTCTGGTCGTGACCAGCTCCACGCAGATCCCGCACATCATCCGCCGCGTCGTCGGTCAGGCCATCGGCCGCCCGTGGGGCGATATCCGCGTCATCAAGCCGTATATCGGCGGCGGCTTCGGCAACAAGCAGGACGCGCTGTATGAGCCGCTGTGCGCCTGGTGCTGCACGCAGGTGGGCGGCCGCTGTGTCAAGCTCGACTGCTCGCGCGAGGAGACCTTCGTCTCCAACCGTGTCCGCCACGCCATCCGCACGCATATCATCTCGTGGCTGCGCAAAGACGGCACCATCGCTGCCAAGAAGGTCGAATGCTTCTCCAACCAGGGCTCCTACGCCTCTCACGGCCACTCGATCGTGGCAAAGGCGCTGGGCTCGTTCAACCAGCATTATCCCTGCTCCAACTTTGAGGGCGACGCCTATACCGTCTTCACCAACCGGCCCGCGGCCGGCGCTATGCGCGGCTACGGCATGCCGCAGGCCTCGTTTGCCGACGAGAGCCACGCGGAGGAATGCGCAAAGGCCGTCGGCATGACGCCGCTGGCCTACCGCTGGCAGAACCTCATGAAGCCCGGCTACGTCGACGGCTTCTCCAAGAACGAGCTCTATACCGACTCCTACCGCCAGTGTATGGAGAAGGGCATGCAGGCCATCGGCTATGAGGAAAAGGTCAAGGCCTACGCCGATCAGACCGGCCCCATCCGCCGCGGCATCGGCCTTGCGACCTTCTGGTACAATACCGCCGTCTTCCCCATCTCGCTCGAGACTTCGTCCTGCCGTCTGCAGCTGAACCTCGACGGCACGGTCAACCTGCAGGTCGGCGAGACCGAGATCGGCCAGGGCGCGGATACCGCCTACGCGCAGATGTGCGCCGAGATCCTTGGCCTGTCCGACTATAAGAAGGTCCACGTCATCTCCTGTCAGGATACCGACATCACCCCGACGGGCCTCGGCGCCTACGCCTCCCGCCAGACCTTCACCGCAGGCTTCTCCATCCGGCAGACCTCGGAGATGCTCAAGAAAAAGATCCTCGACTACGCCTGTGAGGTCACCCGTCAGGCGACCTACAACATGGACATTATCGACTCCAACATCGTCCGGACGACCGACGGCCGCGTGCTCATGAGCCTGTCCGAGCTGTCCATGACCGCGCAGTATAACCCCGTCCATTCCGAGCATCTGACCGCGGAATCGACGTATACCATCCGCAACAACGCCTATTCCTTCGGCTGCACGTTCGCCGAGGTCGAGGTTGATATCCCGATGTGCAAGGTCAAACTGCTGAACATTGTCAATGTCCACGATTGCGGCAAACTCATTAACCCAGCGCTTGCCGAAGCGCAGGTGCACGGCGGTATGTCCATGGGCATCGGCTACGGCCTGTCCGAGCAGCTGCTGTTCGATGAGAAGACCGGCCGGCCGCTCAACAACAACCTGCTCGACTACAAGCTCTCGACCTTCATGGACCATCCGGATCTGGAAGCCGAGTTTGTGGAAAACTACGAGCCGACGTCCGCCTACGGCACCAAGGCGCTGGGCGAACCGCCCGCGTGCTCGCCGGCGCCCGCCATCCGCAACGCCATCTATCAGGCGACCGGCGTCGCCATCGACCAGGCGCCGATCACGCCGCATATCCTCTTCGCGAAATTCACCGAAGCGGGTCTGATCCAGGACTGAGGGAGGTAGCAGAACATGTATGATATGAAAGCGCTCTATGAGGCGCACAGCGTGGAAGAAGCCGTCCGGCTTCGTCTGGAGCATCCGGAAGCGCAGATCATCGCCGGCGGCACCGACGTGCTCGTGCAGATGCGCGAAGGCCGCCGCGCCGGCAAGGAGCTCATCTCCATCCAGAAGGTCGACGAGATCCGCGGCATCTGCATGGACGAGCAGGAGAATATCCGCATCGGCTCGCTCACGACCTTCTCCCACATCACCCATGACCCCATCATCATTGAGAGAATCAACGTGCTGGGCGAAGCCGTCGACATGGTCGGCGGCCCGCAGATCCGCAACGCCGGCACTATCGGCGGCAACACCTGCAACGGCGTGACCTCCGCCGATTCCGCCTCCACGCTCCACGCGTGGGAAGCGATCATCGAGCTTACGGGCGTGAACGGCAAACGCTATCTGCCCATCAAGGACTTCTATATCAAGGCCGGTACGGTCGATATCAATGTTGCCGAGGGCGAGATCCAGACCGCCGTGCTCATCCCGAAGGCCTCCTGGGAAAACACCAAGGGCTTCTACATCAAATACGGCATGCGCAACGCCATGGAGATCGCCACGACCGGCTGCTCCGTCAATGTCCGCCTGTCGGAGGATAAGAAGACCTTCGACCGCGTCCGCATCGCCTACGGCGTCGCGGGCCCGGTGCCCATGCGCGCGCCGAGCGCCGAGGCCGTCGTAAACGGTCAGCCGGTCACGATGGAAAACGTCGAGGCCTTCTCCCGGGCCGTGCTCGAGGACATCAACCCGCGTGACTCCTGGCGTGCCAGCAAGGCGTTCCGGAAGCATATCGCGGTGGAGATGGCCAAGCGGGCCCTCATCGAATCTGTCAAACGCTGCGGAGGTGAGATCTGATGGCACAGTATGCGCTGGTCAAATGCAATATCAACGGCAAGGACGTGGAAAAGATCGTTGACGTCCGCGCAAGTCTGACGGACATGCTCCGCAATGACTTCCGGCTCACGTCCGTCAAAAAGGGCTGCGAGGTCGGCGAGTGCGGCGCATGCACCGCGCTCATCGACGGCGAAGCCATCAACACCTGCCTGTACCTCGCCGTCTGGGCCGAGGGCAAGCACATCATTACGCTCGAGGGTCTCATGAACCCCGACGGCACGATCTCCGATGTCCAGCAGGCATTCATGGACGAAACTGCCATCCAGTGCGGCTTCTGCACGCCCGGCTTCATCCTGACCGCCACCGAGATCGTGAATTCCGGCAAGGAATACACCGACGACGAGCTCCGGAAGCTCCTCTCCGGCCACCTGTGCCGCTGCACGGGCTACCAGAACATCTTCCGCGCCGTCAAAAAAACCATGCTCCGCCGCCTCGGCAAAACCGAAGAAGCAGAGAACGTCCGCTGAACAACACCCCCGGCGCACCGCGCCGGGGGTCATTTTTTTCGCCGCGCGGCCCAAAGGCTCCCCTTCCAGGGGCCGATTCCCCCTATCAGGGGGAAATGTCCCGAA